>Ga0255347_1000912_pt1 | contig 51039 bp, 37 predicted proteins | sample wastewater_treat_2_FD_192479 | JGI IMG/M metagenome (GOLD analysis project Ga0255347, IMG submission 192479) | Wastewater microbial communities from Lulu Island WWTP, Vancouver, Canada - plant24 | ecosystem: Engineered > WWTP > Wastewater > Unclassified | place: Canada: Vancouver, British...
ATAGGTTTAAGAAGGTATTCTCTGAAAAAGAAAAAACAGATGTCATTGATGCAAGAGTAGTTGCTGAATACCTGAAATTCGAAATGCTTCCAGTCGAGTTTAAACCAGACAGCCCTTATCTTCCTCATATCATAGTTTACCCATAAGTTTTTGCAAGGCGTATGTGATATAATTATTAATAACCAGCGGGTTATATTTTATGTACAAATGCAATCATGAACGAGAAAAATAATAGATACCTTTTAGTTTTCCCTTTTTCATTTGATAATCGCACAGGATATATTGTTGAAAAGTTTTTCAAGGATAAGATTGATTTTTCCAATGTTATCCACCTTACGTCGCGGCAGGCAAGAATTGCGGATTTCAGAACACGACTTGCTCTTTCAATAAAAAAACCAATAATCCCTCCAGCCAGTTTTCCAATCAAGGCGTTTGCAGCCAAAGTCGTCAACGAAAAAACAAAATATAGATTGATTTCGCCTATTGAACAAATATTGATTCTGTTTAATCTAAGTAGAACGATATCCGGGAATATGAATGTAAATCCTGTGACATTTTCAATCTTACTTCGGCTTTTTATTAAGGATTTCAAGGTTTCTCATGAGAAATTTGACTTTGATTTATGGATTGATGAGGTTGATAAATATCCCTGGAAGTATGAAGACAACAAATCTATTGTAAAAGAAGCACTCAAGATAATGGAGAAATATCAGGAAATTCTCGAAAAAGATAATCTTATTGACGAGGATGACCTTTACAGGATATCTGAAGAGCACCTTGGTGATCTTCATTTTGATACAGTACTGCTTGATGGAATTCTCGAGTTTATTCCATCCCAGCGATCGTTTATTAAGAAAATTTGTGAGAGATCGAAACAATTTATCTCAACATATCAGTTTGATGACAATGTGTATTATGATGCAAGAACCCTTATACTTGAAGAAAATCTTAATTTTCTTAAATCACTTTCCCAGAACATAGAATATGCAAAATCCTCACAATATGAGTGTAAAGAATCCCTCTATAGTTTTCCATCTCCTGATGAAGAGGTTAAGTCAATAGGCAATATGATAATAAATGCAATTTCGCAGAATAATATATTAAACTGGGAGGATTTTCTTGTTGTGTTTCCTGATATGCTTTATTACAGGCCTCTTGTTCAAAGAATATTTAATCGCCTCGAGATTCCGTTTTGTATGACTCCTGGCTATGTTTTAAGCCAGGATCCATCAATAATCTCTATTGTTTCCTTTATGGAATGGGTTAATTATCCTTCATGGGAAAAATTGATGTCTCTTTTCACAAGTCCCTTTTTTTCATTTGATAAAAAAGAAGCAGAGAAGTTTTCGCTTGCAAGCAGAAAAACTTTTGGTGGAATTGGATTTTTCCCTTCCAATGGATGGCTTAATGACTGGGAAAACTGGAGAAAAATTGAAAAAGCAAAAAACCTTATGACCGGAAATATTAAATCTATAACACAATGGTGCAATTGTTTAAAAGAATCAATGAAGGAACTTGGCTGGAAAATGTTTGATTATGAAGGAAACATCGCACTTATGGAGATTTTTGATGAATTAAAAGATGATACATCTCTTGATTTAACAATGTTCAGAAATATATTCAATACAACACTGGATATTACTGAGGTTGAAAAAAGCAGGGGAAAGGGTGTAAGAGTAATGGGAGTTCTTGATTCTATGGGTGTTGAATCTTCTGCGGTTTTTTTTGGTGGTGTAGATGATGACAATCTTCCAATGTCTGCAAAAAAAGATGAGTTTTTTCTTCCAGATCCATTAAAAAAAGATTTACAGTTAACAACCTATGAACTTAAAATCGCAAGAGAACGACTTGATCTTTACAGATTGAAAAAATCAGGGAAGAAAATTATTTTTACATACCCTGCCAGGGTCGGCGGAAGACAGAAAAATAAGTCCATTATGCTGCATAATCTTTTAGAAGAATCCATCCCTGTGGAAAATCTTGTTGATAAGGGGAAAAATATCTTTTCAGCATCGCCTGATTATGAAAAGTTTTTAAGTAAATTCTTCAAGGATGATATATTTAATTTTACAGTAAGCCAGATTGATGATCTTTCGAGATGTCCGTATATGTTTTACCTCAAATATGTAGAGGAAATTGAGCCATATAAAGAACCAATTATTGAAGAGATTCCAGAACTCTGGGGAAGAATTTTACATACAGCGGCTGAAAAGGCAGCACAAGACTTTGTCGGGAGAATACAAGATATCTTAGTCATAGAAGCACAATATGAAAAATTCTGCTCGCTTGTAAATAAATTTCTCGAAAATCCAGGAATTATTTTATCCCACTATGATTATAAACTACCTGCAGTAATCAGAACCTTTCTCGAAAAAAGAAAACAGCATATATTCAATGCTTTTCTAAATATTATGAAAAGACACCAAGGACATAAAATTCTTGAGATTGAAAAAAAACAGACAGTCACAATTGGAAATGTCAATATCATTGGAAAGATTGATCGTATTGAAAAAAGAGAAAACGATATCTTTGAAATAATTGACTATAAAAGTGGACAGTCCCCATCTCTTGCAAAAAAATACCCGCAAACGCGTAATTGTCTTGATCTAAAAAATCTCGAACTTCCACTTTACGCCCTGATGGAGTATAAACTTAATGGGATAATACCTGATGTCTTTGTCTGGGTTTTTAGTTTCGAGGAGACACAGGATGAGAAGAAGTATGAACAGATAAATAATGATTTTCTCGAGATGCTCGAGGTAGACCTTAATGAACTTGCAAATAATTTGAAGAATCAGAAGTTTCAGTTTAAGCCGAGAAACAATTCAAACTGTTATGGATGTTATTTTAGTAATTTTTGCATTATGAAAAAGGGGTTATCTGATGAACAGGAATGAGTCAACACCTTTTTCTGTAAGAATAATTCGTGCATCAGCAGGTACAGGAAAAACCCATAGATTAACACAGGAGTTTATAAAAACTTTAACACCTGAAGAATTTATCAACAGGGTAAAAAGAATAGTAGCAATAACCTTTACAGAAAAAGCCGCCTGTGAAATGAAAGAAAGAATCGTTTATAACATATTTAATGGAATCTTGAAAGATGTTAAGGATGAAAAAACCTATATAGAATATGAAAACCAATTGTTTCTCCTGAGAATATCAACAATACACTCTTTTTGTAAAAGTTTGCTTAAAAGATTTTCCTTTCTTTTTAATATAGACCCGAATTTTTCAGTTTGCGAACCAGAAGAAGGTTTTCTTTATTTTAATCAGGCACTTACAAAATTCCTCCAGAATACAAGTTTTGACGATGAAAAAATAAAACCATTACAAGCAATGAAATTAAGGGTATTTCTGGATAATATAAGAGAACTTGAGAAAACCCATCCTCAGATATTCCTTGGAACACCGGCGGAAGCAGAAATTACAAAGCCAATCTACGAATGTTTTCTTGAGGTGAAGAAAAATTTTCAAGAGATAAAAGAGCAGAATTCTGTTCTGGACTTCAATGATCTTGAGATTTTTACATATAACCTGTTAAAAAATAGCCCACAATCTTTAAACATATTGTATGACTTTGATGAAGCCGTAGATTTTATTTTTGTTGATGAATTTCAGGATACAAGTTTACTTCAGTGGAATATCTTGAAAGAATTTTCCGAGGAGTGGCGTTCTGGATTTGGCGCAAAAGCAGAAGTATCAACATCATATGGGTTATTTCTTGTTGGAGATAAAAAACAATCAATCTACCTTTTTCGTGGAGCAGAACCAACAGTTTTCAATGATGCTGGGGAATTCTACGGCGACATCGTTAAGAATGAGTTTTTGACCAACAGCCATAGAAGTTTTGAGAAGATTATTTCCTTTGTTAATTCTGTTTTTGAAGGGAATCCAGATTTCCCTGAGAAAGAAAAACTTGTTGTTTCAGAGGAACTTTCAAGTTTTGATGATGCCTTTGTAGAAATAAAAACATTTGGAAATGAAAATGGAAAAAAACTAAAAATTTCTGAGGAAAAACAGATTGAATATGACTGGGTTGCAGATAAAATTATTTCACTGATAAATGAAAAGTTTCCTGTTTATGATAGGGGTAAGAAGGACTTTTCCAAGATCAGATTCAGAGATATTGCCATTATTATGCGTAAAAGAACACATCTGGGTATTCTTGAGGAACAATTAAGAAGCCATTCCATACCATTTGTTAATGTTGGTGGAATCGGTTTTTATCAGGAGCCGGAAATCGTTTTTCTTGTTTCATTGATATGTGTTCTTGCTGACCCATCAGACACATTTTTACTACATAATCTTAATAATTCCATTTTTCATATTGACAGGGAAAAAATTGATAAATGGAGAGAACTCTTCCGTTGTGAATTCCCATCCTCAGCAATTGATAGAATTTTATGTGACCTTGATATACACTCGTACCTTGGTCAGCAGGGTTATGCAAATATTGAGAAATTTTTGATGCTTATCCATGAAATGGAGCACCTTCCATTCTTCGAAGTTGCCAGGAATATCAGAATGATAGCATCAAGAAATGAGGAAGAACCAAAGGCAGATATTTTTTCTGAAAGACAGGATGCAGTAAGAGTCCTTACTGTTCATGGTTCAAAGGGTCTTGAGTTTCCTGTTGTATTTTTGACAGGCATTGAGCAGGGTTATCCTAACAGACAGAAAATCAACATTATGCACGATAGAAAAACAACGAATGATGCAGAATATATTTTTGCTTTCAGGAAAAAAAATGAGGATTCAGAATTTTTTGATAGATATATTAAAAAAATGGAAAAAGAAGAAGAAAGGACTCTTTATGTCGCACTGACAAGAGCAAAACAGGGTATTGTTATAACAGGGGCAAGAGATGCAAGAAAAACAGGCGTATGGACTGGTATGCTTAAAAAATTTGAGGATCAATATCCTCCAAAAGAATTTACTACAACTACTTCTGATATACCGGTTATTTCATCAGAATTAAAAAATGAAAATATCAGTATTAAGGTTAATAAAAAACCAATTTCACCAATTTCATTCAGTTCTCAAACTGAACTTTTTGATCCAGTAAATGAAAAAATTGGAACAATAGTCCATACAATTGCTTTTGAAATTTCACAGGGAATTCTTAAACCAGAACGTGAAAATGCCATATCAAGAGCAAAATTTCTTGCCAGTAAGTTGAGGGTAATCCCTGATACATCTAAATTTGAAAATCATATTGATGGCCTACTTTCAGAAGAAATCCTTAAGGTTATTAGACCACAGGACAATGCTTATAGCGAAATACAGTTTCTGATTGAAGACAACGGTCAAATTATTGAGGGAACAATAGACAGGGTTATTATTGATGGGCAAACAGGCAGAATATATGATATAAAAACAAGAAAGACCTCTGAAATAAAAAAGGAAGATATACATCAACTCAAAATATACAGCAAGGGGATAAAAGGTATTTTTGGTTGTATAAAAATAGAAACATTTATTATTTTTACCTTTGAGGGTATAATAAAAACAGTAGAATTTTAAGAAAAGAGTAAATGGCCAGTTAACATAATTAACCGGATAGTAGAAATAGGCAAGGAAGAAAAAAAATAAGATAAAAAGGGTTCCTCTTATTTATGGATTGGAAGAAATCTTTCGAATCTGGCTGTTTCCTTTACTCGTTGAGGAGGAGAAAAAATGAGGAACAACCGGAAAGAAACCAGGAAATTGTAAAATAAAAAGAAAAAAATGAATTACCTTACAATAGGTATATGCCATAATGTTTGTTTTGATACCAGGAGGTTAGAATGAAACATACCCCTATCGGCATTGTAATGATGAATGATGAAAGAGAACATGTATGGAGAGTGAATGAAAAAGAAAATATGACTGTTCTCAGCCAGTGGGCAAATTTTTTACAGAATAATTTGAATGATAAAACAGGTGGTTCGCCCGAAATAGTTATTGGTTCTGAGACAATAAAAAGTATAAGCGTTGCAAGAAAAATCGGGGAGCAACTTGTTCGTGCAAATTGTAAACAGGTAATTATGTGCTATAATGTATGGAACTTTCCCTACCTTGTATGGCCTTTTATTCAAACATTTGGAATTGACAAACCGATTCTATCACTTTCAAATAATAATGGTGCATATCCAGGAAATGTTGGACTTCTTGCAACAGATGGGGCATTAAGACAGGTAGGTATTAGAACACATAGAATAGTTGGAGATGTGAATAATCCAGAAGTTCAGAAAAATGTTATAAACTGGGTTATTGCATCACAGGCGTTAACTTCAATAAAAAATGATGTTTATGGGTGTTATGGCGGGCATTCAATGGGAATGGAAACAGGGTATTTTCATCTTATTCCAACAATAAAACATTTTGGGACAACTGTCTGCCAGATTGATCAGTTACTTCTTGTAAAAACAATGGAGACGATACCATCAGAAGAGGTCGAAAAAGGGTTTCAGTGGTTTACAAAAATGCTCGGAAACAGGATTTTATACGACGGAAAGATGTTGACCCCTGAAACATTAAAACGGCAGATTACCCTTTACCTCGCAATGAAAAAAATCAATCAGGAATATGGCTTTGATTTTTGTGGATTAAAGGGACAAAGAGAACTAACAGAGCATATTTGTCTTGGAGATATCCCTGAAATGCTAATGAATGACCCCTATGATTGGAATGGAAATAAGGAACCATTTGTTTGTGCAACAGAAGCCGATTCTTATGCTGCTTTGACAATGCAAATCTTAAAATACATCAGTGGAGGATTGCCGGTTCTTTTTATGGATGTCAGGTTGTATCATCCAGATCTTGATGTATGGGATTTTTGTAATTCAGGCAATCATTCAAGTTTTTATGCTTCACTAAGTAATAATCCCGCTGATAATTTTGAAAAAATAACCCTTCATCCTGCACTTGAATTCTATTTTAAGGCAGGCGGGGCTTCTGTTGAATTCAACGCAGCGCCCTGTCAACTGACATTTGCCCGGCTTGGGTTATGGGATGATAAACCATATATGGTAATTATTAAGGGCGAAAGTTTGTCCTTGCCAGAAGATGTGAGAAAAAAGATTAACTCTGAAACAGATCCAACCTGGCCGCATGTGCATACAAGATTAAACTGTGATTTTAATAGTTTTTTAAAGATCTTTCCAAGTAATCACATTATTGCGGTTTCAGGAGATTATGTAAATACTCTTAGGTATTTTTGTGATATCTGCGGAATACACGCAATTGTTCTCGATAAAAACACGCAGGTGGCCAATATATGGGAAGTAATAAAATGAGTGTACAGAAAAAGATTATTTTGGGGTTATTGATATTATGGGTGGTCCTTCTTATCGTATTTGGATTAGTCCGGTCTGGACTTCTCATCCATGGAAAGATAGGAGTATACTTTTTTCAGAAGCAATCAGGAGATTTCCTGACTCTTGTTCCTGTGGAAAGAAAAACAAAGGGAATGATAACTGATGTATCAGATAAAATTCGCTATGCGATCGAGCAACTTATTTCTGGGCCTGCTCCAGAAGAAGCAGAGGAATTTATTTCCTGTGTACCCACTGAAACAAAACTTTTAGATGTAAGGATTGATGGTGATCTTATATATGTTGATTTTGATGAAACAGTTGAAACAGGTGGAGGTATTGAGGAAATCAGAGGACGACTTGCCCAGATAGTGTTTACTGCAACACAGTTTAACCCTGATGCAGGAGTAATACTTTTAATCAATGGAAAAGAAATAAAAAGTTTTAGTGGTGAAGGTATTACAGAGGTTGAAAAACCAATGCATAGAAATGAATTTTTAGATTTCGTAAAGGAGGAGAAAGAATGAAGGAAAAAATACATCCTGAATATCGTGAAGCAAAGATTGTCTGTGCTTGTGGAAATACAGTAGTCACCCGTTCCACAAAAAAAGAAATACGGCTTGAAATTTGTTCAAACTGCCATCCATACTATACCGGCAAACAGAAACTAATAGACACAGCGGGTATGGTGGAAAAATTCAGAAAAAGATATGGCAATAAAAAATCGAGCGAGCAATAAACTGATTGAAAAGATACAACTTTTGAATAGGGAGTTTGAGGATCTCGTCAAATTCACTTTAGAACCTGATAACCTTTCATCTTCTGATTACAGGAATAGTCTTAAAAGAATCGGCGAAATCAATCCTGTCGTCGAGAAAGGTAAACGTTATCTTTCTCTTTCCCATAAGATTGATGAACTTCAAGAACTTCTTGAAGACGATTCCTTAAAAGAGATAGCAGAGGAGGAACTGGTTTATCTTACTGATGAGATATCCATCTTAGAAAAAGAACTTGAGGAATTCTTTTTTGCCTCGCCTGACGACAGGAAAGATTGTATTGTTGAGATACGGGCAGGCACAGGAGGCCAGGAAGCAGCACTTTTTGCACGAGATTTATTCAGAATGTACAGCAGATTCAGCGAAAAAAACGGCTGGAGTGTAGAGGTTCTTGATTTTCATGCTTCAAATCTTTCTGGTTTCAAAGAAATAACATTCCTTGTTCATGGTGCAAACGCATATGGAAACTTTAAGTATGAAAGTGGTGTCCATCGGGTTCAGAGGATTCCTGACACAGAGGCATCAGGAAGGATTCATACATCAGCAGCAACAGTTGCTGTTTTTCCATATGTAGAGGAAGAAGAACTTACAATAAACCCAGAAGATTTAAAGGTTGAAACCTTTTGTTCCTCAGGTCATGGTGGTCAAAGTGTTAATACAACATATTCTGGAGTAAGAATAACTCATATCCCAACAGGAATCAGCGTCAGGTGCCAGGATGAAAGAAGTCAGATACAGAATCGAGATCGTGCAATGAAAATTTTAAGAGCACGACTTCAGGATTTGTATAAAAAACAAAAACAGGATGATATGTCCAGCCAGAGGCGTACCCAGATAAAAACAGGCGATAGAAGTGAAAAAATCAGAACGTACAATTTTCCTCAGAATAGAATAACTGACCACAGAATAGGTCTTAATCTTTATAATTTACAACAGATTCTTGATGGAGATATTGACATATTAATAGAAAAATTAAAAGAAAAAGGGGGTGTAGTATGAAAACAAAGAAATTCATTTTTTCTTTGATTATTTTCTTTTGTTTTTTTCTTGTTTCTGCAAACTGTGTAAATAGTGCAGAGATGTCTGAAAATATAAAAAAGGGTCTGATGAAAATGTCGATGGACCGTCTCGATGAGGCGCAGAGTTATTTTGAAAGGGAACAACAGTCAAACCCAAAGAATGGTCTTGCATACTATTACACCGGAGAGATTTATTACAGAAAGGCCGATTTTTCAAAGGCACTCGAGTATTACCAGAAAGCAATTGAGATTGAACCTGCAAATTCAGCGTATCATCTCGGCGCAGGCATGGCGTATCTTTCTCTCGGCCAGAATGATAAGGCAATTGAAGAGTTTCAGGTAGTTATAAGCAGTGATCCTGGAACATATCAGGCAAAACAGGCAGAACTACAACTGAATATGCTTAAAAATACAAATAAAAATACAGATGTAGTAAAAAAATGGCAGTCAGCGGAAAAAGCCGCGCAGGCAGGAGCTATTACAAAAAAGGAAGAAACTATTCAAACACCAACTTTAGTACAGCAGGCAATCCCGGTTGAGACAGTTGTAAAGGACTTGAGATTCGGAACACTTACAAAAAGGAAAGAAGCAAGTAAACTTCTTTATTCGTTTCCTTCAACCCAGATTGAACCATTTCTCCAACAGTTTATATCCTGTATAAATAAAGAAAAGGACGATGAAATCAAAAAGAATGTTTTACTGGTAATAGGTAAAGTACAAACAAAGGAAGCATCTGAATATCTTTTTGGTGTGATTGACAGCCCTGATTATCTTTTTGACACAAAAATGGTTGCACTTCAGGCGCTTTCTGAATCCCTTAATCCTGATGTTGCCGAAAAACTAAAAGACATTCTGGATAACATGGTCACGAAAAAACTCAGGATGAGAGAAGAGGCAAAGGCAAAGATAGAATCAATAGAGAAGACGATTGATGACCTTGATGTTCAAAGAATAACACTCGAATCAGATAGAGCAAAAATTCAGGCAAGACTTCAAGAAATCAATGGAAAACTTATGATACAGCCGTTTGAAATGTCTGTATTTGGTCCAGGGACAGTGCCGCCAGGAGCAGCCGGACTTCCTGGTGCACCACCGCCTGCACCAGAAACAACAGTTGAAACACTAAGTCCAGAACAAATTAAACAATTAAGGGCAGAAGTGAAAAAGATTGAAGCAGAAATTAAGGCAAAGGATAGACAGTTAGATAGAATAAAAACCCAGATTGCAAAACTTCAAGAAGAAAAAACAAAAAACGAGGCAATTCTTGTAAAAAAGTATGGCACCGGCACGGTTAAAGTAATTGGTGCTGTGGGCACTCAACCATCTCAACAATCTGTTGTTAATCTACCTACTCCAGAAATGCCTGGTATGCCTGGAGGAACGCCAGGTATGCCCCAGATGCCAGGAGTGCCTTCTCAACCAACTTTTACCGCTGGACCTGAAGAAGAACAAGAACAGGCACTGGCCCTTTCTATAGTTAAAATTCTGGGTAAATTTGGCAAACCCGACTATATGCCTGTCATTGAAAAAGCGTGGGAAGAATACAAAGCCGACTCGTTTGAACTTGAATATGGACTTGTTCGTGCACAACTTGGCTTTTACGAATATATGGATAGTCTTGTCGAAAGATTGCGAGAAGATTACCCTTCTTCTGCTGACCCAAATGAGATTGCCTTCAGAGCAGACATTGTAAAGGTCATTGGTAATTATCTTTCTCAGCACGAAAACCAGGACTATGCAGAATTACTCGGATATCTTGCCGAAACAGATCCAAATGAAACGATTAAAACTGCAGCATATCAGGCATTGTCAAAGGTCAAAACCCAGCAGGGAAAACCCTCAGAAAAAACATAGATTTCCAGTTACCCTAATACACAGGGCTTCTGATTTGTTTTCTAAAGCAGGTATCTCCAGCCCTGTATTTGAGGCAGAACTACTTCTTGCAAATTTATTGGGTATACAACGATATAATCTTTACATAAATCCTACTTTTGTATCAAAAAAGATAGAGAGAAGGTTTTTCAATCTTGTCTTAAAAAGGTGTAATCATTTTCCTGTGGCATATCTTCTGGGAAATACCTATTTTTATGGGTATGGTTTCAAAATTAAGCCAGGTGTTTTTATACCAAGGCCAGAAACAGAAACAATCATTGATGTTGCCTGTCATCTTTTCAAGGATAAAACAAAAAAATTAAGAATTCTTGATATCTGTACTGGTTCAGGTGTTCTTGCGATAGTACTGGCAAAAATATTTCCCAGTTCAAAGGTTATTGCCACAGATATATCAAGAAAAGCGGTTAATACCGCAGAAGAAAATATATCTCTGCATAAACTCAAGAATCGTGTAGATGTTTTGAGGACAGATATCTTCCCTGATAGAAATGAAAAGTTTGATCTTATTGTCAGCAACCCGCCATATCTGACTGATGTTGAAATGAAAGATATCCCTGATGAGGTTAAAAAAGAACCATTTCGGGCTCTTTACGGTGGTGTTAATGGAATGGATACAATTAAAAAAATAATTGATATTGCCCCTGGTATTTTAAAAAAGGGTGGTTTTATTATTATGGAAATATCTCCCCATCAGGTTAGTTATTTCAGGGATACAGGCATCCATGAACTTAAATTTTTTGGAATATTTAAGGACATATATGGACTTGAACGGGTTGCGGTTTTAAAAAAATAAGCGGGGCCAGGAATTGACCCCGCTCGACCCTGTTTTCTGATTCAATTCTGTTGTGCGTAAAACATTACAGGTGCAGTAATGCCACCTGTTCCGAGTTCATTAACTCTTTTGTTTGTTATCTTTACAGCAATGAAATTTTCCTTTCCAGGTATGATAAAGTTTGTGGTTTCAAATTCAAAGGGTATAAACGCCTTACCATCGTTTGTTCCTATAAGATTCCCATTAATCCAGACACTTGCAATTTCATCCACACCTCCAAACCATATAAAAATTTTCCTTCCTTTGAATTGTTCAGGAATTACAACAGATGTTCTATACCAGGCATCGCCCTTGTAATATCTTAAACCTTGATCACTCCAGGAAAGTGTTTTTGTCTTTATTTTTATCCAGTTCCCTCCAATCTTCCCTGATTTATAATAGCCAATCTTTTCTCCAAGGGAAGTCGGGTCAATAAGAAAATCCCATTCGTCTGGAAGCCCTGCAACAAGTATATTTTTTCCTGTGGTTCTTTCGTATCCCTGCTCAATACACTGAGACCAGAAACGCTTTGTATAGTTAGAAGCAGCATTTTTATAGAGCATTGGTGGTTCATACTTAAAAGCAATATCCTGGATACTTAAAAGATTCACGAGTTCTTTTTTTGCAGAAACAAAATCAAACACATTTCTGTGTTTAAGCATTGAAAGAAAGGTTTCAAGATAATCATAACTCAACCTAAAAATGGCAACCTTTTCAGAATATTTTGTATTTTTTGCAAGGTCCTCTGCTTTCTTAAGATATACATCAGCGGTTTTCATTATCTCAGGGTTGTAAATAAATGGAAGGTCATAAGAACATCCTGTATGATAGTCAGCATTTTTCATTGCAGAATCCATCAATATAATATATTTTTCCATTTCTTCAGATGCTGGACCAAAAAAATTCAAGGCAAAATCATGTATCAATGCATCAACATTTGCTTTATGATTCCAGAATAGTTTTGTTGCAATATAGATTGTAGGAGTCATACTTGCCCAGTGGGGCATTGTTTCAACCCTCCATCCCTTGATACCAAGCTCTCTGGCAAGGGGAATTTCATCCCTTATGGCGTGAACCTTACTGAATGGAAATCCTGGATCTGCAAGGTTAAAGAAGTATCCTCTTTCATATGTCTCTGGTAGTATCTTTCCCCATGATTCCATAATTGTTTTGTAATAACTCCTTTCAGGACATATTGGGTTTGACATTCCATGTATTCTACATAAACTTATTGGAGCAAAAGCAGGAATAATTCTCGGGTCTGGTTTTACCTTTACAGGTGGTTTCATATAACTCGAATAACAATAAAACCCAATTTTTTTATCAGGAAATTCATCAGAAATCCCTTCAAGAACTTTGTTAAAAAACCATATATACCTGTCTGTTACTGAAATTCTGTTTTCAAAATCATCAAAATCTCCTGCATCAAGAGCACGACAATTTGGACATTCGCAAAATCCTGCACCATCATTTGGACCCATTCCAATCCAGGGCGCAGAAGGATTTTTTCTAAAGTAATTCTTAACCTCGTTTATCGCCCTTTTAAGAACCTCTGGATTTGAAACACATAACTGACTTGCCTGTCTTTTCCCATTAACAAGAGCAAAAAGTTCTGGTTCTTTGTTTATATCTGCCTTGCCAATATGTATTCCATGTGCTGAAGGGAAATATGGTCCCCCGAGTCGAACTCTTCTATACCAGGGGTCTTTGTTGGGAACTGTCTGAAGATGTCTCGAAGAAAAAGAAGGAACCTGAACATTGTCTTGCTCTTCTATAATAATGGTTTTCTTTTCTGGAATTACTGTTCCAATATCTCCTGGCATATACCATCGAACTCCGATTTGTTCAAGAAGTTCATATACACCAAAAAGCGTTCCCTCTGGAGAAAGCCCTGATATTCTAATGTAATTACCAGAAGAAGATGTCTGCGCTTTTATCATAAATGAGGCAGGGTCATTACCAATCGCCCTGATTGCTTTTCGCATTTCCTCTGTCATCCCAGAACTTCCAATATAAATCCTGCATGCTTTTTTTCTTTCAAGGTCAGGACTAATTTCCCAGCCCTTACCCGAGACCTCGCCTATTATTTCAATCCTGCAGCCACTTATTTTTTCAATATAGTCGGAAATCTCTTTTGCAGCAAGTAGTTCATCAGGATGCGGCTGTGAGGAAACACAAATAACCGATTTTGCTGTACCCTGTTCTACAATTGTAATCTGTTTTGCCTCAGCAATAAAAGTACAGAACAAAATTAACCCGAATATAAGAAATGTTTTATTCATTTTTTATCCTCCTTTTCCAGGGATTCTTTGATTTCTGAAACAAGTTTTTCTATCCGTCTTCCATACTCAATATAATTCTTATACCTTGCTTCTGCCTCTGATTTTATACTCGGGTCATGATAAACAACAGCCATATGAGGTTCTATTGATATTCCTCCATCATAACCGCTTGCAAAGAGATCAGTAAGAATCTCTCTTACTTTTCCATTACCTTCTCCTGGAAAAGTGCAAACATGTTTTCCATCTTCTTTTACATATCCATCTTTAATGTGGACATATACAACATATTCTTTTACATGTATATAAAATTCCCAAGGATCCTGCGTTTTATAGGGTTTCTCCCCCCGCACATCAGGATGAAAAAGAGGATTCCCTGTATCATAGACAAGTTTAAGCGCAGGAGAATTTACTCCCTCAAGAAGCCGTAGTGTGTGTTCCCAGGAAAGAGAACCACAGCCAGAACAGTTTTCGTGCACACATAAAACCCCGGCATCTTCAGCCATTTTTACTATTATTTTTATCCTTTTTATCGCTTCTTTTGACCAATCAACATCAAGAACATCATCAGGTATAGCAAAACTCATAATCCTAATCATTTTTACACCCAACCTTTGCATACGAGGTATTGCCCTTTTCATTTCTTCATAACTGGGGTCAGGCGACTCTGTTATTTTTTGAGACCAGTTTGCTATACCGCTTCCAAAGCAATTAATTTTAATTCCTGCTTCTTCTAATTTTGCAACAACCTCATCGAATTTTTTATCGTCAACCATTGTAAGATTGGTTCCATCTATACTCCTGGCTTCTATATACTTCCATCCAAGTTCCTTTGTTGCTCGAATCTGTCCGTCAATATCCGGTGCTGCTTCATCCGCAAATCCAGTATAATACATAACACCCTCCTTTTCTTATTGTTTTATGCTTTGTTTTCCTCTGTATCAGGCAGGCGAAGAGATGTCTCAATAGGATTAACCGATTCTATATCTTTATCTGATACTCCGGAATCTTTTAATCTTTTTACAGAAGGCATAAGCCTGCTTTCAAAAGAGGATACCGCAGCATTATAATTTTTTACTGCTGAATCAAGTGATTTACCTGTTTCTTTAAGATGTTCAGCAAACACTAATATTCTATCATATAGTTGCTTGCCTATCACAGCAATCTGTCGGGCATTTTCTGTAATTGAATATTGTTGCCACCCAAAAGCCACGGCTTTAAGAAGCCCGAGTAGGGTTATAGGGGTTGCAATAAGTACATGATTTTCTGCTGCATATTCGAGAAGTTCCGGGTCAATTTCATAGGCAGTAATTATTGACGCCTCATTTGGAACAAACATAATAACGGCTTCAGGCGCTGGATTATTTTTAAATTGGGTCCAGTATTTTTTGCTCGAGAGAAGTTGTATTGTTTCTCTCATTTTTCTCGCAAAAACCTGTAGTTTTTCCTGCCTCCGGGAAGGTTCAGCATTCATAGCATCAAGGTAAGCAAGCATTGGTGTTTTCGCGTCAACAGGCAGAACCCCGTTATTTGGTAGATAAACAACCATATCTGGTCTACCTTCTTCTAAACCTACCTGCTCTTCGTATGCCACATGTTTTGTCATGCCTGCAAGCTCAACAACCCTTTTTAATTGAATCTGCCCCCATTGCCCACGCACTTCTGTTGTTCTCAATGCTTGATTTAACTGTATGGTAAGAGTTTTTAATTGGTCATGCGCCTCAAAAAGATGTTTAAGGTGCGCCTCCAGCCCCTCATATGCGCCCTGTCTTTTTTGTTCAATAAGTCGAACCTCACTATCCATTTTTTTCAGTGTTTCTGAAAGTGGTTCTACAATCTTTTGAATCTCAACCTTCTGTACGGACCAATCCCCGCGTACCTGATGAAGAATCGTATCGAGGGAATCCTTTGCTTTTTTTAGAAAATCCTCAGCATTTCCCCGCAATGCTTCGGTTGCAAGTGAATTGAATGCATCCTTCAATTGTTGTTGTGCTTTTTCTGTCCATGTTATCTTTTCAATAAAAGATTCCCTTTCTTTTCTCAATTCAGCTGTCTCTACTGAAAGTTTAGAATTTTCTTCTGATGTCTTCTGGAGTAATGCCTCGAGCTCTGATATTTTACTCTCTTTTTCTTTTATTGTTTTTAAATCTTCTCGATGAAGAAAGTAAAAAATAGCAAGCAATACTACACCCATAAAAATTATTATAATATTATTCATAGAATTGTCCTTTTAGTTATTATACAATTTTTTCTTTACATCAGTACTGCGCTTATATTGCCAGTATCTTTAACATAGAAGCAAGGATTCATCAATCTCGCCGATTTTTCTTTTTGTATTTTTAATCAAAATATCCTCCAGAATCTTGCTTGTTGATGTTGTATGGTTTTGTTTTATATTTTAGATGACCATCTAAAATATTTCAACTAATCTGTCTTGCCTGTGTTAATTATTGGCAGTAGTTCACGATTACAGTATAATAACTCTGTATGAAGATAATTCTTCTTATTATACTCGGGTATATTATTGGTAGTATTTCCTTTGCCTATCTTTTTACATATTTTCTCACTGGATTAGATATCAGAAATATTGGGACAAAAAATCCAGGCGCAGCAAATGTTGCAAGGCAGATAGGTAAGAAATGGGGGATTATTGTATGGATTGGGGATACACTTAAAGGCGCAGGAAGCATGGCTATTGCAGAATCAATTGGTATTACAAACGAAATTTTACTCACAACTATTGGAATTTTTGCAATTCTGGGCCACTGTTATCCTGTTTTCTTGAAATTCAAAGGTGGAAAAGGTATTTCCACAATGGGCGGGGTAATGCTCTATCTTGCTCCAGCAGTTTTTCCTTTTATCCTCGGTTTCTGGTTTATTGCTCAATTAATAAACCCCCGTTCTCCTGGGATTGTTTTATCCGAAGCGGCTTTATTTTTCTTTATATTAGGACAGATATATCCAGATAGTTTTGTTAAACTTTCTATTTCAACGCTTCTTTTAATCCTGGTGAATCTCTTCATCAACAGAAAAGCGATAAAAGAAATGAGGGGTGCTCATTGATTCTGTGGAAAAGAAAACTTTATAGAATATTAATGGGTGGAATTGCACCGGTTGTTTATCTACTTACATCAGATCCCTTGGCTCCTGCCTGTATATGTGCTTTTTTTCTCTTCTGGCTTCTTCTGATGGAGTTTGAAAGATACCTTCACCCTGGGTTCTGGGCATGGCTTTTGAAACATTCCCCAGGTATATTTAAGACAAGGCCTGGGGTTCTTACCGGTGATACGAACTTTATGATCGCAAGTTTTCTTTCAATTCTTTATTTTCCGTATCCAGTGGCTGTTTCTAATCTGTTGTTTTTAACATTTGGAGATGCTGCAAGTGCAATGATTGGCTCAAAATATGGAAGATTTCATATTTTTCCTGGTAAAAGTGTTGAGGGGATGATGGGTGGAATTATCATAAACACAATGATTGCCTTAATTCTTGCATTCTATTTTTCGATTTCATTTGAAATTTTATTTATAGGGGTACTTGTTGGAAGTATCCTCGAGGTTTTGCCTCTTAAGGTTGATGATAACCTAACTGTTGGAATAATTCCTGGTATTCTTATGACAGTTTTTTATCTTTGATTTTTCTTCGAATGAAGAACTTCATAGAGTTCGTGTGAAAATTTTTGTTTCTGCCAGTTTTTAAGCAATTCAATGTTTTGAATATCCTGCAATGTTTTAATTTCCATACCAGCAAGGGATAATATCTGATGGTGAGAAAGCACAAGATGCTGCGCAATATTCAACTCTGTTGCTTTTGATGCTCTCCATATATGAAGATTCTCTGATTTTTGTGAAAAATCAGGATGATACCTTCTTTTTTTGGGGTCAGCATGAGGCTTATATCTGTGATGCTCTGCCTCTTTTATCTTTTCAAGCAAAAAAGGAAGATGTTTGTTTTGAATATATCTATGAGAATGAGTAATCTGTTTTAGTTTTTCAAGATTAATATGTTTTTCTGTAATAATCCTGTAGATTGCCTGTTTATCAATCACCTTGAAAGGTGGAATATCTTTTTCTTTCGCTATTTCATCTCTTACCTTGAGTACTGCTTCCAGAACAGGATATTTTGTTTCAGGAATTTTTCCAAAACCTTTTATATGTGGTGTTTTTTCTTGCCGGGGCTTTCTGGCCGAGTTTGTAAGAACTCTGCATTCTTCTTCAACCCAGGAAAGACGGTTTTTTTCTAAAAGATCTTTCTTTAATATATCTGCAAGAGGTAGAAGATACATTGTATCTGATACAGCATATTCGAGCATTTCTTCTGGAATAGGCCTTATTCCCCAGTTATTTTTCTGATACTTTTTTTGAAGATGAACATTAAAATTTTTCTCAACCAGAGAAGCAAGCCCTGTTTTTTGTTCGCCAAGAAAGCACGCTGCAATCTGGGTATCAAAAAGATTCCTTATTTCTATTCCTGAACAGGTATAAAGCATATGTATGTCATAGTGGGAACCATGAAGAACCTTTTGAATCTTTTCATCTGAAAATACAGAACTAAGCATTGATACATCCTTTATTGATAGAGGATCAACAATAAAGTTCTCATTTCTTGTTGAAATCTGTATGAGGCATATCTTTGAATAATAACTATACAAAGAATCCCCTTCGATATCAACAGATATTTCATTTTTTGACTTTAGTCTTTTTACGAGAGATTCAAGTTTATCCTTTGTGTCTATATAATTTTCTGGAGGAAGAAATTTCCGGCTTTTCTGCCTGGTATTGCATGTTTTTTTATCCTTCCCCGCCCCATTTTTTAACCAGATAGATATTTTTGAGGCATAGTGTTGCAGAATATCTTTTGTTTTCTGTATCATTCTTCTAAAGGATGGTTTTCAAGGTATATTGAATCGAGATAACTTTGAAGTATAATCTGCGCAGCAAATTTATCTTTGATTTTTTTTCTTTTTTTTCGACTGACATCAGCCATAATAAGAATATTCTCTGCTTCAATACTTGTCATTCTTTCATCCCATGGAATAAATTCCACTGGTATCAACTTTTTCATTTTTGTAATAATAGACAACATTTTTTCTGCCCTTGCGCTTATTGAGCCATCGTTTCTGAGAGGCACTCCATAAACAATTTTTTCAATATCGTATTTTTTTACGATATCCCTGATTTTTTCGACCTCTTTTTTATTACACTCAATTGTTCCAAGTCCTCTTGCGACAGTGTGATGCTCATCACTTACAGCAACCCCTATTTTTTTTTCTCCAAGGTCAAGTCCGAGAATTCTCATATTTAGCAATTATATATTTCAGAAGTTAATTTTAGTGCCTGATACATTTGTTTTACATCGTGAACCCTGAATATCCTCGCTCCATTGATGTAGCCAGAAACACATGTAGCAATTGTTCCGGGCAAACGCTCTGTTTCTGATGGATTTCCTGCAATTTTTCCGATAAAGGATTTTCTTGAAGTCCCCAGACATAGAGGTAAATTAAAACAGGTAAATTCTCTGATTCTTTTAATTATTTCAAGGTTATCCTGAATACGTTTTCCAAAACCTATCCCAGGATCAAGAATAATCTGGTCCTTACTGATTTTATGATCCAGAGAAAACTGTATTCTTTCATCAAAAAAATCTGTTATTTCTTCGATTACATCATCATAAAAAGGTTTTTTTTGCATTGTCTCTGGTGTGCCCTTCATATGCATTAAAATAACAGCACAACCTGATTCTACAATGAGTTGTGCCATTTTTTCGTCACGTTTCAACGCATAGATATCATTGATAATATCTGCACCTTCTTCAATCGCCCGTATGGCAACATTACTTCTTGATGTATCACAGGATATCAAACAGGAAATTTTTCCGCGAAGACCTTTTATTACAGGTATCACCCTTCTTATTTCCTCCTCTTCGCTAATGGGAGAAGCCCCGGGTCTGCTGGATTCTCCGCCAATATCTATAATATCTGCACCCTGCTGTTGCATTTCAATTGCCCTCTGGATTGCTGCATCAACATTATCAAAGTATGTACCGCCATCAGAAAAAGAATCAGGGGTTATATTAAGGATACCCATTATCAGAAATTCTTTTTCAGGAATCTTTTTATTTTTGATGCCTGAAACAGGTCTATTATATCTTTCAATTGTTTTTAGCATTTCTTCTCCAAGATCTTTCAATCCAAAGACCTGTTGAGAAAATTTCAGGGCAAGTTTTCTGTACTGCTTTAAGGTAGCCATAACTATTACGTCAACATTCTTATTTTCAAGATTCAGCACTGAATACGGCACTGCAGCATCAGCACCAACTGAAAGGGCTTCTTGTTTTATAACATTCGCCTGTTTTACATTAACATCTGATATTTTTAGAGGATAAATGGATGTTTTCAATTCCATAAGATGGATACCCGCAGGATGGACAGAAATTCTTTCCATTTCGCCTTTAACGCAAGAAGGTGTAATTACACGAATTTTCATTTCATCTTTTTAAGAAGCATCTTTCTGTAATCTTCTGCTTTTAAATTTTCAATGTCTTTTATTTCTTTTTCTGTAAAGTATCTGATTTTGCCGATCATCATTCCTATTGCCTGCATTTTTGCAGTTTCTTCTGTCATCCATGCTCTTGTAAATGCTTCCTTCAATGTTTCTCCAACACTTACTGCTCCATGATTTTTCAGCAGAACCACATTATACTTTTTTATCTCTTTTACAACTGCCTGTCTTATTTCTTCCCCAGCGGGTATGACATAATCAACAAGTGGAATTTCAGAGCCAAGTATAGCAACAAAATCAGGATAAAATGGTTTAAGTTCAACACCTGCGGATATAATTCCCAATGTTACAGGCGGGTGTGTATGGATAATCGCTTTGATATCCGGCCTTTCAATATAACAACCAAGATGCATTGATATTTCGCAGGTTGGTTTCAACCTGCCGTATTGTTTACCTGTATTAAGATGGATTTTTATCCATTGTTCAGGAAGTATCTCATCAAGTGCAAATCCACTCGGAGAAAGATAAACATAATCTCCTTCTCGTGCGCTTATGTTTCCACCAGGACCTGCCGCTAGATTTTTTTCAAGTATAAGTTTACCGTATTTGCAAAGATCTTTTCTGATTTTTTCCATTTTTTCTCCAAAATTTGCTTTCTATCACAATAACTACAAACTTTTCTTCATCTTATTTCTCTATGATTATAGCAGCGAAATCATATAATTTTTATTTTTCCGAATTTTCTTTTACCCACACTGATAATTTTTCCATCTGGTTCAATCTCAAGATTTATATCTGATACAGGGTTATTATCAATCTTTACAGCATTTTGATTCAGCATCCTTTTTGCTTCTGATTTAGATGATACAAGTCCTGATAAAAACAGGATATCAACAATATTTGCCTTTGTTTTTCCTATAAGTTTATCTTTTTCTATCTCACATACAGGTATCCTGTCCGGAGTTTTTCTTTCCTTAAAGATTCTATCAAATGTTTCCTGTGCTTTTTTTGCCTGCTCTTTTCCAAAGAATTCTTCAACTATAGTTTTTGCAAGAAGCGCCTTTGCCTCTCTCGGATCTTTCTTTATTTCTTCAACAAATCTCTTTATGTCCAAATCAGTCAGAAGCATCCCATAACTCTCCATAAGATGATCCTGGATTGACATAATCTTCCCAAACATATCATCAGGACTTGTCGTTATTGGAATGTGATTATTATAGGTTTTACTCATCTTTGCTTTTCCATCGGTTCCAACAAGTATTGGCATTGTAATGATAACCTGTTTCTCCTGGCCAAAAAATTCCTGAAGTGTTCTTCCAGCAAGAAGGTTGAATTTTTGTTCTGTTGCTCCAATTTCAATGTCTGCATGAAGAACAACAGAATCATATCCCTGTAGAAGAGGATACATAAACTCATGTAAATAAATTGGTTTCCCTGATTTATACCTTGCCGAGAAATCCTCCCTCTCGAGAATTCTGGCAATTGTAAAACAGGATGAAATCTTAATCAATTCCTCAAGTGATAGAATACTCAGCCAATCCGCATTATAGACGAATTCAACCCTGTTTATATCGAGAATACGACTGACCTGCTCAGTATACGTCTGAAGATTTTTTTTAATCTCTTCTTTTGAAAGGATGGGCCTTGTTTCATTTCTTCCTGTTGGATCTCCAATCCTTGCTGTAAAATCTCCTATAAGAAATAAAATCCTGTGTCCAAGCATCATAAAATCGCGAAGTTTTCTGATAACAACCATATGACCAAGGTGCAACTGAGAACTTGTTGGGTCTATTCCATATTTTATTGTAAGGGGAGTGCCTGTTTCAATACTCTTTTTTAGTTTTTCCTTAAGTTCTGATTCCTCAATAACCTCAACAGCATTTTTCTTGATTATCTCAAATTGTTTTTCAATATTTTCCATTATTATTCTCTTATGTTTTTTCTTATGATACTGATTTATTTTACATCAAAATAGATTTACTAAGAAAATCTCGGAAGATTCCATCTATATTTTATGGCAATCATTCTTATTATAAAAACAGTTAAAACAGAAAGAAAGGATGCATATTTTATGTCAAAAATAAGAGCAAAAATCCAAAAAATTACGCAACCAATAAAAGAGCATGTTGCGTAGAGTTCTTTGTTTAATACTATTGGAATTTCATTTACAAGGATATCCCTAATGATACCTCCGCCTATTGCTGTTATAATGCCAAGAACAATAATACCGATTGGGCCAAGACCACAATCATAGGCAACAAGGCATCCTGATGATGTGAAAGATGCAAGTCCAATACCATCAGAAACAAAAAATATCTTTGTATAAACAGCATTATCCCTGTTTTTCTTTATCAGTATTGCCCCGATAATACCAAGCAAAGAAAAAAATATATAGTTTATATCCGTAAGCATCGCTGGAACTTGATGAACCATTATATCTCTTATTGCTCCTCCCCCGAGAGCTGTTGATAAACCAAGAAATATAATACCAAAAAGATCAAGGTGATGTATGATTGCTTTTATTGCGCCTGAAAAAGAAAACGCAATAAGACCTATTGCATTAAGTACAAGAAGATATGTTTCCTGGGTCATTTTATTGATTTTAGAAAGTTTTCTACTGTTTTAATATCAGCATAATCAATAATTAAATCTGCCTCTAAAAGAAATTTTTTCTCGAGTGTGGAACAAATTGCAATACAATACATCCCTGCATTTTTTGCTGCTTTTATTCCTGTGGGTGAATCTTCTATAACACAACAATATTGTGGTAAAATTCCCAATTTCTGAGAACACTTTATATAAATATCCGGCGCTGGCTTTGGTTTTATAATATCCTGGCGCCCGAGTATAACAGAAAAAAAATTCATAAGTCCCGAGGTCTCGAGAAGATTTGTAATAAATTCCTTACTCGAGTTAGAAGCAACTGCAATCTTATACTGTCCTGACAGGGTAGATATAAATTCATACATTTCAGGTAACATCCTTGTATTGTTTTTTGAAACCTTAAGGATCTTTGTGTTTTTCTGTGCAATCAGGTCTTCAAAATCAATAAAAGCTGGAATTTTTTCCTCTTTTCTCAACCTTTCTAGGAAATCCCTGTCTGATACGCCAATCCCATTAAAATAATCATCTTCATCAAGAGTGATATTATACTTAGTAAAAACTTCTTCCCATGCTATCTTATGAAGAATTTCAGAATCAAAAATAACTCCGTCCACATCAAAAATTATTGCTTTTATGGGCATGGTGAAAATTTTATTTCAAGAAATCTGTTTAATATTTCCACTGTGATAAAAAGATATTTTCCGGCATAATACAATAAGATTAACCAGATAATTATTTTACCATATTTATAATAAAAAACTCTGTGTATTCTCAAGTAAGTGATGAGTAAAAATTAGCCGGTAACCAGCAAAGAGCATGATTTTAGTAATCTCCCGCTAACTTCCTATGTAGTGAACACCTTCGGGTATGTTGGTTCTCCCAGAGGTTTTCTCCATTTATAAAAGAAAGATTGAGATGGATTTAGAAATCTCACTTATCCTTTGGATAAAGTACAAAAAAAGGAATTGCAAAATGAAAAAATGGGCTTATTGTAACTTTTGCAATGAGTATCTTTATAAAATCCTTCCTGTATATTTTTATTTCATCACAAACTCCTGATAATTTCCCCTACCTGTACAACAACTTGAAAATATCCTCATTAAGGCGTATCATATTACTCAAACTATCTATCTGTATCGGATATCAACGAAGATATACCGACAGAACAAGGGGGTTCATAGATGGAAGAAATAAATAATCTTCAAACCAGTTCTATTGTTAAAAAAGCAAAGGATTGCGGCCTAGATCCGAGCATTCTATATGAATCAGTTATTGAACTCACAAAAGAAGGTCTTTTAACGGCTTCCTGTATAAATACAGCAGCAGGCATTCTTTTATCTGACCTCGAACTTCCGCAGTACTTTTTTAAGTGGATTTCAAAAGATTCATTAAAAAAAGTCCTCAAAGTAATAGCAACCAATCTTCAGGTTAAAGACAATACCTACGTATTAAGAAGCGAAGTTTCCGAGGTACAACTTTCAATGGAAGAAGGGGTGCAGGTAAGAATTGCAACTGCTGAAAATAGAGAAAGGATGGAAAATGTTTTGAGCCCTGTAATGTCAGGTCATAGAATAGAATATTATTATAGTAAAACACATAACTATTATACATATATAATAAAACCAGAAAGATGCAAGGATATAAAAGAAATTAAACCAGGTGAATCTCGTTTTAGTTTTAATACTGTTATCTCTGGTTTGCCCACCCCGAAAACCACAAAGCAAAGATATGAAAAATTTCTGAAAATGTCTGAGGACAGTGTTATCCCGATAATATCTGTCTCAAAATCTGAAAGTACAAACGAAACAAGAATAATGTTCAAAGAGGACTTTTCAAAATCAATTCTTCCGATTATCCGCAGGATGCTCGAAGAAATAGATGTTACACTGAACAGGGCATACTGGGAAACATACAGAGGAAAAACCAACAGAATAGAATCAATATGTTCACTCTATCTTGATGGAACCCTTTCAAAAGAAAAACTTCAGTCGGTGATAAAAAGATTACATTTTATTGTAGCAATACAACCAACAGATATTGATGAAATTTATATACATGGCCAGATATCTTTCTATCAATATATTTTTGCAACTATTGCTGCAGGATTTGTCCATACATTTATTTACAAAAATCAGATAACTGATACCCGTATAATGGAAAATCTTGAAAGCAAACAACTTAAAGATGGATTCGCAAAAAGAATTTTTGAATCAAACAAAGCCGAGTATTCCCGTTTAATTATAAACTCAGCAATAAAACAAAAACCAGAACTTATCAATGAAATCTTCTCTGTTTTTGATAAAAAATTTAACCCTTCTTATAAAAATAGAAATTTGAAAACAATTGATTCAGATATTGAAAATTATAAAAAACATGTTCAGATTGAATTTGCAGAAGATAAAACATCTGCAGATGTTTTTCTATTCATGACAAAACTTATTACATCTACATTGAAAACAAACTTTTATAAGGTAAAAAAACGGTCGTTTACTTTTAGGTTCTCTGGAGATATCCTTGATCCTCTTGTTTTCGAACAAAAGGTTCATAGCATATTTTTTGTCATGGGCCTTTATGCAATTGGAAGCCATATGCGGGCTGCAGAAATCGCCAGAGGTGGGCTAAGATTAATAAGGGTTACAAAAACAAACTATGAAACTGAACTAGACTATATGCCTTTGTTAAACTATGCGCTTGGTCCTGTGGCTCAAAGATTAAAACACAAAGATATTGCTGAAAGCGGTGCAAAAGGTGTTATTGTTCCTTATCCTGAATATCCTGCGGATAGTTTGAATGCAGTACTCGATTTTGCAGATGGAATTCTTGATCTTGTATTGACATCAAAGGAAATTATCAGTTTCTATCGCAAACCCGAGATGATATTCTTTGGTCCAGATGAAGGAACAGGGCACTTTATGGACATAATTTCAGAACATGCAAAAAAGAGAGGATATAAATACTGGAGAACAATCACAACAGGAAAATCAACTGGAATTCCTCATGATGCCTATGGCCTAACAACAGAGAAAAAAGTTTTCGGTTTATTTCCAGAAAAAACAGGAACAAGATTTTATCTTGATGGTAAAAAAACAGTTATCACCAAAAATATGGAAGAAATATATAGAGAAATCGGAAATAATATTTATTCGAGTGGTATGACAACAACAGGGGTTATGGCGTGTTTAAGAACTGTTTTGAAGCATCTCGGAATGAAGGAAGAAAACACATCCTTGATGATGAGCGGTGGACCTGATGGAGATCTTGGAGCAAATCAGATTCAGTCGTATAAAGGAAAGATAAAACTTATTATCGATAGTGGAAGTGTGCTTTTTGACCCCTGCGGACTTGATAAAAAAGAATTGATGAAAATTGCTTTTGCAAGATATACCAGCCCGAGGATTAATTCTCTTGCATATCCTGAAAAAAAAATCAGTAAACAGGGTTTTAGAATTGCGCGCATAAAACAGGCATTTATTCTTCCAGATAACACAAAGGTTGAAGATGGTTCATATTTTCACAAAAATTTCTTTTCTGATGTTTCCTTGAGAAAATTCATACGCGAAGCAAACATCGATGTTTTTGTTCCCTGTGGTGGCCTTAAGGATACAATAAATGCTGATAATGTAGCCCAATTTCTCGAATTGTTCAAGGAATTAAAGGTAATTATAGAAGGCGCAAATGTTTTCTTTGATGATACAGCACGCGACTTTATTGCAGGAAAAGGAATACTTCAGATAAGAGATTCATCTGCAAATAAAGGTGGGGTTATAAGTAGTTCGATTGCTGAGGTTCTTCCTGGTTTTCTTCTCGGCAACAGATATGAGCAAATACTTGTAGAAAACCAGAAACAAAGAATTTCCCTTGTAAAATCAGTGTTTGGAATTATAGAAACAAATGCTATTCGCGAGACAGAAATGCTACTTTCGCTTAATAAAAAAACAGAGAAACATCTCCATAATCTTTCAATGGAAACAAGTGAGATGCTATTTTCTCTACAGGAACAACTTTATGGGATTTTAGGTTTACTAAAAAAGAGAAAGAATATCATACTCAGGATTCTATACTCGTATGTGCCTGATGTACTTATAAAAATAATTGGCATTGAGAAAATATTCAAAATACTGAACAATCCTGATCTCAAATCATACCTTGATGCGATAATAACAAAAAAAATTGCACAAACTGCCTTATACAAGCATGCTGATGACTGGGAAACCTTTAACACAAAAATAAAACAAAAACCTATCGAGATGATTGAATCTTTGTTTATTGCCTGAAATTTTTGAGATCTAAAAAATGCATTATATAATATCGAGCATTAAGAGGGGACGTAGTACTATTTGGCACAAAAATTTCTTACAAAGGAGAATATAATGAAGGTCTCTGTTTATTCGCTGTCTGCATCAGATAAAAAGCCAGTTGAAGTTGTTCATCTTGCAAAAAGATATAACTGTGATGGTATTGAGTGGTGGTGTAGAGAAGGTGCGCATATAGATTTATTAAACCTTATGTCCTCGGCAAGAGAGGTCTCAAAGATTACATCTGAATCAGGTCTGTTATGTGCTGGTATTGCGCCATATTTCAAATATAATGAACCACGAGAATATCTATCTAAAATTTTTGAGGCAGCAAGAATATTGAATACAAGAAATGTTAGATGTCATAGTTATCCGTTTGATGGAAGTACCCCTGTTGAAGATCTAATAAAAAAACAGAGAAAATGGCTTGAAGAAGTTGTTCTACCTGAGGCAGAAAAAGCAGATGTAAGAGTTAACATAGAACAACATCATAATATGATATGCTGCACACCAAATGCCTGTAGAGATCTTGTAGATGGCCTTCCTGAAAAAAATATTGGTATTATTTTCGATCCAGGCAATTCTGCTGTTGAGGGTTTTACACGACCAGAATACTCAATAAGCGTTTTTGGTAAGTATCTTGCACACGTTCATGTCAAAAACTGCAAGCAGACCCAAACAACAGAAGGGGCAGTATCTGGTAGGAAATACAAGATGGAATTTGGTTCTGTTGCAGAAGGAGACCTTGACTGGAAGAGTATAATTGCTGCCTTACAGAAATCTGGATTTAATGGGTTTATCTCCCTTGAAGCACTCGATAAAAGACCTTCTGAAAAAAAATTTGAAGAAGATATTGTTTATCTTCAAAAAATTCTCAGTGAGATATAATTCTAAAAGGAGAACTTATGGATAAACAACTGCATGGTTTAATTCCAGCGATTGTTATTCCTTTTGATGAAAGATTAAAAGTTGATGAGAAATCTCTTGAAAGATATGTTGAAATCATATGTTCATCAAAAATAGCCGCAATAGCGGTTAATACAGATGCAGGGGAAGGTGCTTTCTTATGTCAGGAAGAAAGGGAAGATATCTTAAGAATCGTAAAAAAATATTCAAAAAAGATACCCGTTGTTTGCGGGCTCGGAGGAGCAACAACAAATCAATCTCTTGAATATGGGAAAAGATATAAAGATATTGGTGCAGATTATTTTCTTGTTTTCCCGCACTCTGCCTTCAGGGGATCAAAAGGTATTGATAAAGCCGTCATAGATTATCATGAGGCAATTGCTAAAATCGGCGTCCCTCTTATTCTTTTTCACCTTCAGGAGGATCTTGGAGGTGTTCTTTATTCTGATGAAACAATAAAACGACTTGCCCAGATAAAAGGAGTTGTTGCAATAAAAGAAGCGACCTTTGATGCATTAAAATTTAGAAAACTGAATTCCTTGTTAAACCAGATTCCTGAAAGGATTTCTCTCCTTACTGGCAATGATAATTTTATCATTGAGTCATTTATCCTCGGTGCTGATGGTGCTCTTATTGGTTTTGGCTCTGTGTTTACCAATACCCAGGCAGATGCCATTAACATTGCAATACAGGGTAAATACAGAGAAGCACTAATAAAGTTTGAACCACTTATTGAACTATGCGATTTTTGTTTTAGCGCACCTGTCAGAGATTACAGGATAAGAATTAAACATGTTCTTGTCCAGCAGAAGATATTTTCAAAAGCATATGTTCAACCACCCTTACAAAAATTGGATAAACAGGAGGAAAAATATCTTTTGCAGATACTCAGCAGGATTTCTTTATGACTGATTTCAGACATTTGCAGGAATTAAGTGATTATTATTTAAGTAGAGATATCCCTGAAAATTTATCTGATATTATTCAAAAAGAATTGGGTCTCAATATCAAAGCAAACTACGGAGATTTTGTTTTAAGAAATTGCCTTCTTGTTGCGCCAGGACAGATGACAACATCCTTCCAACAAATACAGATGATTAAAAAATCTGGTTTTGCCGGTTGCGTGCTAAAATCAGTCATTGCCGAAGATTCAACCGGTAGATGTTCAATGATAAAATTCAGAAAAAAACCAACTTACGTTAAAACAGTTTATGATTCACAGGATATAGAAGGTATATTTCCAATCATACACTGGGATGGAGGACTTGATATAAGAAATCTTGATGACTATATTAAGTTTGCTGACTCTGCCGTGAAACTTATTTCAGATGATTTTCTAATAGCAGCGTCTATCCTTGGCCATCTTCCATCAATGGATGAAAATTTCATTGAAGAAGAGTGGATCTATACAACCCAAAAACTTTGCAATCTCGGATATAAAGTTTTTGAGGTTGATTTCTGCCCTTTCCTTAAAGAAGAAAATCAACTGATGAATAAAAAAACAATCTTAAGATGGTATGAATATGTGCCTTTAATTATGAGGAAGGCATGTAAAAATATTCAAATTTTCCCAAAGATTATGAATCTCGACTATGGCATGGACTTCCAGATAAAAATGATAGAGGCATCTATCGTAGGGGGAGCAGACGGTGTTATTATTGGAAATAGGATATATAGAAAAGAATATGGTTGCGCCCACGGAGGTAGATCTTTAAGAGAAAGGAATCTTCAGCAAATAAAAATCATAAAAGATAAACATTCAGAAATACATATTTCGGGTACAGGTGGAATATATACAGGAAGGCATATAATGGATTACATCAAATCAGGCGCCGAAAATATTCAAGTTTTAAGTTATCTCATGGGAAAGGTAAAAAAGCCTTTTATAAAAAAGGGTAATAGATTTCAGCAGGTTTTTTATCAGTTAATGTTTGATATTGAAGATGGTTTTCTTGCATGTTTGTTAAAACAAAGGAGATACTATGAGAATAGTTGAAAATCACGCACCATGCTGCAGAATTCATATTCCAGAAAATGCATATCCTGTTGAAATTCATTCAGCAAAACAATTGAAAAAATATCTAAAAAAAATTACAGGGGCAAATTTCAATATTATTCGCGGAATTCCGCAGCAGGGCCCTGCAATTATCGTGGCTGAAAAAACCCACATGGATTTAAGTCAGACACAAGATATGGTACCTGAATCTGTAATTAGATTCTTTGATAATGAACGCCTTTTCCTGATTGGTGGAGATAAACGAGGCACGATTCTTTGTGTATATGATTTTCTTCATAAAGAGGTTGGTTGCATTTTTGCACAACCAGAGATTGAATTTGTTCCAGAAAAACAAACATTGGATGTATCTGAAACGTTCTACTACCATGAACCATTTATGAAGATAAGATATATGCTGGGTGGTGGTGATATAAATCTTATTGAATGGTGTGCAAAGGTGGAAATGACCTATTCTGTTCCCCCTAAAAGCAATAAAACCCCTGAATTTCAGGGTGAAAAACAATTACTATCAGAAGAAACAGGAAAAATCTGGGCAAAACAATCAGTAGAAATACGCGGAGAGCCAGGTCTTTCAATTGGTGGACACGCATGTGAAGCAATTATGCCACCCTCAAAATACTTTGATCAGCATCCAGAGTACTTTGCTTATGACCCATCACAAAAACCAGATGCAATACACAGGATAAAACAGGGAAGAAATTCCTATGGAATCTGCTGGACAAATCCTGATGTTAAAAAAATTTTTATAGACTATTTTCTGAATTTTTTCAGGAAGCACCCATATGTAAAAAGGTTTACATTCTTTCCAAATGATGGACAAGGTCCATGCTTTTGTGAGAATTGTCGAAAAATAGAAGAGCCCTGGGAGGGAATCACCACAAACCAACTTCAGTATACCAAAAATTATGTGCTTTTTGCTGCTGATATTGCGCGTTCCATTGCAGCAGAATTTCCGGATGCCAGAATTGAAGTTGGTAGTTATAACGGACATACTGAACTTCCTGATGATTTTGCTGAAGATCTTCCAGAAAACCTTGATGTATTGTTTTGTATATATGAAAGAAAATGGGATAGAGCCCTTGACGATCCTCCATCAGATGAAGAATTAAGAAGAACTCTTGCAGAAGCAGTTGTTTCAAGATATGAAAAAGATGCAAAAAAATACATAATCTATCCGGAAATTTTTAAGAAATGGAGAAAACACGTAAAAGGAAATTTTCGTTATTATGATTATCTTACAAGCACTCTCGGTTCAATGGGAATGCCATTTCCTGTGAGTAAGGGAGCAGTTAGAACCATTAGATTTCTTAAGAATCTCGGCTTTGACGGTTATGGTTCACAGTGGTTTAGCTCTGAAACAATCTGGGCTTCGTATGGACTTTCTCTATATGTAACATCGTATGCAATGTGGGATAAAAACACTACCTGGGAAGATCTTGCTCAAGAATACTGCTTTGCCTTATACAGAGAATCAGCAAAGCCAATGTATCAATATTTCGAAACACTTGAGAATTCAGCAAGAAATGTAAGATTTGGAATGGGAATTCCAGAGATATTACAGGTTTTTGATGAAAAAACATACCAGACATGCAGAACACATTTAGGTTATGCAATGGACAGTGCGAAAACAGGAAAGATTAAAAAAAGAGTAAAGCAGCAGATGGTACTTCTTGAATTTGGATATTTATTCTGGCAAACAAGGCAGATTGAAAAAAGGATTGAGGATGCAATAAAAGAAAACAGGATTGACGATACTTTTCTTCTTATCTGCCAGCACGCAAAAATTGATGATAAAATTCAGAAACTTTTTAATTATCCTCTTCTTTCCTGGTATAAAAACTGGCGTGGCATACTTTACAGACATATCCTCGGTTCTATAAGTGATAAAAGAGGGCTATTGTATGCAATTCAACTTATAAAAGATGCCACAAATGCAAAGTTTGATAACCTCTGGTATAATGACTAAATACCACGTTATTGGGGAATTATATCATCATCATGTATGGTACCAAGGTCAAATGCAATCTTTAGTGCATACATTGAATGAATCCATCCAATTGGCCATCTTGCACATCTGAAGGATGCTTTTAAGAATTTTTCCACCCTATTCAACCAGGATACATCACCTGTCATATAATATGCATACGCAACAGGATTAAGGTCACTAACACGATGATAGGCAAAAGGAGTCATAAATTCAGGGGTCAGTCGCCACTCTAACTGGGATAACATGAATTTTCTTACTTCTTCGTCGTGCGTAATCTTCCAGTACCAGAACATTCCCTCCCATGTAGCATAATCACCGTATCTTACAAGTTTTAATGGCATCGAATGCGGCTTGGGAACAAGCATCCTTCCATATTTTTTTGCCTGTTCCATCAGATTTTCTTTTATTATTTTTTCACACGCTTTAAGGTATCTGTTATCTCTATTAAATTCATAACACCATGTAAGATTAATCATTGGTTGCCCTGATTCTCTGTGGTCAGATGAAATAATCCAGAAATGTTTCTCTATAAATTGAAGTAAATTCTCACAAATTCTCATTGCTGCACGCTTAAACTCATTATCTCCAGTTAGAACATAAGCAAACAAGAGTTCAGTAAACCACATATGAGATGGATAAACTGATCCATCGTTATGATTAAGGCAATGCGCAACCATACCACCATTTTGGAGTGAATCAACACTGAAATCAACAAAATCAACCTCGAGAATATGCCTTGCTATTGCAATACCATTTTCAGCGCATGTCCAGTTTCCACTTCTCAGGTGATTTTGAAAATAAACAACCCCGAACATTTCCTCATTATTCGCTCCATTGTCTCCATAATCCCAGAAACCAATTGGTAGCATTGGAATAACCTCTTCTGTCCATCCGAGAGATCCATACGTAATACCGATCCATGAATCGAGTATCTTTTTTTCAAAAAGAGTCCGATTTTCCATATCATATTCAGGAAGCATATCAATAGCAAAAACTTTTGATTTTCTGACGTGTTCAATGTCACAGGATATTTCAACAGGGTTTTGAGCTGGCCATCCAGGCATCATTGGGACTTCCCAGTTTAAGTATTTATCCTGGATTTCCATATCTGAAATATCTGGTTTCAGAGGTGCAATAAATATTGTATGAGATCTGCCTGAACCCTGAGTAATCGAAAGAGTATCCGCCCAGTCAGGCCAGATGCCAAAAAACAGGGTATTTTTCTTTGTCTTGATCTCCTTTGGATGAAGGGTATTCATTTGATAAAAAGATGAAAGAATGCATATATCATCTCCTGCAAGGCAGATATAAGGAAATACAAGGCGATGTCCTACTGTCATCCTGAATTTAACATTTCTCATAAACCATGGCTTTTCTTCAACAGGATCATGCAGAACTTCTTCGTCCTTAACAAAAACAAGAGAACTCTGGCCTTTTTTATGACTGGCCTGGTAATTTTTAAGATCAGCAGTATCAGAAGCAATAATACAGAGGTCTTCGTCAATCCTTAAAAAACCTGATTTATAATAGCGGGTAAGGTTTTTTGCGGCAAAACATTTCTTTGTTTTATTATCCAGAGCAGTTTTACACTCAATATAGAACGACTTAACCTTTATACCAGGAGTGGGTATTTCTCTATTTCTAAAAGAATAGGTAATCTTTACATCATCTCTATCTGCAAAAATCTCAAACCTCAAAAAATAATCGAGCATTTCTGTTTTATCATCTGCCTCGTGCTTACCATCAATTCTAATAACTGATCTCAATGGATTTTGATGTTCTATGCTTATGGTATGAGTACCTTTTTTTGCTGAAAATTTTTTCCCTTTAAGATCCTTAAAATGAACATCAAAACCATTTGGCTCAATAATATCTCTCTTATTTTTAGTCCATTCCTTTACTATTACACCCTTCTTTGAAGAAAACACAACCCTGATAAGCCCATTTTCAACAATAACTGTATCATCTTTTATTTTTTCAATACTTATTGGATTTTGTAAAACAGGATGCGAAGATACATCTGTTTTCACAAGAAGTGTACGGCTTGCTGATTCATCAATATCAATATTAAAATCAAGAAGCGTCCATTGAATACTATCATCCTCCCATTTATTAAGAAGCGTTATCCCCGCGGGAATTTGAATATTATTTTCATTAAAGATACCTATATTTCCCTCATCGAATAATACTCCTTTGGCCCAACAAACGCCATAAGTTATCGGCTGGTTTTTTAATTTTCTATGAATTCTATTCTTAAGAAAAATATTCTGCTGCATTTTTTCTCCCTTTGGGAATGTGTGTTTAATAGAAATGCGAACATTATTCAATTTTTAATTAAATTTTACAACAGGTGATATCGAAAACTTATATTATTTTATTCCAGAAACAAGGTTTCTGATAATCGGAAGAAGACGTTGAATATTAAAAGGCTTTGTTACGTAATAGTCCACACCGAGTTCATATCCTTTTATTTTATCATCATCGGATGTTTTTCCGGTAATCATCATAACTGGAACTCTCCTGCTTCTCCATCCTGACTTAATCCTTTCGAGTACCTCCCAACCATTGAGTCGAGGCATTTCAATATCAAGCAAAACAAGATCTGGTCTGGATTCTCTAAATTTTTCAAGCGCCTGTTCTCCATCTTCTGCTATAACAACGTGATAGCCCGCACGTGTCAATCCATGGTGAAGAATTAACCTTGTTTCAGGGTCGTCTTCAGCTACAAGAATTGTTTTTGCACGAAATTCAGCCACGATTAAATTATACACCTATTATCTGATCCTGTGCAAAAGAAAATTCCCTGATGCTATTGTCCTTTCTTTTTAACAGAACCTTTTTCTCTTTTGTTGCGACTCCTATAATTGAAACAGGAACCTTTTTATTTTTATAAACCGACATAAGATTTGCAGCATAATTTTGTGAAACCACTACAAGTAAACAACCTGAGGAAATCAATCCATATATGTCTATACCAAGATAATCACAAAAAATCTTTGCTGGTTTATATATCTTTATTTTTTCTTCTTCAATAATAAATCCACATTGAAGGATCTCAGCGAGTTCAACAATACCAGAGGTCAAACCGCCCTCTGTAGGATCATGCATTCTAATAACTGGAACAGTTTTCCATGCAGTTATTGCCTCGTTTACAACTGAAATTCCTGGTTTTTTTATTGCTTCAAATGCCTTTTTTGCAAGTTCCGGAAATTTTCTTCTAACTGATGCGTTTTTTCTCGCAAGAATTGAAGCACCTTCGATTCCAACTTCCTTTACAAGTAAAAGAGAATCACCTTCTTTAATATCCTTTTCCTGCTTTATACCAGACATTTTCTCCCCAACCATCGCCCCTGTAATTACTGGCTCTAAAACAGAAGAAGATATTTCTGTGTGGCCACCAACCCAGGCAATTTTAAGTTTTCTGCAGGCAACTGATACATCGTTAAAAAGTTTTTCGATGTCAGGAAATCTTGCTTTAGAGGGAAGAATAACCGAAGCAAAAAACCATTTTGGAATTGCGCCCATACAGGCAATGTCATTGGCACTAACATTTACTGCATATTCACCTACATCCTGTGAAACAAGAGTAATAGGGTCTATCTTCAATGCAAGAAGTTGAGATGTTGTTTTCACAAGTGCAGCATCTATACCTATTTCAGGTCCGGTTAAAACACTTTTATCCAGTACACAATATTTTTTTATGAGATACCTTAACAACTGGTAGTCAATCTTTCCTTCTGGAAGATTGCTTAATCCGAGAAAATATTTAAGGTATGTTATATCCTTATAAACAAAGTCAGCGCCTTCGTTGACAAAATCATCTGGCTTTCTTCCACCCGAAAGAACACCACAGGATACAGCCGGAAGTTTTCTTGCTGCAATAATATCAAAAGGATGATCCCCTACAACCATTGTTTCACTTTTTTTTATATGAAGTTTTTTCCGCATTTCATCAATATGAGAAGGATGCGGTTTTACTTTTCTTACGTCTTCCCTTGCAAGAAGAATATGGTACGGAATCTTTTTATTTTTTAGTATATCCTCAACAACCGTACGACTGTTTCTTGTTACAATCCCTACAAAAAAACCTCTGTTAATAAGTTCTTCAAGAAATTCAGGGACACCTTTTATCGGACTGGCTTTCTTAGATGCCTGTTTTTCCTTTTTGAGTAAGATCCTGTTGGCTTCATCTAAAAATTTTTGCGCTTTTTTTCCATTAAGTTTTTTTACTTCATCCAGATATTCGAGTATTGGCAGGTGCTTTTCAGGTTCTTTCATGTCATAAGAAAGCAAAAGTTGATGGATTTCTTCAAATATCCTTTTAAAGTCAATATGCTGACTGACTATTGTGCCATCAAAATCAAAAATCAATCCTTTTATTCCCATATCCAAATTGTTCCTTTTCAGTTAAAGTCAAAAAAATTAAAATATTTTTTTATAGCAGGCAAAGTAATGTCAGGATGTAAAAAATTATAACATTTTTATTAAGAAGAAAGATATAATGTAGAAGATCAGTATATACTCTCATCATTATAAACATTAATAGTTCAACTTGTTTTAACTGTTTTACCAGGGCATATTTATTTTTTATATTTTTCGTGATAGAATGCTACAAATTTACAAAAACTATTTGTATTATAATAAATTATTGCGATATTTTCGGAATTCTGGTAAGATGTGTTTCCAGTAAAAATAAAACCCGAATTTTAATATGGGGTGAGCTTTTTAGGTATGAAATTATCTAACAGAATCACTATAGTTTTTGTTTTAATAATTATCTTTGTAACATCGGCTTTTTCAATGGATGAAAAAATTTATAGTATTTACGTAGCAACTGATGGAAATGATGCGTGGTCTGGCTTTTATCCTGTTGTAAATACTGCCAGAAATGATGGACCTCTGGCTACAATTGAGGCAGCCAGAGATAAAATCAGAAGAATTAAAGCATCTGGCGATTTTTCTGGTAGGATAAATGTATGGATCCGTGGGGGAAGATATCAGATTTCAAAACCAATAGTTTTTACTTCTGAAGATTCAGGACCAATCACCTACACTAATTTCCCTGGTGAAAAACCAATCCTCGATTGTGGAAAAAAAATTACAGGGTGGAGAAAAATAACCATCAATGGGATAGATGCTTGGGCCACAGAAATTCCAGAGGTAAAACAGGGCAGATGGTACTTTAGAGATTTTTTTGTCAATGATAAAAGAAAAAGAAGAACAGTTCTGCCGGAAAAAGGATTTTTCAAAATAAAAGATGTTTCAGAAAAAGCAACTGGCCTTTTTGATGGAAGTTATTCTTTCTTCTGCAATAAGGGCGATATAAAGAAATGGAAAAATCTCGATGATATTGAAATTGTAATTTTCCATAAATGGATTGAAGAAAGAATGCCAATCAGTCAGTTTAATGAAAAAACAGGCCTTGTTGTATCTTCAAGAAAAACTGTTATGGCACTTGCAAAGAACACAAGATATAGGGTTGAAAATGTTTTTGAGGAACTAAAAAATCCAGGGGAGTGGTACCTTGACAGACAACAGGGAATCCTTTATTATGTGCCAGAAAAAGATGAAACGATTGAATCATCAGAGTTTTATGCTCCTGTAATTACACAGGCAATCAGGTTAGAAGGCAATCCAGAAAAAAATCAGATTGTTGATAACTTAACATTTAAGGGTATAACCATTGAACATACTGACTGGGTTCAGCCAGAAGATCAAATGGCTTCCTGTGCTCAAGCAGCACATAAAATTCCCGGAATTGTATTTATGAAAGGTTGCAGAAATTGTAAAATTCAGGAATGTGAAATAAAACACTGTGGGTGGTATGGAATAGAGATATCAGATGGCTGCACAAATATAAATGTTGATAACAATCACATATGGGATTTAGGCGCAGGAGGTATAAAAATAAACGGAGGAGATGTTAATTCACCCTCTTACAATCATACAGGATTAATTACTATTTCAAATAACCATATACATGATTGTGGAAATGTTTTTTATAGCGCTGTTGGTATCTTATCAATGCATGCCTCAAACAATAAATTTCTTAAAAATCATATCCACGATCTTTATTATTCAGGCATATCATGTGGCTGGGTATGGGGATACTCTGAAAATGTTTCAAAGAATAATATCATCGAAGACAACTTTATACACGACGTAGGGAAATCGCTTTTAAGTGATATGGGCGGTATCTATACCCTCGGAGTACAACCAGGAACAGTCATAAGGGGAAATGTAATATTCAGAATCAGCAAATCCGAGTATGGGGCATGGTGCATTTATTTAGATGAAGGAAGTTCTCACATTATAGTCGAGAACAATCTTTGTGCATTTACAAACAGCCAGATTTTCCATCAACACTATGGAAGGGAAAATATAATTAGAAACAATATTTTTGCATTCGGGGAAGAAGGAATTGTTGCATTTTCGAAAAATGAAAATCACAATTCTTTTACACTTGAAAGGAATATACTTTTAACAAAAGGAAAACCTTTTTTTGTCACTGGCTATGGTGTAGAAGGTATCGTCGGATTTTCAAGTGATCTTAATATATTATGGGATACTTCAGGTAAAGAATTATGCTGGGGTTTTATAAACAGAAAAAATAAAAGCATCTCCCTTAAGCAGGCACAGGAATTAGGTTATGACACCCATTCTATTTTTGTTGATCCTGGTTTTATTGATCCTGAAAACCTTGATTTCAGGATAAAATCAGAAGCAGAGGTAAAATTAATTGGTTTTAAACCTTTTATAATGAAAAGTTTTTCGGAGGAAAAACATGGAAAATGACATCTCGCTTGTATTAAAAAGGCAGGATAAGAAGTCAGGGGTAAAGATATGTGTTGTAAGTTTACCATTAAGAAAAGATACACAGGCATTGAAGAAGTTTAAGGGAATAGAAACTCAGACAGTGCCAGTGGGATTCTGGCCTGAAAACAAACTAATAAGAAGACAATTAATGTTTGGTATATCAGAAAAGGATGTACCACAGGAGGTAGAGGTAGTAGAGGGAGAAGATAAAGGAGAATACAGAGGTCCTGATATTGATTTAAGGGTTATAAAGGAGAAGAAAACAGGCATAGTATTTCTTGAAGAAGACGAGATTGAGATAAGGTACAGGAATAAAAAGATAGGGATAAGGATAGGGTTAATACACAAAGGAGATATTCACTGGTGGGAATGGATAAGGGTGCAGGAATTATGGAGTGGACCTGTATGTAAAGGGATACTTGCAGGGGGATTTATTGAGGTTGAAAGAATAACTGATGAAGATCTCAAGGGTGAATCAGTTCGGGATATGATACATCAAAGAAGATACCACAATCATAACTGGCTAAGAGGAGAGGCATACATATGGTTATTCTCAAATGGGGTGATAAAACTCACACTGCGACATATTAACAATCATCTTTTTGATCATGGAAAAGATCTTTATGATGTAATGCCTGTGATAGGGTTTAGTGGAGATATGGCTGTAGAGATGGATGAAGTTCTTGATGGAAACAAAACAAGGTATGAGTTTAATGGTATAAGGTTAGACATTTCAGATGCAGTTAAACTTGTAAGCGAAAAACATCCTGGCAGGATATACAATAAGGAAGATGTATTGATATACCAGGGATATGAAGGTGTGGAGATATATGGAGATAGTTTCAAGCAGAAGAGGGAAGATGCCTATATAGTAAAGGCAGAAGACAGAATATTTCCGCGTGGAGTTGCGAGGAATATAGAGATGAAGATATCAATGGGAGATATAGAACCAGAAATAACGCGGCTGGTTGTACCGAACTGGTGGTATGGAATAACAAATACTCTATGGCCGGATGATATCCTGCCAGCAAAATCAGAACAAATGAACCTTGTTGATAAAATGGAAGAAGTCGCCATCAAAACCGCAAAAGGTGCGTATGGCTGTTTTGATACAAGTATACTTGTTAGAAGAACATGGGAAGGTGAAACCCCTTATTCACAGATGCTCTATTATTATCTCTCAGGTAAAAATCAGATATTCGATATTGCTATGAACGATATTTATATCCTCGCGGATATTGGCTTTGACCATGCAACAGAAACATGGAGAATGCACGATTATATCTTTGGTGCAATAGCGCAGCCATTATACAGGACTGTAGGGCTTTTATATGGATATCTTGAAACAGGTGATGTATATCTGCTTGATTGTGCGAAATCAGCCGCAGAGAGGTATTATCAGATAGACAGGCACAACTGGCCAAGACGTACATATGGAAGAGATGCAGCAAGTTTAAGAAGTTTGGTATATCTATGGGATTATGTAGGGATGGCGTATTTAGAGATGACGAGGGAAGCCATCACAAGGATAATAATGTGTATGAGGCCAGATGGTTCTACAGGAGACCAAGGAGGAGCAACAGGATTGCAAGGAGGCATAGCGAACGAGATAACAAAGACCTGGATGGCGCTTCTCGAGGCAGATGTAATGATTGATTATCTTATGAGGACTGAAAAAGATAAAGATGTAGAGAAATTTTTACTCAAGAGGGCTGAGTTTATTCTTAAAAGTCAGATATATGAGGATGGCCAGTATTACTGGGCATACCAGTATAAGTATGGAGAAAATCCTGGAGACCCATGGGATATGAGGGTACATCCTGAAACATATCAGAAACATCCAATAGGTAAAAATGTTTCTGGATACAAGGCAAGATTTCTTACATTTATGACACTACTCACAGGAGACAAAAAATATCTCGAGGCATGGCAGAGATGTTTTGATACATATATCAAGAAACAACCATATCCAGAACATGTTGGCTGGTATACACAGAATAAAATGGTTCAAAATCTTCCATATGAAATATCACATACAATCAATGGAAGATGGGAAAAAGGATGTCTTGAGATAAGACCAGTCCTCACAGAGGTAAGGCCAGAGATAGACGCAGAGATATTCACGCCTTCTGGAAAAATCACAGTGAGTATAAAAAAACAAAAGGATAGGATTGAGATAAGCACAAATAGTGAAAGCAATTTCCCTGTAAGAGTTTATCTTGAAAATAAAAAAACACCAGTAAATATCAGTTCAAAAGCAAAAGTTTCAATAAATCTAAAGCCAGCACCAACTGTATAAGATTCTCGATAAACATTTAATACATAATCAAATCCAACACAAGCAGGAATAAAAGGGAATTGCAAAATGCAGAGTGCAAGATGGAAAAACCGAAATGCAGATCATTTTGGCTTTTAAGATTCACAATTCTCATTTACATTGAAAATATAGATTGCGTCTTACTAATAATTTACTGCGGATGTATCAGTCTGCTATAAAATATACTACCTGCACATCTCCTGGTTCAACCCTTATTTTAACAGTAAATTTTTCACCTGACTTTTCTATTTTTAATTCCCTGGGTTGAGTATATTCTTTTGCTGATTTTATCTGTAATAAGGTTTGTATTTCAATATCAGCGGCTTTTGATCTATCCACACGGGCAATACCATTTTGCGTTTTGTCTATACCCTGATTATTAAATAATCCAACAAGCCATCCATCCTTTGTTTTGTTCACAAGGTACATAACTTCACCAGAAAGGGATTTACCGGCTGTTGTACAAATTTCAAATGGTAAAATTTTATCTGTAATTAGGTTCATCAGGTAGGGAAGGGCAGGGTGGGCTCTTTCATCCATACAGACCATATGAGGAACAAGCGTCAGAATAACTGATCCATCTCCAATTTGATTTCTTATGATAATGGGAGTTCCATCATCAGATACAGCAATAATCTGAGGTTTTGTTGCTGTTGATGTTATCATCTCTACGTTATAATCAACACAGGAATAAAAGTTCTGTCCATCAATAGACCATTTCTTGAATACCTTCGTTTTATTCTTTAACTCTATTCCTGCTATCTTCAAAAGATTTTTGTTTTTCTTCACTGCCTCAACATTTATGACGAGCGTCCCACCTTTTCTCAGATAATCCTGAAGCACTGACATCCAGGTATTATCAAAACTTACGTCGCCTGCTGCCCACACAACAGGATAATTTGTTATTATTGATGCTCTCCTGGATCTGTCAACAAGTACATCAAATATGTTTCCATATATACCCGAAGGCATGCTTTGAACATCAGGTGCCTGTGGCATCCCTTCGAGAATTGCTGTTGGATGCCATGCAACATTAAAGAGTTCTCGTATTTCAACATCATTGTCATCAAGAGAAAAACAGTTCAACATTTTACAGGTATAACTAACACTATCATATCCGTGTCCATAACTAAGTAAAAAAGCAATGGGTGTATATGATTCCCCTCTGTCAGGAAGTCTGTCCACAAATGCCTGAAAATCTTCTGTTGCTCTTCCAAAAGGAGATAGTTGTACAGGATGATTTCCAGGACCAGGTTTAATCCATTGATTTGTAAGGGATTGTTCCCAGTATATTGCAGAAGCACCAGAAAGATAATTAAGATAGTACAATCGTCGATACCAAGCAATACTTACACCATCAGTTATCGCATATTTACTATGAAACCAACATTTTGCACCCCGTGGAACTATTGGTTCCTGGGTAAAGTAATTACATGCATCTCCCCAGTTTCCACTTGCATAGTTAATCCACGCTCCATTATACTGTCTTGCAGCGCCTCTTTCAAAAGCAATCCTCATTGGTACGTGAATATTTGTGGCATCTATTTCATAACCGACAATATCCATTCCAAGTTCATGGAAAAGATGGGCAAATGTTATACTTTCGCAGGAAAGACACGGAATGCTCTTCTTAATATGGCCAGAGGAGACATCTGTCTTATAAAATTTACTCCAGGCATCTGTCTGACTTTTTACAAGATTTGCACCCCATATATCAATATACTGTCTTCTATTTTTTCCAGATTGCACATCTCCTGCTGAAACACCAACTGTTCCAATTGCCTCTCCATGTATATATCCGAGAAATTGATCCGCAAGAGGTCCTGTAAGTGCCTGGTATGTTGCGGGACCTGTTTTTTCATCATACCTCGGGTTAGCATAGTTCGTCATTATATAAAACGGGGTTTTTGTTTTTTCGAGCCATTTCCTGAGCGAACTATCAGAAGAAAGATCTGGGCTTTCTCCAAGATATACACCAGGTAAAAGATTTTTCCAGGAAACAATCGGTAAATTTCTGTCACCATTAAATTGCTTCTTAAAATCTTCTTTTATATCGCGGCCACACCCATTTTCAAAAAGAACATCATACACTGAAAGATTATTAACATCCTGATTATCCCAGAAATTTTTATTTACTGAAATACCTGTCCACATTGAAAAATCTCTCCCAGCAATGGTTGGCCTTTTCAATATTGAATCAGCAGAAAATGATTTAGAATTCCCTCTCACTTGGCCAACAGACCCTGTTTTAATATTAAAGGTTGAAAAATACGCAAACCCTGGTTTCTCTCTACCAGAAGGCATCCAGTTCAAATCATCAGTAATACAAATTGCATCAATCTGTCTCCATGCCTGCGCGGGTTTATTAACCACTATCTTCAGAAGTACCTGACCTCCGGGAATATCACCCTCGACAAATCCCCACCCAAAGGAAAACCCCCAATAAAGTTGGTACTCATCATTTATAGGAACAACATCATTTAATCCAAAATCACCTTCAACTATCTTTTTGTTATTTTTTTCAACAATGATACTAAATTGCTCGGTAAGTTTTCTATGATCAACATACCTTACCCATATTCTATATCTACCTGAAGCAGGTATATTAATAATCCTATTACATTCAGCATTAGTTTCATCAGCACCTGCGGCCATTGAATTCCATTCACTTTCTCCACCCTGAGACCACTCTGCAGAAATTCCAGGCCCGGCAACACCCCAATGACCAACTGCCTTTTTCGCTGAATCAGGCCCAGGCCAGTATGCAAAATGTCCACTTACTCCATTAAACCACTCTGGCTCGAGCCATAAATAAAAAGGCGCGCTCTCTTCGCAAAAAGCACTACCAGACAACAATAACAAAGTACCAATATAAAAAACAATTCTTCTCATAATTATCCTCCTTTTTCTTTGAAATATTGTTAAAAATATCTTTTATCTCTCCTATAAAAACAGAAAATTTCAAGCACAACAAATTGGTTGATAACCCGGGAATAAACATTTGATGATAATTCAAAACATGACAAACCGGTTTTATTGTTTTATTTTATGACTCTTCCTGTATATCCTCAAGTAATTTAGCAGATGTATCAGAACTTATTTTCCTTAATTATTCGAGTTGATTAAGAATTATCCTTCCATTTTTTATTATCATCAGGATAGACTCTTTTTTGCAAAGGATAGAAACATCTGCTAATGGGTCGCCTTTAATCATCATCAAATCTGCTTTTTTACCCTTTTCTATTGTTCCTGTTTTGTCAAGTATTCCAAAGGCATCTGCTGTTTTCGAAGTTGCTGCGATAATTGCTTCCATTGACGAAAAACCACATTTAACCAATTCACATATTTCATACATAATTGAACCAGGTCCACCATCAGTTCCTGTTATTATTTTCACCCCGATTTTAAATGCTTTTCTTACTGCCTGTCGGTGGAACGGGTTTGTTTGTCTCATTCTTTCTCTCATGTAATCTGGTAACTTAGAATTTTCAAAAACTTTTTCGCTCGTTATATATAATGTCGGCATATACCAGAGACCTTTTTCTGCAATCTTCTCCAAACAAATATCATTGATTAGTACCCCATGTAAGATGACATCACATCCAGCGGAAATAGCATTTGAAATACCAGGATCAGCGTGGGCATGAACATGAACCTTTTTCTCTCTTGAATGAACCTGCTCAACAAGTACCTGTAATTCCTCATAGGTATAATCTGGATGAGTTAATTTTTCGTGCTTCCACTGAAATCCACCAGATGCAGTTGTCTTAATAAAATCAACATCTACTGATATCATCTCTCTTACTGCCTTTCTTATTTCCCATGGACCATCTGCACTCTTGCCTCGAACATGTCCACAGGTTGGTGTGATAGCACCTCCTACCAGAATATCAGAACATCCATTAATAGAGCCAGAACTTATTAAATCCCGTAGTATTACACTTTCAATAGAACCTGCTGCATGCGCCACAGTACCGGTACCCCATAAAAGACATTTCTGTAATTTTCCTACTGCTTCTAAATTTGTTTTTATGTGTCCCAAATGATCTAATCTTCCTGGTTCCTCACTTATATGCATATGTCCATCAATAAATAGCGGTAACAATGTATTATTTCCTACATCGATTTTTTTATAATCTTCCCCTATAGAAATCTTCTTATTTAACATTACATCTTCAATAATAGAACCACTTAAAAGAACTACACAAGAAGAAGTCGGATCAAAATTTTTTCCATTAATAACCCTTGCATTTAAAAGTGCTATTTTTTCCAAGTGCCTCCTTTACTTAACGTCGTACCATAAAACTCATCAAAAGACTAAAAAACTTTTTTGTAGTCAGGAATATTAAATAATATAAAATTGGCAATTGATATTGCAGAAGAAATTCATTATGCATGGATGGAGAAATCAATGTATATTCCTGGGCAGCACAATATCCCCATATCTGTTTTCGTGTCCTTGGACCTGAGTTAATCCGAGGTGGTTCAAGTTCCTCACAATACTGCATTGCCTGGTTTACATGACTTAAAAGTATGATGTCACCCGCATCTTCAGCCTGTTTCTGATTAGCAAGGATACCATCTCGCATAAAAATATGTTGAAATATCCATTGCAAACCCCAGACACACAGGACTCCTATCTATCCCGACAGGAATAATATCTCCTATCGCATCATTAAGCAAATTAAATTTCTTTATGGTTTTTTCTTCATCAATCTTATGCTGTGGTGCACTTAACAAATCCAGCATATTCCAGTTTTTTATCACAGGTTCAAATTTCCCTGCGCCACCTTTTTCTGAAGATCTATGAATTATTGTAGGTAAACCCCAGAGGTCACCGCAGCCGTCCTGGGTAAAAACAGCCCTTACTGTAAGATATGGTTCAGTAATCCAGTCATCTCCTATTTCATAATGAAAAAGATGCATCCGCAGTTGCCTTTCATACATACGGAAAAATTCATTTTCGCATTCAAGTTTATGATCACCAAAGATTTCTCTGCACCAAACATTATGCATACCAAAATTCACAAGTATTAATGGTTCAATCAACTTTAAACTATTCTTTTTTGTCCACAGGAAGCGCCTTTCATTCATAACTGGATGTCTACAGATATTTATATATCTTTTTGCCAGATTTCTCAAAATTGTCAGGTCTTTTTTTTTCATTTTTCAAATCTGTTTTTTGCCTTAGAAACAGCCTTAATGGCATTAAGATGTTTTCTTCTAAATGAAGGTATTGTTGGTCGCCATACAGTTTGAAGAAACCCAAATAATCTCTCACGGCTAATCCTGCGGGAGCAATAAGAAACAGTTTTTTCAAGATTCTCCTGAACACTGCAGATACTCCCTGTTGGAATCTGGTCGTATCCATACTTCTCAAGATCAAGGTATGCCCTGACATAGTTGATTTTAAGGCTAAAAACCCTGCCGTAATACCAGTTGCTTTGAAGAACTGACTTTGGCATTTTCTTGAAAAAAATGTCAGGGTGATGCCAGAGATAGTCAGCCCAAACCCATGGCCGTACTCCTGATTTTTCAACCTCGTTGATTAAGAAATATAAATCATCCCACCATAACTGATGTTGTCGCATCACTGCATAAAGTGCAAATCTCTGATGTCCTGCTGTTTCTTCATCCATTCCGAGATGAAAAAAACGAGGCCTATCAAAAATAGAGCACACCTCATTAATTAAATCCCTGCAAACTCCATAATATAAATCAGTAGAAACACATCTACTATATGGACCAAGCCAGGTATCATGGGTGGTTGAAAAATTGAGTTTTGGAATAGGTTCTATTCCCATTGAACGAAGTTTTCCTATCTCCTGTTTTAGTTTTTTTACGCTCCATGATCCCTTCACAGAAATTTCAGGATGACTTTCATACTGCACTCCCTCACCAAGGTCAATCACAAGCATGTTTATACCGATTTTTTTCATCTCTCTTAATAGTTCGTTCCAGAGTTCCTCATCAAACCTGAGATATGGTTGTGCCCTTCTAAAATCAAGAATTCTTTTTCTTCCTTTTTCCATCCCATACAAAGGTTTTGCATCCTGTTCCTCCCACATATTAAAACCCAGATGAATTAGATATGCCCACATCATATTGGCCTCCATTATAAGGAATATACAGATGCAGCAATATGTCTTACACCACCATCCTGCCAGATTTTATCGTTTTTATTGTTGAAATAATATACAGTGAAAATTTCACCAGAATCCAACTGCACGCTTACAGGATAACCAAGATCCCAAGAACCTCCATCATCTCTTAAAATAAACTCATTTTTCAATGTTTTTCCTTCATCTTCACTGACAGATATTCTTATTCCAAAAGGACGAGACCTATATCCATAACTCGCAAGAACCCTGCCGTCTTCCAGAAGTAAAAGATGACAGGGGCTTCCTATATCATTTATTCTCGAAAGAAAATTCCATGTCCTTCCCATATCCTCAGAAACATAACACTCTGCCCAGAAACTGTAACTATATCTATACCTCTGACATCTTACTGCACATATAATTTTCCCAGAAGGAAGAATAACTCCAGAAGGCATAATCTGCATATAGTCATTTTTTTCGTATGATATGTAAGAAAAAAGTTCCCATGAAATCCCTTTGTTTTTCGATATAATAGCAACTGGCTTTCCTTCTTTTCCATCAGAGCAGTTCACTGTACCAAAAAGAATTAGTGCACCATCATCTCTTATAACATAATCAGGTCTTGGCCAGATAGTATCATAGCCAAAGGTAGGCAACCTACAGGGCCCGTATATGTTATGTCCCCTGTCTTGTGAAAAGAATACTTGATTCTTTATTGCAATAAACATAAAATCAGGATTTTTGAAATCAAATTCCTTAGGTTCAAGAAAACTAACCTGTTCCAGTGTTGAATATCCTAAATTCATAGAAGGAATAATTTTCTTTGGTTCATCCCATGTTTTACCTCCATCTTTTGATCTCATCTGCACAATTCTTGAAGAACAATCTGCCGGGCTATAACCATGCGCAACCTCTTCCCTTGTTTTATAGTAGCAGGTTCTCGTGAGAAAGCCCACAATGATTTCATCATTCTTATACTTATATACTCCACAGTTCCTTGGCCAAGCAGAAAACTCATTTTCTTTTCTATATACCGCAAAATTCTCAGCCTTGATTTTTTCCACCATTTTTCCTCCTTTTTAGAGTGTTGGTAGTGCCAAACTTGGCTATATCTTTAGTAGTGTTTTTGTTTATTTTTCAATAGATTCAAAAGTTTTTATATCCTTCTCCCTCTAAATCCCCCTGGCCCCTTTGGGAAAAAAGGGAATTAGGGGAGGGACTTTTTTCTCCTATCCCACTGGAAAAGGAAAGGCGAGGATATTTCCCCTTTTCGAGGGGAATATACTACCTCTTTTGTAATCTTCCATTACTCCCCGTCTTCTAATCCATCTTTAACAATATTAGAGTTTAAGAAATTTGTAACTCGTCTTCAAAATAGTTTCAGGATTAATCTCTACAGAGGTTTCAAGTATGTACCCTCCGGAATAAAGGTTTTTCAATGGCAGAATCAACTGAAAGTTTTCAGAAAGAACCTTTACCTGTTTTGCCAGAATGGTCTTTCCTGTTGATATCTCCTTTAGATTGATATCCATTTTTATGTCTGCACTTTGCAACAACCTGGGACTAATTTTTAAGTTTCCATTTAATCTGGCTTCTTTTTCACCTGGAGAATAAATTAAATACCCCTCAGCGGGAAAAACAAAAAAGTTGATATCCTTTGTCAAAAACTTAAATGGCATTGACATCTCAAGTTCACCACATTTAATATTCAGGTAATATAAAGAATCAGTATTATCCTGATATATCAGAAAAGGAATTTCAATCTTTTCCCTGTCTACATTAATTTCTTTTCCAAAGATTTTCTTGTTTTCTTCATTGAGAATCATTACACCTAATTTTTTTTCAACTGCGCTTCTATCAAATTCCATTGTTATTTTGCTTTCTACTCCGAGAGGTTCAAAAACAAGATCACCCTTTATTGTTTTTACTATCCTGAAGGTATCTGGATTTTTGTTCAAAATGAGATTCCCAAATTTTTCAGGAACTCCAAATCCACGATTTCCGAGAGATGGCTTTATTGTTGGACTCCACAGGGTATTGGTTCCCTTTTCCTGAGAATCATTCCTACAAAAGTTTATTCCCCAGATATCATTGTTTGCAAAATTTTTCAACGGAATTTTAATCTCTGCAGTCCAATGGTCAGAGAACTTTTTTGTCCTAATCTCTGCATCACTGTTCCAATCAATGTTATCTATTTTTTCTCCTTTAATGTTAACCTCCATATCAGTCAGAGCACCATTGACGTTTACCATCAACTGATAATAGGTAAAATATCTACAACCAGGATCTAAAAAAACTTCAATTCCATCTTCTCGCCAGATTTCTTTTATGTCTCTTTTTTCTCCAGATATTGTTGCCCTTATCTTTGACATATCTTTTGTAAAACACTTAAAAAATAGATAAAGATTGTCAGTATCCTTGATAACCATGGTCAGATATAATAAGGAGTATTTATACTTTGTCTGGTATTTAATGTATGCCAATGACAGATAATATATCATTGCAGTCTATATCTGAGTTAATACCACATTCTTGCTTGTACCAAGGAATGTCTTTATCTTCAGATTCTGCTTTATCCACTTGAAAAATAACTCTATCTCCCATTGTTCCTTGTAAATCTATCCTATAGTATAAGTGATAGATGAAAATTGTTGGTCAAAAATTGGTATATTTTATCTTTCTGTTTATCATAGTAAGTTATCAGTCGCAATTCTTCAGGGTATTTTTGCTGGGTTATTGGTCCAGTAAGAGTAATCTTTTCATTTTTCTTAACCCCTTGTTTAACATTAACTTCCATCTGTCCAAAGATATGGGTAAAAAAAGATTTTGGGCTACTTTTACCTCATGTTGTCGGCTATCAGTTATCACCATAAAACAACTGTATCGTCCCACGATAATCTAAAAGTGTGTGCATCTTTAACCCCATCTCTATATCCCTCAAACTCTTCTTCCCGGTTATCTGGCTGTATAGATCTACCAATAACTGGTTCCACGCCGTAAAGTGCTTGGTGTATCTGTTTGCCTGTTTTCTCGCAACATCCTGCTCAAACTGATATCTTGGCAATATGCTTAACAACTGATTTAAGATTGTGTTAATATATTTCATGGAAAACCTCCTTTTGAAGAGTTTATTTGACAAATACATTTTAACCCTTCATGAGGTTTTCCACCAAAATTTTTATTAGACAGTAATGACAAAAAACATATAATAATTTACTATAACAAGAAACAACTTTTACCTTGTCTGATTTTCTTTACAAAACAAGGGATTTATTAAATTGCAGGAAGGTGGAGAGAGAGAAAAGAAAAAGTGAAAAGATTAAAAAAATCTAGTAAAACCTGGAGGTTATATGAATTTCAAAGTATTAAGGATTTTGTTTTGTGCTTTGTTCCTCGCAGGGTTTGTTTCAATATCCTTTG
>Ga0255347_1000913_pt1 | contig 50965 bp, 50 predicted proteins | sample wastewater_treat_2_FD_192479 | JGI IMG/M metagenome (GOLD analysis project Ga0255347, IMG submission 192479) | Wastewater microbial communities from Lulu Island WWTP, Vancouver, Canada - plant24 | ecosystem: Engineered > WWTP > Wastewater > Unclassified | place: Canada: Vancouver, British...
GTTCAAGCATTTATTTACTTAATCAGTAAAAAAATAACCTTTTCTTGACAATGCTTATTTGCGGTAAATGTTTCAGATAAGCCTGCATAGCTCAGTCGGCAGAGCGCATCACTCGTAATGATGAGGTCTCCGGTTCGATTCCGGATGCAGGCTCATAGTATTGTAAGAAATTCTCATGCTTTGCAGATTCAATCCGCAAAGCATGAAAAAGAGCCTCTGCAGTTATTAGAAATTATTTTTGAAATCGTCTGTAGAAATTATTTGCGCGAAGGTTCCGTTTAGAGCCGCCATAAAAGACCTGTGAACTGATTCTGCAGGAATTTTCTCCCCTCCGAAAACCTGATCACAAGTCGCGCAGGCGTCATGAACAAGCGCACAGTCATAGCCGTAATCCTTTGCAGCTCTTACTCCCGAATCAACGCACATATGACTCATCATACCGCAGAAAACAATTTCTTTAATTCCGTTTGAATAAAGATAACTGTCAAGATCCGTGCTTCTGAAACTGTTAGGGAAATTTTTAACAATAATCTTTTCGTCATTCAATGGTTTTACACTGTCATGAATTTCGGAACCTTCCGTGCCGGGAAGAAAAAATGTCGCACCCGGATATTCCGATATATGTTTTACGTGAATTACCTTCATTCCGTTTTTTCTAGCGTGGTTAAGAAGTTCTGCCGCGTTTTTAGCTGCAGTCTCCGAATTAACAAGCTCCTTTTTTCCGCCCGGGAAATAATCATTCTGAACGTCAATAATCATCAATGCCTTACTCATTTTAAACCCTTCTTTCCATAATTATTCTGCGTGTTGAAAATCCGAATCCGGAATAAAAATCAACCGCGCTTTCGTTTCCGCCGTATACTTCTACGACAATGTTTTTTGTGCCCAGTTCTTCCATCCATTCAAGAGCAAGCTCCATGAGCTTTTTGCCTATTCCGTATCCTCTGTATTTTTCCGAAACACAGAGCGACTCGATCTCACCAGGCGATGCAATGCAGTAAGCAACAGGAATCGAATCTTCACAGGCCGTAAAAATTCTCATGGACTCTTTGCATTTTTCCATGAGTTCGCTTCTTCGGTGTTCAAAAGTCTTGGCCAGGTAAATTTCCGAAAAAGAGCCCTTCGAAATATGATGCTCATTCAGCTCTTCCCAAAGATGCCGAATATCCGCAATGGAGGAAGAATCTTTAACCGCATATTCTATCATAACTGCCTCCCGCCGTCTTGTAGCACAGGAGTTTGAAATACGGAATAGAGAATTATCAATTATTCAATGCAAATCGTCAATTATCGTAAATACGCAAGATTTTGCGTCTTTACGGCTAAGAAATTGTGGAAGTATTCTGTATCAGAATTGATGCAGTCAGACTTATTTGTACAAAAAATATTTTTATTCGTTCGGATTTATAACTTTGAATCCTTCTTTCTTCGCAGCATTCAACAATTTCTGATCGGATGAAACAAAAAAATCAATATCTCTTTTCTTAAAAACAGCCGATGCGAGGTGAATAGAATCAAGACTTTTCAATTGATATTTATCAATTGTTTTTATTGCAGAAAAAACTATTTCAGAACTAACATCGACAATATTGAAAAACTGAAAATCTTGTTCAATCTCCAACTTCAATTGATTATAATCTTTTTCATCAATTTCTCTTTCATGAAGTAATCTTCTAAAAGAAGAAATTGCTTCGACATGTCCAATTATAGAAATATAAATTTCTGATGCGGAAAAAAGTAATTTATCAACATTATCAGAACCTGTTTCGGAAATATACTTTTTCACAAGAGCAGAAGTGTCAAAATACAATTTCATCAATCATTTCTTTCTGCTACAATATATTCAGAGGAATCTTTACATTTTTTAAGTTTTATTTTTTTAACTTCTCTTTTCCACCCCTCATCAACTTCTTCCTTAAAGGGTTTCAGTGTCGCAATCGGCTTTCCTTTTCTGATAATAATAAAGGCGTTACCTTCTTCAACTTTATCAAAGTATTGCCTGGAATTGTTTCTGAAATCAGTAAATTGCAAGTAATCCATATATTTACCTGTCATTATAATGACATAATAATGACATATTTTAACAAAGTCAAGAGATAAAACGAAATATCATTACTACATTAGATAAAGAATCACAGGGCTTATACGGACGGAATTAAAACTAATGACAGTGATTTAAATTCAGCTACTTATTTTTTTTCCGGAGAAATGTTTCAGGTGAATACCATCATTATACATAATAATCTATTTCGGCGGAACACTGCGAAGATATGGGAAACCGCGGTTAATGCCGGGATAAATCCGCCAAATAGAACCACCCACGCTCGAGGAAGAGATATCCCATTTAGGAATACTATTTAAATATGTATCAATATCCTGCATTTGGCCTTGATTTTTATCTGATCCGAATATAGAGTCGAAATTTTGATTAAGACAAAAACAATCCGTATAAAGAACAGTTTCATTAACCCCAGGCACGAAACCAATCAATTCACCATGCGGAGGATTGGTTGAAACAACAACTGCCTCAGAATAAGACGTTGATACTGTAGAATTTGCCTTGTTAAGAATATAACCAATCAAACCCCCGGCGTACGAAGAACCATTAACAGTTTGCCTTGAATAACAATTTGTTACATTAGTATAATCCATATTACCGATCAGTCCGCCGACATAGTTTTTTCCGACAACTATACAGTCTGAATAGCATTGTGATATTTTGGCATTCTCAGCATATCCGATCAGCCCGCCGACATTATTTGCACCGCTTACAGTAACCAAACCTGTAGAATAACAATTTATGATTTCAACCGTGCTGATATTGTCGTTGGGGCGGGCATACCCTATCAGTCCTCCGACTTTATTTATTATCGTAATACCTTCTCCGGATGCCAAGTTAACATCGGAAGAACAATCTTCAACCTTTCCGAGCTCTACAACTCCAATCAATCCGCCGACATGCTCTTTCGCATAAACCATTGCATTATCATTTATGCATTTTCTTACATAACCCTGATTAGTTCCGGCGATGCCGCCCGCTATATTATTACCCTTCGCAATAACCCGCCCGCGGATTATTTTGCATTCATTAATTTCACCAAGATTTAAACCTGCTATTCCGCCTACGCTGTTTTCTCCTATTACTGCTGAATCTTCCACATAACATTTTTCTATTATGCCTCCAGTGTAATTATAACCGCATATTATCCCTATATTTTGTAAATTTTCATTAGATAATTCAGCATTTTTAACAAACAGATTAATTATTGTACCTTCATTATGAGAGAAAAGACTCGCATAATGATCGTTAGTCCCTTGAGCAACAATTTCAAAATTCGATAGGGTTTTTTTACCGCCGTCAAAAACACCTGTAAAAGGATTAGTTCCCGATCCGATTGGTTTTATTTTATCATTTGAACTTAAAGCAAAATCAATATCATTCATTAAAATAAATTTACATTTTAAATTTTTAGCTATTACTCCGCCATCAGCGAAATCTTCCGCCTTAGTTACGGGATACCAAGTCTTAATATTTACAATAAATTTTGCTTCGTTGCCAAGATATCTTCCTGTAATTACCACCTGTTTATCTATGTTATCAAGGTTTTCAGTTTTGACGCTTATATAACCTGAAGTATTAACACTCACCAAATTTGAATCAGAAGAGGAATACGAAACACTGCTTACATGATTTCCATTTTCGTCTTGTGCCTGCAATTGAAATTCTATATTTTCAAATCCGCAATAAGCAGTATATGATACTCCCCATGGATCATTCCAAATCGAAAATCTGCCGTTTCCGAAAAACTTTGTCTTAAACGATTTCGCGGCGGAAACCATCTCATTTCCCGCGATGTCTTTTATTCCGCTTATAGTCGCAGTATATTGAGTTAAAGCTTTAAGTCCGCTCACAGAAAAAACAACATCTTTGCCTGTGATGCTTTTAAGACGGACTTTTCCATCGGGTGAATCAATTTTAAGCGATGAGCTTGCCGCGTATCCTATGTTTTCATTAAAAGTTACCACAACTTCAAGATCAGTGCTTGAGCCATTTCCTTGTGAAAACGTATCTATTTGCGGAGGCATGCCATCAATGGTTATTGTCTGCGGAAATGAGTTTTCCTGAAATAATCCGTCACGGAATACGAGAACAAGCTCGTATTCTTCACTTACATAATCTGTATCACTTACACAACCCGGCTTAGCCTCGAGTACCATGTCCGCATAAGATGTGCAATTAGGTCCTGCCAGTATAAAATCAGTTGTCTTGTTCGAACCGTACGAATAACGGTACATGTCCTTTTCAAAGTCAAAGTTCGCAGGTCCATCGCAATACAGCTGAAAAAAACCCGAGCAGTTTGCGCTGACTGAAAGTTTAATTTTATCAGTTGGCCTGAATCTTATCTTCTCCAGGCTTGCAACGATTGCAGGACCGGTCTTTCCCGTACCGAGATTAAACGACTGACGGACAAGAGCGCCTTTTCCATCAGTCACCATAGCCCAGAGTTCGATATTCTGACCGCCCTTGATGCTTCCTGTTTTGAAAACAGCTGTGCATCCGTTTGAATTTGATGAAATGCCGGCGAAAGTGCCTGATGCAGAATCGAATTTATATTCAAGACGATTATTATCCGGATCAACTGCTTCAATTATCAGTTTGAACTGTTTATACGGCTCAATGTCAAGCTGGGTAATTTCAGTTCCGTCGAAGTTGACGGCTTTTATTGATATAATAGAAGGAGGTTCGTTCGGCGAAAATTCCTGCGCGTCGCCGATTGCGCTGCCGCCGCACGAAGCTGTCAGAATAACTAAGAAAAAAGCCCAAACGGCAAAAAGATAAGCAAACACCCGGATAATCTCAACCTCACTATAGATCAAATATCATATCTATTGCATAATAGATAATAATCAAATTTTTTTTGACCATTCTCCGTATTGTAGTGTAATAAAACACGATTAATTAACATCTTTCTGAATTTTTTTTATAATTATTATGGAGATAATTCAAAACCCGCAAAACACTCCCCAAAAATGTATGAACATAATCTAAAAAACGTCAACAAAAGCGGTACGGAAATCGAAGCAGAAATGGAAAAGTAAGAAAGCCAATTCTGGCTTTTTTCAAATGAAATTAAAACTAATAACATCGATAGAAATTCAGCTACTTATTTTTTGTTTCCAGAGAAATGCGTCAGGGGGATACCATCATTATACACATCATTGAACAGTTTAAATATATCTATTTTACAGAAGTGCTATCCGAAGCTTTATCATCTTTTTTAATTTTAGTCATTATCTCATTATGGATTTTTTTAATTTTAGCATCCTCAGGATAAGCTCTGACCAATATTTCAAAACATTTTAATGCTTCTTTCCAGTTAGAAATATTATAGAAATTTAAACCCTGGATATAGAGAGCATCATAGATATAAGATGAACCTTGATCGAGATATTTTTGAATGGCCTTGTCGGTGTAAGAAATTGATTCTTCATAATCACGATTGATGAAATATACCCTGCCGATACCATAATAGCCTTCAGGATTGTCAGGTTCCAATTCAATAATTTTTTTATACGTATCAATCGATTCCTGTTTCTTGCCTTGAAAACTATAAACAAGTGCAAGATTTATATAAGCGGCCGTGCTTTCGGGCTTTATAGAAATAGATTTTTTATACCATTTAACAGCTTCATCATACTTCTTTAAATTTCTGTATGCGATACCCAAATGATCCATCGCATCAGTATAATTCGGGTCTTCTTTAACAGCTTCGAGCAATAACTTAATTGCATTATCAAAATCACCTGCTTTAAGCAGTTCGGATCCTTTATTGTAAGCAAAACGTGCCTTTTCATTAGAAGTCGGACTAACTAAAGGGGTTTCAATAATTTTTGAATCCGACAATCCGGAAGAATCCTGTGCGGCGATTACTGAAAACGTAACCCAAAAACAAAGAGTGAAAAATATTTTTTTCATATATACCTCACAGCAAAATATATCAATCGGCAATTGTCTGACTCAAATTAAAGTATTTTTAACAGTCGAACACACAGAAAGTCAACTTGAAAATTATTATATATTGAACCGGCTTTGATATATGAATATATTTTACCAAGACAAAATTGAACGATCAGATATATTTTTCAAATAAAGGCGGAGGATTAATACCTTCATCGCACATGTTGAGCACAGCCTCTGCTAATTGCAGTTGAGAGATTCTTCAGCTAAACAATTTCAATTCAGGATATACTTTATGTATATTATCAAAATCCCTATCATTATGCATCAGATACAAATCATTTTCAATTGCGGTTTCCGCAATTAGTAAATCTATTGAACTTCTTATACTTATACCTTTACGCCGGCAAGTATAATATATTTTTGCAGCATTCTCGTACGATTTTCTTCCATATTTAAGATCGTAAAAACGAATTGATGACAAATATTCGTTCATCTTATCAAACTCATTTCGGTTTTTAGCTCCCTGCAGCAATTCTTGATATATATTAACATTAATTCCAAATGGAATATTCATTTCAAGTAATTGATCAAATTTGGCGTTCATTTCTGATGAATCATTTTTAAAATAGCTGATCAGAATCGAGGTATCAACTAAAATCATGTTCTTCTTTTATCTCAATTATTTTCTCATGGATTTATAATCGTAATCTTCAACAAAGGAAATCTTCCCTTTCAAGTCTTTCAAGCTTCTTCCTTTTCGATTCTGAACATATTCCCGCAAAGCGACTTCTATCAGTTCTTTTTTAGTTTTAATATTATCAGACATTTTTAATGCTTCGTTTATTAATTCATCATTTAAAACAATATTGGTTCTCATTTTCGGCATCTCCCAATACACATCAACATACACATAGAAAACCAATTGTCAATGACAAATTGCTTCATTGCTGCAGATTGATAATTTTAAGAATTTATATTGTGCGTAATAATTCATCAATAGCTGGTAATAACAGTGACAATTATTTATTCGTATTAACAATCGATTAATATAAAATCGCGAGCAGCGCGCATGACGCAGTGACTACAGGCAATGAAGTGGCACAACTAAAACTGCCGTACGTAGATATAGGCCAGTCAAAATCACATCAGTTTTTCAGTCAATTTCCCAGTTATATATTTATGGAGAATACTTGAAACAAGAGTTTGATACGGCATGCCTTCTTCAAGAGCTTTGGCTTTCAAAGATTGAATATCTCTTTTCGCAATCCTGATATTCATTCTTTGGTCTTTAACCAAAGTAGTTCTAGCCGCACTTTTGAACATTTTCTTTAACTCAGCCTGATTTTTTGCAGGAATCCATTCTTCGTTATCAATCGATTTTATTAACTCTTTTTCAGCTTTATCATTATATTTTTTCATAATAGTTACCTCATTTATTCAGGTAAAGTTTTGTATATTTCCGACTCGGATAAATTGTTTTCAAAAATATTGAATCTTTGTTTATGACACAGGGAACGGCGTAAATATAATCATCAATATTAACTAAAACAATAACTTGATTCGGATATTTTTTGAGATTCGGATGCTGTAAAAAAGCGACTATTTCATCTGTTTCAATAGCAACAACGACTTGTTCAAAAGAAATATTCCGACTCTTTTTCAGTAATTAGTTTTTTCAATATCCCAATCAAATTCCATAAAAGTAATTTAATAAACAGTGTGCCATTTGTCAATACAGTTATTATATTAACAAAAGAGAATTATCGACTAACTTTATCGTGATGTCACAAAAAGAATCGAGACTACTCGAGGTCGATGAAAGCGAATGCGGCGCAATTGAGTACCGCACGCAACGAAGTGAGCACGGAGCGGAGCGTCAACTCTCAGCTTGATGCAGTTATTAACGTTATTATACCCAGTTTTCAAATCTTATTTTATCAATCTTTGAAAATTCCTTTAAGTTATTAGAAACTAAAATTAAATCTAATGAAATTGCATGTGCAGCAATAAGATAATCCATTGCTCCAATAGGCTGCCCAATTTTTTCAAGTTCAGCTCTAATAATACCATATTCTTTTGCGGCTTTAGAATCATAATCAACAATTTGGAAAGGCAATAAGAATTCAATTAGTGCAATTCTGCTTTTTTCAGAATCTGTACTTTTATTAATGCCATATTCAAGTTCAGAAACTGTAATTGAAGAAATAGCAATATCATTAATTTCATACCGGGATAGTTTCTTTAATACAGATGACGGCCGCTTGTTGATGATATAAATACATATATTTGTATCGATAAGAAATTTCATTCGATAATATCTCTGTCATCAACAGAAGGTTGAATTCGTTCGGATAAAAAATTATCAGGAAATTTATCCAGGCTTTTTGAAAAATTATCCCAAATTTTATCTTTCGGAATGAGAATAACCATATCATCAATTTTCTTAACAAATACCGATTCTGTAGAAAATCTGAATTCTTTGGGGAGTCTAACGGCTTGACTTCTGCCGGTTGTAAATATTTTTGCAGTATCCATAAAAATTACCTCAATTACCAAGTAGATATCATGATATGTATCTTTTGTGAATTTTCAAGCTTTTTTTGTTTTATGAATTCGATGATATGAAGTAATTCAAATAAATTGGTGAGCGAATAATTGCAGTTGAGGTTTTGCGGATAAATGAAGTTGCCTCAGCGTCATCGAAGGCGATTTGCCGAAGGTCGAAGCGTACCATACGCAAGACGCATTAAAATGAAGTGTTATAATATTATTGGAAAACCATGCTCTCAATATCGTATTTCATTGAATTATCAATAAAATTTTTAGCGTCGGTGACCCCTAAAGAAAAATCATGTTTAGAATTTTTTTCAGATATCTGAGTAGTATCATTTTTTAAAGGTCCTGAAGGATTAATAAAATAGACGGTTTTAAATAAGTCTGGATTGATAGGTCCTATATGTGTCATAAGGTCTGAATTGTATTTTGAAATATCTTTTTGGATTAATTTTAAATCATTTATTAATTGTGAGAATAATAACATATCAATTACTCGTTTGATTTTAGTTGAACAATTGAGTTTAATACTTTCATTAAATGCTCGTGTTGAAGAAATGATTATACTATCCACTTGACCGATATTATTTAGAAATTGAGTGGGGCAGTTTGCATGAATACCTCCATCAATGTAATCGAAATTATTAATTTTAATTGATGGAAAATATGGAAATAGAGCTGACGATGCTTTCAAAGTCTGTAAAATATTGTTATCGTTATTCTTTGAATCATACATTTTAAGTTCAGACAATCCATTATTTAGATTTGATACTCTAATATAAAGGCTATTTCCATTTTCAATTCCCTTAATAATTAGTTGATTATTAATATATTTATCAATTATTTCATAAAGTTTATTATATTTTAATCTTGGTGGAATTATATATTTATTTTTAAAAATATTTAATGGAGGTTTATCGTGCCAGAGTTCTTTAAGTAAATCGTATTGATTAGTATGGCATAAAGCAGCATTCAACGCACCAACAGATGTTCCAAAAAATGTTTTTATGTTAATATTATTTTGATTTAATCCATATAAAACTCCAGCTTGCCAACTTCCTTTTGCACCACCACCTTGACATGCAACAGCACATAAATCACGATATTTTAAATAATCCTTATATTCTAGATATGGTGTATTTTGGTTACCACAAATAATATCATTTATCATTATAATATCCTTGAAATATATAAATACATACGACATTTCATACATAAGGCTGCAAACTAAGTTTCTGCACAGTAAAAACTTGGCTCTTTAGCTTGAGCTCCGCGCACATGGAAGTGAGCGCGGAGTGGATCTTTTATAGCATGTTATACGACGTGTTCGGCGTATTTAATCTAAAAAAGAAGTTACATTTATGTAATTTCTTTTAATTTATTCAAAATTCAATTTTGAATTTAAACCTAATTTAAATTTTGGAAATTTTCTTTTATACACAACTAAAAATAATTCATTTATACATTGAATAATAGCCTTTAAAGTATTTGAAACATTATCATAAGTTAATGATACACATTCTTTAGGATGAACAATACTATTTCGAATTCTTATTCCTTCATTTAATTGCGACCACCATTGATTATTTTTATTTAACGAATCTTGTTTAAATCTTTGGAAAATAAACTCTATTCTTTCAATTAATCTATTCATTTTTAATTTGTTACTAATCTGAAATTTACCATTTTCAAATAATATTTCTTTTTCAGAAAGAAATGCTATTTCATGCATTGTAAGTGCTCTTGAATCTTTAAAATCATCACTTATACCGTAAACAAAAGATTCTAAACTTGAAATAGAAATCAATATTGATGCATGTAAATATGGCATTTGATAATTTTCTGATTTAGTTTTAGCAATTTCTAAAAATCTTTTAGCTTCTTCTAGTAAATCGTTACAATATTTATCATATTTATCCATATATTAATCCAATTTTTTTTCTGCTTCTAATACTTCCAAAGTAGCTAACTTTGCATGATATTTTTTTATAGATAAATCAACTAATTGAAGAGAAATGCCATTCCCTTTTTCTGCTTGTAAATAAAACAATTCGGATAATCTTCCTAATTCTTTTTTATCAGTTCTTGTTCCTAATCCTCGATAATTTTCAGGATCTGATTTATGTCTACCTTTTAGCATAGCATTTGAATTTAAAGGATCAGTATCTCCATTAGAAATTATATTAAAATGTCTTTTTAATCTTACATCATTGTCTTCTAATAATCCCGCAACATATGCCCATGAAGATATTATTGAATAAGTCATAGCTTTATATGCAAATTCACTATTTGCTTTTTTCTTTTTTGTAAAATAATCTAATTGTTTTTTATGTAATAAAGAATATTGTTTTGCAGCTTCAATAATTTTAGTATCTGACCAAATGTCTTTTTCTGACAAACGAATATTTTCCCATTTTTCGTCTATAGTTCCTGTTTTTGCTAGATAAGGATTTGGATTAACTTTTTCATAATCTTTTTTATTGTACTTTCTGCCTTCCAGATAACTAATTATAAAAGTACGAGCTAATCTTACTGTAATTTGACCAGTTCTTTCCTTTTTATCTGAAAAATCCTGACCTTCTAAAAGTAATCCGGTTAATTGACACCAATTCCTTAATTCAGGACCTTTTATTGTCTCAAACATTCTATCAAGTAAATCACTAGCTACTGCTATATTGGTATTTGAAATCAATTGAACATCTAATCTCTGAACACTATTTAAACCAAAAAAAACTTTTAATCCATGATATTGATTAATATTATGGTCATATGCTTCTTTTATCGCAAGAAATCTATGTTGACCGCCAATTATTTTTAAAGGTTTATCAACATCAAAATCAACATTATATTCTGCAACAATATTAGAAAATGTTCTTCCTTTCTTTGCATCACTTTTCATTTGTAAAAATGCAAAATGATCTTCAACAACATCTCTATTTGCTCTATATTCTGATTGTTCTTCTGGATCAATAGGAACATCAATTGTACTATTATCTAATAATTTATCCGATTTTATATGAATCTCAATATAATAAGCTTGTGTACAATTATCAATCATAATGACAAACTCTTTTTCAATTGGCTCGAAAGTTTTTATAAAATCATTTATTAATAATTTCACCTCGTCTCTTTTTTTTTCTCTTTTTTTATCTTCATCCAAAAAATTCATAAATAATGCTCCTTATCGAGTTATGAATAGCGAGATTTTTTCTTTTTTTTGCGCCGAACATGTTGTATAACGTTCCTTAGCTAAACGACGTTTGGCGCAGTGTACTCACGAAACCAATGTGCCGCAGGTCAGAGCACAGCGGAGCGTTTAGCTAATGTTAAGCGCAGTTTTTTTATTTTCACTATAAGCTTAATTAATCCAATCTTCTGTTTTTCTATGTTTTGATAAACCAACCAATTCGAATTGATCTTTGTTTTTATCCTTTTTGAGTCCAAAATATTCTAAAGTATGATTAATTGCATTATCTTGATTCTTAATATCTTCAATTATATCTTCGTTTTCAAATATTTTAATTGATTGTACACCCATTCCACCAAAGTATTCTGCACTGATATAAGCAATTAATGATTTTTTTGATTTAATTTTTAACCATTGTAATAACTTTTCATCATAATTTGTTCCTTCAAAAAGTTCAATTTCATTTGTTAATTGTTCAACAAGTGGTATCATTGAAAAGTCATAATTTAATTCCACAATCAATTTTTCATTTGATTCAAATTTTTTGATAATTTCGCTTTTTTTACCAATAACTGCTTCTAAATAATATCCCATTTTCCTTTAACAATTCCCCAATTTATTTTCTTTGCTTTTTCAAAAGTTAAAAAAATTGCGCTTAACTACATATATACGCAATACATAAACAATCCCGATATGGAATGATACATGCATTACGAATATCATTCCATATCCAAGTAATATACGCAACTTAAACATGATCAAAGGGACTTATTCCTCAAATTGAATCCCTCTCTGCTACATCCGCAGAAACGGGGAAATTATACCCGAAAAATTCACAGAATATCTCAACCATATGACCATTAAAATCTTTATGAGTAATGTTTTCGGAAATGTCAAACCCAAAATAAAACACATGATTGGCGAAGAAATTCATGCCCTCACCCCAAGAGAATTTCTCATTGATTTCAATAGAATGATGGTTGTTCTCAGCGAATTTTTTTGACGCGTATCCCATCCATGGGCGCACCAAACTGGTGCACCTCGTGTGCACTACGCCTGTTCGCTTCGATAATAAGTTAAAGAAGAATTTACGAAAACAACTCTGAGGTGAATTTTACGTTTTCCCGCTAAGAGCTAAAGCTCTTCTCGCGGGCTATGTTTCCGCTTCTCGGCGCGCTTGCCGTCCTGGCCGCGCCTCGCTGATGCACCTCGTGTGCAAACGCCTGCGGAAACTCGCATCCTCTCCCAGATTAAAGCACATGATTAGCGAAGCCAATAAAGATAATCCATCCCGGGAGAGGGTTTTCTGTCATTATCTTACTGCTTCAGCAAGAAACGAAAGAGAGAAAACAGTTAAATGTTTGCCGAAGGCAAACAAACATTGATCGTCGCGCTTTGACAATTTAATTCATTATTCAGAAATCTGAAACAAAAACAATTGCACACTTACTATGCGAAGCAAACAAAATGAATAATGATAACACGAATATATTGACTCTCTAAATGATGCTTAGCATTTGTAGGCTCAATAATATAATCTTTAATTTCTGTTTATTTTCAAAAATATAATTAATTAGTGTATTTTTTAAGCACATTTACATTTTAAAAAAAACTTCATGTTCTCAGTTACTATATGCTGAGCGACATTGGACTTAACATTCATTGAAAAGTCGATTCCGCATCCCTGCTACATTCAGTTTACATTTGATAGATATTCAAGAATAGCATTTTGGGAATGCAGTAAAAATTCTTTTGCCGCGTAATCTTTGCATAATTCCATCGTTAGAGATTCAGGTGAAACTTCCCTGTTTCTTGAAACAGGGGGACACGGTAAAAAAAATCCTTTCGGATTCATTCTCTCAAGATGTTTTTTCTTTATTTGATATGGTAGAAACATTTTTTCAATTACGGAAATCTCTTGATCGCAAGGCCAACAATCGGTATAAATAACATCCGTATGCTTACCTATTGAGTCCTCATAATCTGTTGCCACAGATATTTCACCTACAGCATCTTTGTTCAATTCAATAATTTTATCTTTAGAATGTAAATATTTTTCAGGGGCAATTTGAGTAACTTTAATCGGAAGTCTGACAGCGGCTTCAAACCAACTCATACAAAGATTTGTAACTTCTCCAACAAAGAGTACATTCAAATCTTCAATTGAACCACGCTCTCTCCTTATAAATTGAAGATCACCGATGATTTCACAAGGATGGTTGTAATTAGTTCTCGCATTAACTACAGATCCTTTAAAATATTTACTGAATGCTATCAAATCATCATGATTCTTACAACGAATTACAGAAATATCAAACCAATTATTTAAGTAAAACCCTATATCTTCAATTGGTTCATGAATACCCAGATCTCCAGGAATATAAGTAACTTCAGCCCCCAAAGCTTTTCCACCAATTTCAAATGCAACACGATTTCTGAATCCATTACCCCACGACCATAAGGCTATTCTTTTATTTTTAAGTGAATCCGGCATTGTATGTTCGTGCCAATGATTATGCAAAGAATCTGCTCGATCAAATATTGAATAAATACTTTCGGAGCTAAAATCCGTAATAGATAAAAAATCTTTCATGATTTAATTATTTTCCTCACACATGGAAATCAAATGCAACTTCACAAATAATCAATATGAAAACATTCCATATTAATAATAATTACACAATCCGATGCTAATCATTGAACTCAATATTTCACTCAAAACCCTATGAATTATTTTCGTATACTTAATAATAACAGACCAACACGCAGGATTTCATACCTCATGATCATTAAAATCTTAATACAAAAGATTATCAAGTATGTCAAACCCAAAATAAACCACATGACATACAAAGAAATTCGTGCCCTCACCCCGCTGTTGCGTGCCCTCTCCCAGATTAAAGCACATGATTGGAGAAGCCAATAAAGATAATCAATCCAGGGAGAGGGCTTTCTATAGTTATATTACTGCTTCAGAAAAGGATAGATGATAGAAAAAACACCTAAACCATCAGCCGAAGGCTGATACATTATAAGCGCAGACTTTCGCAATCCTCCGAAGGAGGTGCGAAAGTTCTGTCGCGACAAGCTCCGCGCAGCGGCGCCCTTTTCTTTCGTCCATTTCTTTTGGGCGACGCAAAAGAAATGGACAAACGGATTGAAAAGGTGTGAAACACCTTTTAAGTATGCCCGGCTCCCGGGCATCCCTTTGAAATTATTGCATGATCCATGCGAAAAAAAATGATTCATAAGGCGTCAGCCTTATGTTATACTCCGAAACTCGGAGATGTTGGATTTAAAAGGCAGCAGGAACGATCCCTGCAAAGCGATGCCTTCAATATGCAACAGGAAGTTGCAATAAAAGGCATCGCAAGGAGCACCTTTTGTGTATTGCATGACACCATGCTAGTAATGAATACATAAGGCGTAGCCTTGTACTACAAGTCCGGTGGCCGGACAAACCGGTTAAAGGGCAGCAGGAACGATCCCTGCAAAGCGATGACTTCAATATGCAACAGGAAGTTGCAATAAAAGGCATCGCATGTAATGCCCTTTGTATATTACTACCTTATTGGTAGTAATATACTTGACAATAATACAATCTCTATCATATTGGTAGTATTAAAGGAGGATTTATGAGCAAAATAGATTCAAAACTGAGGGCGGAATCCCTCGCAGTTCACGCGGGACAGGAAGCGGATCCCGTAACAGGTTCAAGAGCAGTTCCGATTTATCAAACGACATCATATCAATTCAAAGACGCCGAACACGCGGCGGCTCTTTTCGGCCTGAAAGAATTCGGAAATATCTATACGCGCCTCATGAATCCGACAACAGACGTACTCGAAAAACGCATTGCCGCGCTCGACGGCGGAATCGGGGCTCTTGCAGTAGCAAGCGGCCAGAGCGCTATTTCACTCGCAATTTTAAACATCGCGCAGGCGGGTGATGAAATAGTTTCATTCGATAATTTATACGGCGGAACCTATTCATTATTTAAAAATACATTCGCTCGTTTCGGCATAAAAGTTAACTTCGTAAAGTCAAATGATCTTGAAGCGCTGAAAAAAGCCATTACAGCTAAAACAAAAGCCGTTTATGCCGAGTCGATCGGAAATCCGAAACTTGATGTTGCGGATATAGAATCGGCATCGAAAATCGCGCATGAAAACGGAATACCTCTGATTATTGACAACACAGTTGCCCCGTATCTTCTGCGTCCATTCGATTTCGGTGCCGACATCATCGTATATTCGGCAACAAAATTTCTCGGCGGTCACGGAACAAGCCTCGGCGGAATAATTGTCGATTCAGGAAAATTCAACTGGGAAAACGGAAAGTTCCCTCTGATTACTGATGCTGACCCAGGCTATCACGGGCTGAAATTCACTGAGGCGCTTAAGCCGATCGGAAATATCGCATACATCATAAAAGCGCGCGTGAGCCTGCTTCGCGATCTTGGTCCTGCTATATCGCCGTTCAATTCGTTTCTTCTTCTTCAGGGAATCGAAACGCTTCATTTGCGTCTGCCGCGTCATGCAGAGAACGCTCTGGCTGTAGCTGAATTTCTTGAAAAGAATCCGTCTGTTGAATGGGTCAATTATCCGGGCCTTTCAAAAAACTCAGAGAAAAAACGCGCGGACAAATATCTTAAAAAAGGAGCTGGTGCGGTAATAGGATTCGGAATAAAAGGCGGACTCGAAGCCGGAAAGAAATTCATCAACTCGCTTGAACTGATTTCTCATCTTGCAAATATCGGTGACGCGAAGTCCCTTGCAATTCACCCGGCGAGCACAACGCATCAGCAGCTCTCAGAAGATGAACAGCTCGCAACGGGAGTTACACCGGAATTTATTCGTCTATCAATAGGCATTGAAAATATTGATGATATAATTGAAGACATTACTCAGGCTTTAAAAAAGTCACAGGAGAAATTATGAAACATATATTCAGTGACATAACCAAAACAATCGGCAACACTCCTCTTGTCAGAATTAACAGGCTTATAGAAAATAAAAACTGCGAAGTTCTCGTTAAACTCGAATCCTTCAATCCGCTTTCAAGCGTCAAAGACCGCATCGGTTCGGCAATGATTGAAGCGGCAGAAAAATCAGGGCACCTCAAAAAGGACTCCGTCATTATCGAACCGACCAGCGGTAATACGGGCATTGCCCTCGCCTTCGCAGCTGCAGCAAAGGGATACCGACTCATTCTTGCAATGCCTGATACGATGAGCATCGAACGAAGAAAAATCCTCAAAATATTCGGAGCCGAACTCGTTCTTACAGAAGGAGCAAAAGGAATGAAAGGCGCGATTGAAAAAGCGAATGAACTCGCTTCTTCAATACCGAACAGCTTTATTCCGCAGCAGTTTGAAAATCCGGCGAATCCCGAAATTCATAAAAAAACAACCGCTGAAGAAATCTGGAATGATACCGACGGAGAAATTGATATTCTGGTCGCGGGCGTCGGAACCGGCGGCACCATCAGCGGAATCGGAGAAGTGCTCAAATCGAGAAAATCATCCGTGAAAATAATAGCGGTCGAACCTGTTGATTCTCCGGTAATTTCAGGAGGAAAGCCGGGACCGCATAAAATTCAGGGAATCGGTGCGGGATTCATTCCTGCTAATTTAAACACATCAATCATAGACGAAATAATCCAGGTTGCTCATACTGACGCCGGACAATGCGCACGGGATCTGGCAAAAAAAGAAGGAATACTTGCCGGAATATCCGGCGGAGCTGCTTTATGGGCGGCGCTCGAAACTGCAAAAAAAACAGAATCGAACGGAAAAACCATTGTTGTAATTCTTCCCGACACAGGTGAAAGGTATCTTTCTACATGGCTTTTTGAAGATGCGGAATAATATTGACATCATAATCATAAAGAAAAGAATCTGCGCTGAAAGGAGTTTTTCCGGATGAAACTTTCAACACGTTCGCGCTACGGAGTGCGCCTTCTTCTTGATCTTGCAATGGAATATGGAAATGGTCCTGTTCAGCTCAATCTTGTTTCAAAGAATCAGGAAATTTCCGAAAAATATCTCGGACAGCTCGTCATACAGCTTAAAGATTCAGGTTTGATAATATCCTCCCGCGGAAAAACCGGAGGATACATGCTTGCTAAAAAACCGAAAGAAATAACCCTAAAAGAAATTGTCGAAAAGCTTGAAGGAGACATCTGCCTTGTTGACTGCGGTAAGGAAGAAACTGAATGCAGCAGATCATCTTTCTGCGTAACACGTGATATATGGAAAAAACTTTCTGACGACATGGCTTCATCTCTCAATAAAATAACATTGCAAAGTCTTATAGATAAAATGAAAAAACATTCCAACAATTAAACGGGGACTATATGAATATACGCGAAGTTCAGGACAAAATATTAAAACTTAAAAAAGAAAATGACGTATGCATTCTCGCTCATAGTTATCAGGCTCGTGAAATAGTCGAAATAGCAGACTACACCGGTGACTCGTTTCAGCTCAGTTTGATGGCAGAAAAAACTCCGCAGAAAAAAGTAATCATGTGCGGTGTGAGATTCATGGCAGAAACTGTCAAAATATTATCACCTGAAAAAACAGTGATTCTTGCAAATCCGGAAGCGGGCTGCCCGATGGCAGAACAGATGGACAGACAGATGATTGAAAGCATTAAAAAGGATTATCCGGGTTATGCAGTTGTCGCTTACATCAATACAACAGCAGAATTAAAAACTGTGTGCGATGTCTGCGTTACTTCATCATCTGCTGTAAAAATAGTTAATGCGATTGATAACAAAAACATTCTTTTCATTCCCGACTGCAATCTGGGAAATTTTGTTGCGAAACAGATTCCAGGCAAAAACATCAAACTTCTTAAGGGCGGATGTCCCGTCCATGCCGAAGTAACGCCTGAAGAAGCAAAAGAAGCCAAGACGAAATACCCGAACGCTATTCTGCTTGTTCATCCGGAGTGTGTTCCGGGTGTTGTTGCCGAAGCCGACTATACGGGTTCAACATCAGGCATAATGGATTTTGCCGCAAAAAGCGATGCAAAGGAATTTATTATCGGAACAGAGATGAGCATCGCGGAACACCTTCAGTATGCGCATCCTGATAAGAAGTTCCACATACTTTCAAAAAAGCTTATTTGTCCGGACATGAAACTGACTACCCTTTCAGATGTTTTTAATTGCCTAAATTTAAACGGCGGAGAAGAAATTTCTCTTGATGATGCTGTTATACATGATGCAAGAAAGTGTATCGATGAAATGATAAGACTGGGATGATGCTTTTATAAAATATTGACAATAAAGGCCGCTTGGCTTAAATTGTCATATCCGAGGAAATGATGCGTCGTTTCCGAAGATTCACAACACTTCCAATCCGGAGGATTTCTGATGGAGAAGAGAATCGGTTCGGTCGCGATAGTCGTGACCGACAATGTCAACATTTCACGCCTCAATTCCGTTCTATCCGAACACGCCGATATCATAATCGGACGAATGGGTATTCCGCGCAGGGAAAAATCTCTTCACATCATTTCACTAATCGTCGAAGGCGATACCGACCAAATCGGTTCGCTGACAGGCAAAATCGGAAGACTCCCCGGAATAGAAGTGAAATCCGTTTTAACGAAATACAAAGAGGATGAAAATGACACAAACAGCTGAAAAGAATTTTATTGACAGAGAAAAGCTCTACGCACTTTCTGATGTAAAATACACCGATGCAGAAATAGACTCAATACTCAACAAGGCACTCAAGCTTAAGGGAATTTCCGTCGAAGAAGCGGGCAAGCTTATCAATGTTACAGACAGCAAAAACTTGGATAAAATTCTTTCTGCTGCCGGAAAAGTCAAAGATCTCATCTATGGCAAAAGACTCGTTCTCTTCGCTCCTCTTTATGTAGGAAATAAATGTTCAAACAACTGTCTTTACTGCGCATTCAGAAAAGACAATAAGGACATAAAACGCGTTGTTCTTTCTGAAAATGAAATTATAAAAGAAACTGAACTTCTTCTAAAGGAAGGACATAAACGCGTTCTTTTAATCGGCGGAGAAGCCGGAGAAACACAGCCTGATTATTATATAGAAGCCATGCGCGCGATCTATTCTGCGAAATATGATAAACACACCATCCGCCGCGTTAATGTAGAAATAGCACCGATGGAAACAGCTGAATTCGAAAAATTCTCGAAAGAACAGATCGGAACCTATATATGCTTTCAGGAAACATACGACGAAGTCATTTATAAGGAAGTTCATCCCTCAGGCAAGAAAAGGGATTTCAACTGGCGCCTTTATGTAATGGACCGCGCTCTTCAGGGCGGACTCAATGACGTCGGAATCGGCGCGCTTTTCGGTCTTGCTGATTACCGTTTCGAAACACTAGCACTTCTTACTCATGCTAATCATCTCGATGAAACATTCGGAGTCGGCCCTCATACCGTAAGCGTTCCGAGAATAGAACCCGCAACTAACGCGCCTCTTTCATATCAGGTTCCTCATCCGGTCAGCGATGAAAACTTCAAAAAAATCGTGGCTGTCATACGCCTTTCGCTTCCGTATACCGGAATCATTTTAAGCACGCGCGAAAACGAAACTATCCGAAAAGATCTTTTTCATTACGGCATCAGTCAGATAAGCGCCGGAAGCCGCACAAACCCGGGCGGATATTCCGACAACAGTTCGGAAGCGCAATTCTCGCTCGGCGATCACCGTTCGCTTGATGAAGTCATTTCTTCTTTAATTGATGACGGATACATTCCTTCATTCTGTACAGGTTGTTACAGAAAAGGCCGCGTCGGAAAAGACTTCATGGATCTTGCCAAACCGGGTCTCATTCACAAGTTCTGTATGCCGAACGGACTATTTACGTTTAAAGAATATCTTGAGGATTTTGCTTCAGATGAGACTAAATCAAAAGGCGAAAAACTTTTAGCAAAACTAATCTCAGAAATTGAGGATGCAAAAATAAAAGAAAAATCCGAATCTGTAATATCACAAATATCAAACGGCGAAAGGGATATTTATCTTTGATGGAAAGTATTTTAAATTACAGAGATCTTTTTCTGAATGATAAAGATAAACTGATAAAAGAAGCGGATCGAATCTGCCGGAGTATTCACGGAGACAAGGTATATGTTCGGGGACTGATTGAATTCTCGAATCATTGCCTGATGAACTGTGATTACTGCGGAATACGCCGTGACAATTTGAACGTTCACAGATACCGCATGACGCCTGAAGAAATTATAGAAACTGCGCTCAGCGCGTTTAAACGCGGAGTTAAAACATTTGTTCTTCAGGGCGGAGAAGATCCTTTTTTCAACGATGAGGTTTTATGCGGTATAATCAGCAGCATAAAAAATCAAACCTGTGGTGAAGCTGCTCTCACTCTTTCAGTCGGAATCAGACCGAAAGAAAGTTATAAGAAACTCAAAGATGCGGGAGCGGACAGATATCTTATCCGCTTCGAAACTTCCGACGAAAGTATTTATGCAAAACTCAAATCAGGGCAGAAACTCGAAACAAGGCTCAATGCGATACGCACCATTAAAGAACTCGGCTACGAAACCGGTTCGGGATTCATGGTCAATCTTCCCGGCGAAACAGATGAAACTGTAATACGCAACTGTGAGCTTTGCCGTGAACTCGCTCTTGACATGGTCGGCATAGGTCCTTTCATTCCGCACCCGGAAACTCCTCTCGCACAGGCGGATAAAAAAGGCATTGAAACTGCCGTGAAAGCCGTGGCTTTGACGCGCATTCTTCTGCCGTACGCTCACATTCCGGCGACGACTGCTGCAGCAACAATTGAACCCTTGGGACGCGAAATGATGTTCGCAGCAGGCGCGAATGTCGTAATGCCGAACATTACTCCTGAAAAATATAAAAAGGATTATCTTCTCTACCCTGACAAGATTTGTCTTGATGAGGATTTTATAAAGTGCCTGGGATGTCTTTCAGGACGAGCCGAATACGCCGGAAAAACAATCGATATGTCCGTCGCCGGAGCACTTGCAAAAGCTGAGAGGCCATGATGAAGTACTACTCGCATGAAACGGAAAAAGCAGCGGCTAATTTCGGAATCGGTCTTACTGATCCGGTTTTGGTAAAGTCGTACGCGAAGGTCAAACGCGCCGCTCTTTCCGCAGTGCAGAAATGCGAAAAAAGATTCTCGGCAGATGAATTCGCTTCATTAACTGATGCAATAGATGAAATTGAGTCAGGAAAACTAGATGACTCATTCATTCTTCCGCTCGAACAGGGCGGCGCCGGAACCAGCATCAACATGAATTTAAACGAAGTCATCGCTTCACGCGCATCCGAAATTCTTAAACAAAAATATGAAAAAGAAAAATCTTTTCATTACATCGACGACATCAACAGATTTCAATCAACAAACGATACTTTTCCTACAGCAGTCACCATCGCTGTTCTTGAAAAACTTTCAGTCATGGAAAACTCCATCATTGCGTTTCAACACGCATTAAAGGATTTCGAAAACAAATACCATGATGTTCTAATAACCGGAAGAACTGAACTTCAAAACGCTCTTCCTGTATTTCTTTCTCAAATTACTTCCGCATGGACCGGACCTGTCGAACGTGACAGATGGAGAATTCACAAGCTTAAAGAACGCCTGCGCACTGTTCCGCTTGGAGGAAGTGCAATCGGAACGAGTTTTCCAGCGACACGCGATTATGTCTTTGAAGCTGAGAAATATCTGCGTGAATACACAGGACTCAATCTTTCAAGAAGCCAAAACTTTTCAGATGATATATCTAACCACGACAAATTCGCCGAATGCGCGTCCGTTATTAAAATTACAGCGCAGAATATTTACAGAATATGCGCGGATATCTCGCTTTATACATCATCATTATGCGGAGAAATGATTCATCCCGAGCTTCAATTCGGTTCGACGATAATGGCCGCGAAAACAAATCCTGTAATCTGCGAATATGCTTCGGGTCTTGCAGTCAGTATCGAGCTCGAATGCGACAAAGTTTCACGCTATTCTGAACTTTCGGTTTTTCAGCTGAATGCTTATCTGCCTTTTATTTACGCATCACTTTCAAACGCTTTTGATAAATCAATGAAAGCAATTACAGCCCTATCGGAAAAGCTTCTTCCCAAACTTGAGATCAACCGTCAAAAAGTTGAAGAAAATCTTTATTCATCAGGGATAATGCAGAACCTTCTTCTTCCTTATACGGGCTATGACAGGATAAAAGAACTGTATCATAAATCGAAAGAAGCAAAAATAGCAAACAGAGATGAGCTTATTAAATTTCTTATCAATGAAGGGATTCAGGAAAGCATAATAAATGACGCCCTAAACCCTAACAATTTTACAACAGCAAGGAAATCATAAAATGAACACACCTTCATCGGAACTTGCCAAAATAGTCATTACAGGAATAGTGAATGCCGGTAAATCTTCGCTAATAAACAGCATCTTTGAACGCGAAATTTCGATAGTCGCACCTGTAGAAGGAACAACAACAGACGCAGTAACAAAACGCATTGAACTTGCTTCTGCCGGACCGGTGACAGTCGTTGACACAGCAGGTCTTGATGATAAAACAGAACTTGGTTCTCTCCGCATTAAAAAAACTCTTAATGAAATCGAAACTTCAGATATAATCATACTCGCAACTCCGCTCAACAAAGCTCCAACAGCAACTGAAGATGAAATTCTATTAAACGCCGAAAGACAAAACAAACAAATACTGATTTGCGCAACATTCGCCGATTTGCCTCACGATGAATCTAAAATCAAATGGCTTACCGGCAAAAGCCACATCCGAACCGATAACAAAGAAACTAATACAGCGGCAGAAATAAGAAAGAAACTGATCACAGCTGCAGAAAAAGCCGAAAAAGAAATTACACCGCTCGAAGGAATTGTCCATGAAAATGATCATATACTTCTTGCTGTTCCAATCGATCTCGCAGCTCCCAAAGGAAGACTCATTCTGCCTCAGATAGAAACGATACGGGATGCACTTGACCGCGACTGCACTATAAGCATCGCAAAAGACAGAGAGCTGAAACAGATGTATGATAATCTTGTCAATAAACCTGATCTCGTAATTACAGACAGCCAGACTTTCAGCAAAACCGCAGCAGACATTGATTCAAATCAGAAACTGACTTCTTTTTCAATTCTCTTCGCAAGAAAGAAAGGTGATCTTTCTCAATACCTGAAAGGTTTAGGCGCAATCTCAAAAATCCAGCCAAAATCTAAAGTAATGATTGTCGAATCATGTTCACACCACAAACAGCCGGATGACATCGGTACGGTAAAAATTCCGCGGCTTTTCAGACAGATGATACAATCCGACACCGAATTCATATTCGCACACGGGCTTAATGAATCTGATGATTATACCGGAATTTCCGCAGCAATAATATGCGGAGGATGCATGCAGACAAGAAGGCAAATACTTTCACATCTCAGGCGTCTTGAAGATAATAATATACCCGTTACAAACTACGGCATTTTTCTTGCATATGTAAACGGTCTTTTGCCAAGAGCAATCGAAATATTCCCTGATGAATACGAACTGTATATTGAAACTATGAAATAATTATAATTCAAATCTGATAATATAACCGAAACCGTTATCACGGACAACTTCAAGTCTGCCGCGTATCTGCTCAGTCAGACTCTTAATCAGCTTCATGCCCAGTGTCGATGTCGAATCAAAAACAACATCCCCCGGAATACCCTTTCCGTTATCTCTAATCATTACGGTAATTTCTTTGCCGTTTCTTTTCATTGAAATATCAATTTTACCTTTAGAATCAGGTTCAAATGCATGCTTGACTGAGTTTTGAAGAATTTCATTTATAAGAAGCGATAAAGGCACTGCTTTATCTATCGATGCAACAATAGGATCGGCATCAACAGAAAATTCAATCATCGAAGAATCCGCAACTCCTGATCTTGATATTTCATACACCAGAGATTTTATATATTCATCATATTTAATTTCAGCAAGAGAATCCTCTCTGTACAGCTTTTCATGAACAAGAGCCATTGTAAAAATTCTGTTGATGCTCGAAGATAAAACCTCTTTAGTAAACTCATCCGGACAAAGACGCATTTTATGATTAAGAAGACTGATTATTATCTGAAAATTATTTTTTACCCGGTGATGAATTTCCTTTAAATATGTCTCTTTCTCGTTAAGCGTCTGACGGATATTTTCTTCCATGCGTTTTTTTACTATTATATCAAGCATGCCTGAAATGAAAAGATGAAACTGTCTTGAATCCGTTGAGTCATATTCATGTTTCTTATTGCAAACTATCGCCTTACCGAATATCTGATCACCTGATATCAAAGAGACAGTCATCGCGCGGTCTATCTTTATCTTCCGATCCGGAATTTCAATTTCGGTTTTTGCCCTGTTATTGATACTGATTCCGAATGTCGGATCGCCGAAAATCTTTTCTGTTGATAATCTCAGATTATTAAACTGAGCGGCATCAAGCTGAAAGCATACTCCGTTTCTGGTACAGATCTTGTCATGACCTTCAAATTCCTTCTCGTCAAAGAAGATCATTCCGATTTCGCTGCCTGTCAAAGTAAGAATTTCATTCATCGATGCTGATATTATTTCATCATAACCGTTAAAATGCTTCATGCTGAGATTGTACAGGGAATTCAACCTGTCTTCATTCAGCCGCAAAAGACGTTCTGATTTTTCCGAAATGCTTGCATCATGAACGATAAAATATATCTGAGTTTTACCTTCATTATCAAAAGGTATGGGATATATTTCAACGGCACATAAGGAGCCGTCATATTTTCTATGTCTTGCAGTATAATAACTGCACTCCCCTTTTATTATTGATCTAAGACGTTTTGCAATTACTTCGAGATCATCCGATTCAATATCAGAGATGTAACGCGAATCTTTTCTGAAAAGCAGTGAACCGTAAAACTCCATCGCCGACTTATTGTTTTCAATAATTTCACCGCTTTCACAATCGAGCAGAAATTTTACAGCGTTGCCTGATTCAAATATTTTTCTGTATTTATCTTCACTCTTTTCAACCTTAGCACGAATCTTCTGAAAATAAATAAGCATCATTCCCAGTGCTATAAATAAATTCAAAAGACCGGTTATTGCGTATTTTACGGAAAGCCGATTAATCGAATCTCCGAAAAGCATAAAATCCGATTTGATTAAAGCCAAAACTAAAAAAGATACACCTACCATATAACGCGCGGGAGATGATACATCCATGTATGAGATATACATTATCCCGATTCCTGCATATACTGCCGAAAGAAAAATAAAACCAGGAGAAGGAATGGATGAAGAATGGTTGGCAAATAAAAACGTAGAAACAATCATCCAAAGAATTATTATAAAAACCATGAGCCTTGCTGCTCTTGGCAGACTGCATTTAAGGAAGGAAAGAACACCTTCTGCAAGAAAATAAGCGCTTAAAATAAGAAAAACCGATTCAAGTGATCCAAAAATACTTAATCCGAATCCCCACAAATTTAACGCGGCAAATATAAGATGTACAAGATATAAGAACCATGATATTACCCAGAATTTAAGATAATCCTGTCTGTCTGAAAAAAAAACATAAAGGTAAAGACAGAATACAACAAAGGTATTCACAGCAGTAAAAGTAAGAGATTGTGTCAATAAATTCATATACTATCCTGTATTTAAAACAGAAAACATTATATGAATTATACATGCTTAAATTAATAATGCAAGAATCATTTTGGCGCTTAAAGAGTATTGCGGATCATTGCTTCGACGATAACTGAAGCATCATCGAAATATAATCCGGTTGAAGCGGAATTTTTTTCAGAAAAAGAATCAACAGATTTAAATTTATCCGACCCGGATATTCCTTTCGAAGAATAAATAAGAAAAGGCACCGGCTCCGGAGTATGCGTCCTGACTTTAATCGGAGTCGAATGATCCGGCATTATGATGATTGAATAGTCTGTATACTCTGAAGACAAAGCATCATAAACCGGACCGACTATTAACGAATCAATATCCTGAATTGATTTAAGTTTATGCTCAGAGTTTCCTTCATGACCGGATTCGTCAGGCGATTCCAGATGAATAAAAGCTATATCACTGCCGCTTCTGAGAGCTTCAAGAGCAGCATCAGCTTTTCCCTTATAATTAGTGTCAATATAACCTGTTGCGCCTTCAACCTTAACAGGATCAAGACCAACAGCCCTTCCTATACCATTGATAAGATCGACTGCAGAAATAGTCACACCCTTGAGAGAAAATCTGTCTGAATATTTTGATAATGCGGGTTTTCTTCCGCCGCCCCATATCCAGAAAGAAAAGGGATCTCCCTTATATTTTTTCATCGCTTCTTTAACAGCAGAAGAAGCGATAACTGATTCAGATTTTTTCATCAAAGACAATATCTCTTCTGAACCGCTTCCGGACGGAAGATAGGAAGACGTATCCTTTCCCTGTATATCGTGAGGAGGTGTAGCTGATGTAATATCTTTGTATGGATAATTTCTCCAGATGAAAATATTGCGGTAAGAAACACCAGTATAAAATTCAAAATCAGAATTTTCATTTTGCCGGTTAAACTCTTCAATAATTACAGATGAGAGAGCAGTATCAATATGATCCGCGCAAAAATCCTTCATCCTGCCGTTTTCAAGTGTAAGAATATTGCATCTGAAAGCCGCGTCTTTTTCTCCAAGTTCAAGACCTAAATTTATAGCCTCAAGCGGCGCTCTTCCTGTGAAAAATTTTCGCGGATTATATCCGAATATGGAAAGATTCGCTATATCACTTCCGGGAGTCATTCCGTCGGGAACGGTTTTCGCAAGTCCGCACGAACCCATTGCAGCAAGCCTGTCCATATTGGGAGTTGCCGCATAGTCAAGAACAGTTTTTCCGCCGAATTCATCCATCGGAAAATCGCTCATACCATCGCATATAATTACAACATATTTGGAAGACATTACTTAACTTTTCTCTTTGCCATAAACACGTAATGACGGATATACGCTTGAAGCCCTTCGTGATAATGGGATAAATCAATATTCTGGTAATGCTTAATAATTCCGTCAACTTCTGATTTTGTAAAATCCTCATCAGAAGAATCTATTAATATTTTAAAGCGCTTAACGACTTCTTTATCAACAGCGTCGTGAGTGAGCTTGTTCATCACAGAATAAAGCTTTAGAAGATTGGTTTTCTTCTTTATTCTGTTTTTTTTCATGGTCTTTTTTACAGTAGTAGTTGTCGACATTGCCCCTAACTCCATTCATAACAGATATAAAATATTACGCTCAAGTGTCCATCAATTTTATTACGCAAAAGTTAAAGAAAGTAAAAAATTATTATTGCAATGAATAAAAAAGCAATTAAATAATGAATGAATTTAAGAAGAAATTGGAAAGGCTGCATGTATTTTGGAGCTATTGGTCAGAGACGGAATCGAACCGCCGACACGAGGATTTTCAGTCCTCTGCTCTACCGACTGAGCTACCTGACCGCTCCAATACATGAACAGATACTTTTATAAATTAGAGGTGTTTTCTGTCAACAAAATTTATAACATTTTTAATTCTTGTGTCAGTTTTTTGCGGATCTTTTTATGCAGAAGAAGATTTTCTGTATTTTGAAAGACGCGGAATAATTCAATTCAACGAAAAAATGTATTCTTTCTCCGAAGAATCATTACATAAAGCACTGCGTATAAATCCATCGGCATTTATGTCTTTGAATTATCTCGCACTGATAAATCTGGCAAAAGAAAACAGGCGCGGCGCAAAAAAACTTTTCAATGACTCCCTCAACATTAATCCGAATCAATATGAAATACTTAACGCCGTTGCAGATATTGAAGATTATTACGGAAACAATTCAAATGCGGAAAAACTTTATTTAAAATCCCTTGAAATACACAAAGACAATATGAGGGCTTTGCTCGGCATGGCAAGAATGCTCTATCTCTCAAAAAAAACAAATGAAGCAGCAGACTATTTTGATAAAGCGAATAATCTCAATATCACCGAAAGCGAAAACTGTCTGAACGAAGCAAGAACTTACCGAAGCAGGAACAAAACTGAAGAAGCAATTGAAATTTTAAAACGCGGAATATCTTCTAATCCGGCAGATGAAAGACTGTACTTTGAACTGGACTCACTTCTAAGATCAAAAAAAGATAACCGAACATCTCTTAAATATTTACGCCGGCTTGTATATCTCAATCCATGTCACGACAAGGCTTATTTCCATATCGCCAATCTTTTTCTCTCAGGCGGAATATACTCAAAAAGAGATTTGGAACTCAATCTGGGAATTAATGCCGCAAAAAAAGCCATCGAACTAAATAAAAACGAAGAAGAATACTGCCTGCTGCTCATAAGTTTCTATAAACTTAAAAATGATACAGCAAACCTTAACAAAGCAATTGAAAACTGCAACAAAACAATGGAAATGAATACAGATAGTAATTAAGTTTTCTGCTTGATAATAATGAATATTTCTGTATTCTGAGCAGACACAAAGGAAATTTAAACATGAGCAAAATACTGATCGTTGATCCTACTGATTACCGGCATTCGGTTCAATCCGTACTTCTTGCGGAAGGATATAAAACCGAAACCTGCACAACCGCATTTGATGCAATCGCCAAAATTGAAGCTGAGGACATTTCACTGATAATTTCCGAAATTGATCTTCCGGGAGATAACTCTTTTGAATTCTACTATTATCTTCAGAAAAACTATCCCTTTCTGCCCATCATCATGCTGACAGACAGAAACATGGAGGATTTTTTTGACAAGATTTTTACAGAAGGTATAGGCAATATAATCAGCAAGCCCGTCAACGGAGAAGAACTCATTTCACTTGCAAAGAAACTTATGCTTCAGGAAGACCTTTTTAATCTTGATAATTATATTCAGAAAATCAAAGTTTTAAAAAAAATCCGGATCACAGCCTCCAACCAGATTATACCTGCAATACGAACTGTGACAGATTATATCAATGAATGGAACTTCAAGATATCAGACATTTCAATGCTGAACCTTATACTCAATGAGATGCTTATCAATGCAGTATATCACGCTCACGGTCTGACAGAAGAAAAACTTAAACGTCTTCCGGTTTCTCTCGAAGAAGGTAAATTTGTTGATGTCTGCTTCGGACACAGTGAATCAAAGCTCGGAATTTCCATAACAGATTATAATGGAAAACTTTCTAAACAGAAAATTCTCGAAAGCATGTTTAATGTTCTGACCCAGCGGAAAAAACTGGATGATGCCATTGAAAAAGGTGAAGATATTTCCCAAATTATAACCGAGACTGGAAGAGGGATTGATCTCGTAAGACAGATTGCAAGCGAATTCTATTTTATAATTCACAAGAACAAACGGACCGAAATTATTCTTCTGTTCGATAAAAACTCCGATCTGAACGGCGTCGCAAAATCATCACTGAAAATAATCGAGCAGAAATAAGCAAAAAGGAGGTTCATTAAACCTCCCGTCTCTCTTAGTCCTGCAGTCTTCTCATAAATGCAGGAACATTCAAATCCTGATTCAAAGAATCATTTGAAATATTTTTTCTCTGCGGAGTTTCTCCGTAAGGCGATGAAAAATATTCACTACGGAATGAATGAAGCGGAATTCTTTTGTCGTAGCTCTCATTATAATTCTGAATTCCGGATTTAAGCTGTTGCGGAATTTCTTCTCTGACAATTGTCTCTTTTGATTTAAGCATATTCTTCTTTCTATCAAAGCCGGTAGCTATAACAGTAACGCGGATCTTATCATCAAGAGCAGGATCAATCGTCGTTCCGAAAATGATATTAGCCTCCGGATCAGCCTGAGTCGAAACCATTTCAGTTACTTCTGTTGCTTCATGCAGGGAAAGATCATGTCCGCCGGCGATGTTTATAAGAACAGCCTTAGCACCTTCTATGCTGGTTTCCTCAAGAAGAGGCGAATGAATAGCCATTTTTGTTGCTTCATTCGCTTTATTCTCACCTGAAGCGATACCAACACCCATAAGAGCATCTCCGGTTTCCTTCATGACAGTTTTAACATCTGCAAAATCGACATTAACAAGACCGGTTTCCATTATTATATCAGAAATACCCTGGACACCCTGACGGAGAATATCATCCGCTAGTTTAAAAGCCTCTTCAATCGGAGTTTTTTTATCAATTATTTTAAGAAGAAGATCATTCGGAATTGTAATTACAGTATCAACTTTTTCCTTAAGGTTACGCATACCTTCATCGGCTCTTTCGAGACGTTTTTTACCTTCAACACGAAAAGGTTTCGTAACAACACCCACAACAAGCGCGCCGGTTTCTTTTGCGATTTCGGCAACTATAGGAGCAGCTCCCGTACCTGTTCCGCCGCCCATTCCGGCAGTTACAAAAACCATATCTGCGCCTTTCAACAGCTTCTGGATTTTATCTTTATCTTCAAGAGCGGAACCCCGTCCTACTTCAGGGTCAGCACCGGCGCCGAGACCTTTGGTCAGCTTTGAGCCTATCTGGATTTTGTTTACTGCAAGAGACTGATTCAGCTGTTGAGCATCGGTATTTACTACAATAAAATCGATACCCTCCATTCCAGTAGAAATCATACGGTTTACCGCATTTGTTCCGGCTCCGCCCACTCCAACTACCTTAATTACTGTAGTCAATGGTTTGTCTTCTTCCAGTTTGAACATATTTTCCCCCGTTGAAAGTGAACAAACTTTACATATTATGTCTCATTATGTCATCAACAAAATGTATTTTCTCTAAATTTTTTTTAACATCAATTAATCACTATTAATAAATGAAAATTAATTGAGATTAATTGATGCGATTAATGAGTTTCTACCTTATAATGTTTCTTATTTTAACTTCCGACATCGGAATATTTATCACGCCGCCGACTGTTACAATCGTATATTTTTCCGCATCATTTTGTATCACGGCACCCGTATATACTTCGCCGCTGAACAGATAAACCGTCTCAATTTTGCCATATTCCTGTTTAATCTCATCATTGTTTTTAAATCCGGACGTCTTTTTGGATTTATCCTTTTTAACGGTTTTGAATGATTTTTTATCAGTTTTAACTGTTTTCACTTTTTCCGAATCAACTGCAATTACAGATGACTTCCTTTCTTCCTGCAGACTGTTATCCGAAGACGATTCTGCCGCTTCCGATGTGCAAGCAAATTTCTTCATTAGAATAAAGGTCAAAAATACAACAAAAATAGAGATTAAAACAAAAGCAACAACACTCCGGACAACCGATCTCCTGTTCATCACCGACTCCATACACGTATTTATTCACTGCTGATGCAGCTCATATATGTAGTGTGATAAAACACTTAAAATTAACAAATTATTCTAATTTTTTTTCGAAAAAAGGGAAATTCCGGCAATTTACATCAAAATACAGACTATACCGTAAACGTTTTACCTGCACAGAAACTTTCAATGCGATTTCCCATATGCAAACTCATTTCCGCATATCCCTTCAATCCAGTGCAATGACCGGTATAATACTTTTCAACCCCCAACGAAAGGAGTTCATCAGCAAAAAGATGAAGTGTTTCCCGATCTTCAGATAATTCATCTTCACGGGGCCTTGAAATGTGAAAACCGCCGAAAAAAGCCGAAATTCTTCTGCCCGGGAATTTTTGATTCACACTTTTAACGGCATTTCCAGCACCCTGATGAGAGCATCCGCAGAAAACTGCCAGAGAATCCCCGGTATCTGCGACAAAAATCAACTCATGAGAAAAATCGTCTTCAACTATTCCTGATTCCGTTTCAACCAAAAGATTTTTATTCCCCGAAGGCTGGAATCCGCCGTGATTTTCATTTTTAACTATGAATGAAAAGGGAGATCCGATTAGATCATGATCTATTTCAACAAATCTGTCTGAATATTTCTCTCTGAGTTCATTATCCATTCCTATTTGACGCATTTTGCCAGTATTCAGAGAAAGATGATTGTCCCACGCTTTTTTGTGCAGAAAAACTTCAGCCTGAGTGTTGTTCGACAAAAAATAACCGAGTCCGCCGGTATGATCATAGTGCCCATGTGAAATAACCGCAAAATCAGCCTCTGAAATATCAACCGAGAGCTTAGCGGCATTCTGGCTGAATATTTCACCCTGACCCGCATCATAAAGTATTTTCTTGCCGTCGAATTCAATCCATAACGAAAGCCCGTGCTCTGTTGTCAGCAATCCCCCGGGATCCGGACTATTATCAGATAATACTGTTACCTTCATAATTTTTTTTCTCCAAAAACAAATACATCCTTGGTAATACTTCCGTCAGCTTCAGCATAATCCTGACTGTACCTTTTTACAGCGCGCAAACCGTTATCTTCCATAACTCGTATTATTTCATTTTCGTTATGATAATGGAAATATATTTCATCATCCGAAAAACTCGTTTTTTCAAAACCGTCAGTTTTCCCTTCCATAAAAGAAATATAAAGTAAACCGCCGCTTTTTAGAAAACGCGAGGATTTTTCAATGATTGATACTGCTTCATCCCTGTTCAGATGAACTATACAGAAAGACAGGAGGACTGCATCAAATTGAGCTTCATCAAACTCAGCCTCAAGAATATTCATGCATCTAAAATCACCATTTGGAACGGCTGCTTTTGCCAAATCGATCATCGATGATGAAATATCAACTCCGGTAATTTTTGCGCCGTTGAAACGGGAGGCTATCCGCGCACTGAAACTTCCGGGACCGCAAGCAAGATCAAGACAGGAACAATTGTCTTTCAACAATTCGATAAAATCATCCATAGCATTGAGATATGGTTCGAAATCCGCAAATCTTGAAGCGAACTTTGAGGCATTTTTATTATAGGCTTTTATATTTTGAGTTATTTTATCCATGAAGACATTAAGCAAAGCCGATTATCCGGGTCAATTAAAATCATAACCAGGGAACGCCGCCGAAACTTTTAGCAGCTTCTCTTCCGGCAGAAGCACCCGCCAATAATGCTTTTTCAATATTCTTGGAGTGAAAATATTCATTTGTGAAAGATGCCTGAAAAGCATCTCCGCATCCAGTAGTGTCGATTACCTTGTCAGTTTCAAAAGCATTCTGCTTAAACATTTTACCTCTGCTGAAGGCAATGCTTCCGTCACTGCCGAGAGTCAAAACGATAATGCCGGAAAACTTCTCTGAGAATTTCAACAGCTCCGGACTCTGTTTTTCTGTGCCTCCGAAATAAGCTATATCAATAGAATTAAATCCGGCTTCAAGAAGATCATATGTATCGAAATGAAGAAAATCAACTGCAAGAAAATTCTTTTCTGTTTTTCTGCGCAAAGTTTCGGCATAATTCGGGTTATTTGCATGAGTAGACCAGACATCAAAGCCTGAAATAAATTCCCAATCCGACTCGCGAAGCATAAAATCTCCGTAAACTCCGTTATTCCAAGCGCCTTCAACTCCGAAGCGTTCACCGCGCGAGTCATTAACAATTTCGTTTGAAGCCGTGGGACCCTGTATCCGGTAGAGATGCGAAACATCGACGTTCTTTCGAAGAAAAAGAGAATAAATTCTTTCTCCGGCATCATCCGTTCCGACTGCGCCTATAAACGCGGTCTCATTGCCGAGATCCTTGAAACGTATGGATTGATTCAGCGAGTTACCGCCCGCAAAGTATTCATTTCTTTGAGGAAAATAATCCATTGCCGCGACGGTAAAACATGCTGCTTTCATTTCATTATCCTTTAATCTACTTACTAGAAATTTTTGTCGGATCAATCACATCAACAAATTTAAGATCGGCCTTGTTAAGAACAAGAATTTTCTTATCCTCACTGTTAATATAAACAAAATCACCGTAAAAAGTCAAAAATGTATCCTGAGCTATACGTCTTTCGGATTTGGCAGTGAGTTTCAAATCCTTGTCAAAACGGCCGAGAAAATACTGATCCTTATCCTTAACTATCGCGAAAATAAATCCGTCTCGTATTTCAACAAAACTTCTGTGAAAGATATTATCCGTGCCTGTTTTCAGAGATGTCAGTTTTTCCTTGTCAACAAGCGTCAAACGATGTTCAGTATATTCATTATCAACCCTTGTAATGACAACAATGCCTTCGGCAAAAAGGTCATATTTACTTCCGCTGATATTAGGAATGTTTGAATTAAAAAGTATCTTGCGGTTTGCCGCATCAATCATGCAGAGATCATTATTATAATTTCCGTTTCTTAAGAATTCACGTATTTTAAGATAGTAGATCTTATCTCCGATAACGTTTCTGTCAGCCTGATTCTTCTTTAGAGCTTCTTCCTTCTTTTTAAGTTCTTCTTCCTTTTTAGCAAGGTCCTTCTCTTTCTCATTGAGTTTATCTACTGCTTTCGGATCGCCTTTTTTTACGTCTTTTTTCAATTCATCATTCGCGATCTCTTTCTTTTCTTCCTTAACTGTTTCTTCTTTCTTGGTTACTTCATCTTCCTTTTTCTTTACATCTTCTTCTTTCTTTTTATTATCAGTAACCTGCTGCTCATTTTTCTTTTCTTCCTGCTTAACAGTTTCTTCCTTTTTCTTAACTTCTTCTTTTGCCTGATCAACTTTCTTTTTTTCGTCTTCTATCTTCTTGTCTTCCTGTTTTTTCTTCTCAGGATCAGTTATCTTAGCATTTTCCTTTTTCTTATTTTCTATTTCTTTATCTTTCTCAACAATTTTCTTTTTTTCTTCTTCAATTTTCTTCTTATCATCTTCTATTTTTTTCTTCTTTTCATCATTTATCTTTTTTTCTTCTTCAATGCGCTTTTTTTCCTTCTCAATTTCCTGCTTCTCTTTTTCTATCTGCTTTTCTTTAATATCAACTACCGTTTTACGCGGTTCGATATTTCCGTCATCTTTGCGGACTTCTTTAATAATGTCTTTACCTGATATTTCATCCGGATCAATAGTTCCCGAAGCCCCTTCGCTTAGAGGAATCAGAATTTTGGTTTTTCCGGGCCATTCATCATATCTGACAGCAAGTCCGGCATTAGCAGCGTTGATATTTTTCATTACTTCAGTCTTATATACAGTTTTGAGATAATCAACATTTCCACGGTAAACAGCATTGTAATATGTTGAAAAAACAGCGAGTGCGTATGCTTCGTCCTTATTGTAACCGAAACGTTTTTCGAAATATGCTGAAAGAATTTTTCGTATATTGTTAACATGATCGACCTGGGCATCTTTATGAATCGAAAAAATCTCCGCAGAAAGTTTTTCCGGCTCTTTATCCGAAACTACACGTTTAACGGAATATTTCATCATAAAACGAGCTTCATCCGCAGAATTCATTTTATCCGCAAGCGAGGAACCAATGCCGCGTACAGCCGATGTCGGATCATTTCTTCCGGCGCCGGTATAATTTATAAAATCAATTTTCTTTCCTTTTTTAAGCTCATTTACATCTACATTGAGACCAAAAAGATTGAAGCAAAACACCGAAACAAATAAAACAACGATTTTTTTCATATTTTTCCCTCAATGAAACAGAAATTGTTCCACAAAATTTATCAACAAATTTTTATTATTCAGTCAAAACATATGAATCATTAACAAAACGGCCTTTTCTGACCAGTTTCCCGGCAGAGTCATATTCGGATCCGGTTCCGTTTCTGAAGCCGTCCTTCCATTGACCTATATACTTTTCACCTGATTTGAGCTTCATTTCACCGTTTCCGCTTCTTTTTCCGTCAACAAAGTCTCCCGTATAAATTGAACCGTCAGTATAATATTCTTTACCTTTTCCGTTATAATATCCGTTTTTCCAGGGGCCGTTATAATAGCCGCCTGATTTAAACTGATATTTACCAAATCCTTCGAATTTATTCTTAGCAAAAAATCCTTCATATTTATCGCCGTTGGCCAGGGTCAAAACGCCTTTTCCGCTGAATTCATCATCCTTCCAGAGTCCCTTGTAAACTGCTCCGTCGGATGAACGGTATTCACCTCTTCCGTTACGCTTATCATTAGACCATGAGCCATCGTAAAAATCGCCGTTTGCGTATTTCATTTTTCCCGAGCCTGAACGAAGATCAGCTTTCCATTTACCTTCATACTTTGATCCGTCGGAAAAAGTCATCACTCCGTAACCGTGCCTTTTGTCGTCGAACCATCTCCCTTCGTAAACCGCACCGGTAGCATGAACAACCGTTCCCTTACCATTGCGTTTTCCTCTGAGCATCTGGCCTGTATATTTGTCTCCGTTAGGAAAAGTATAAACACTCATTCCGCCCGTAACACAAGATACTGCGAATAATGCGAGTAATGCCGTATATAATCCGGTTTTTTTCATTTATCCCCCGAAAAAAAAATTATCACTTATCAGATAAATCGGTATTTTTCACGAAAAAATTACTCATAAATTCGTAATAGACTATAATACTAATTATAGGAGTAATTACATGAGCATCTCAAATTCGGCAACAGTGGAAGGATTTACAACAAATGATCCGGTGCTGAAACACACAAAGACAGGCAAAAATGTCTGCAATTTCGCACTAACCGTACGCCATCATTCGGAAGGAGGCGGCGATCCGAAGGTTTCATTTATTGACATCGAATCATGGGGAAACCTTGCTGATTTCTGCTCAAACAACATTCACAAAGGAATAAGGCTTCTCGTCAGCGGAGCGATGCGCCAGGACAGATGGGAGGGCGAAGACGGAAAATCACGTTCGAGAATAAAACTGATTGCAAAAGATATCCGCTTTCTCGACTCCAACAAAAAAGAAAAAGCAGCCCTGCCTGTTTAACTAAAAGACGCCGGTTAATTCCGGCGTCTTTTTTTATTTATCGATTATTCTTTCAACGGGATTTCTTTCAAAATAAGCTCTTATCAGTTCAGCAGAAGAAAAAGGATTTCTTCGTATCTCCGTAAAAAGCGCGTGTCCGAACTTGAGATTCTGACAGAAATAGACACAGTATTTCAATATTCTGCTTTCTCTTATTTCAACAGGAAGGAGCTCTTCAATACCGGATAAAATATTAATAGCAGAATCTTCAATATTGACTGAATAGGATTTTGATTCCGATACAGCATCAATTTCTGCAAAAATCCACGGCATCTTTACGGCAGCTCTTCCGATCATTATTCCCTCAGGTGAAGATTCCAGCCTCACAAGAGATTCCTTTGCCGTTTTAATGTCTCCGTTTCCGATCACGGGAATTATTTTCTCGGCAACGAGTCTTTCAGTAAGTGACCAGTCAGCACTTCTTTTAAAAGCCATATCCGATGCTCTGGGATGAAGTGAAACAAAATCCGCGCCTTCGTCCTTCAGCATTTTTACAAAAGAAAAAAGATTATCATAATCGCTTCTTTCGAAACCCGCACGGCATTTGACAGAAAGTGTTTTAACTTTTTTTCTGCATTCGCGAACAACCTTTGAGGCAAGAACACGATCCGCCATAAGCGCCGAACCCCAGCCTCTCGCGCGTATTTCCGGAGCAGAACATCCCATATTGATATCAACAGAATACAGCATGTTCTCTTCGAGTTTTTCCGCCGCTCTAGCCATAATGGCCGGATCATTTCCGATAAGCTGAAAAGAAATCGGATCATCAAAATCATGTTTTTTAACGAGATAGTCGTTGCGGAGTCCTCCGCGCATAAGCGAAGATGCGCTTATCATTTCCGAAAAAAGAATGACGTCTTTCGATAATCTGCGTATTTCTCTCCTGAGTGCCGGAGTCGTAAGATCCGCGCACGGAGCAAGAAACAATTTATGTGTTTTCATCTAATAGCTTTTATTCTGAAGTTTTTGAGTTTTTCCATTCTCGATGCGAAATCAATCGGCGGCGGCATGTGCTTTTTCAGATTGTGATACGAAAGTGCAATATATTGATTCGGGCTGTCATTAAATGGAAGTGCTGAATCGACTATGATCCACTTACCTCCGTAATAAGCTTCGCACCACATATGGAAAACGAATACATCCTTTTGTTTACCGAATTCTTTCGCATAAACAACTCCGGCAACACCCACAGCAGGAATTTTCATCGCTCTTAAAACCGCCCCTGTAAGAACTGCATGTTCGGTACAGTCTCCAGCCTTCAGCTTCAGAATATCTTTAGCCTTAAGGATAGGAAAACCGGACGTCTTCTTCACTATAATCTTAAAGACAGAATCTTTTACCGCACGCACAGGATCGTCAGAACCAAGACAATTCTTTGCTGTTTCCGCTATCTGCTGATCATTTATTGTGAGTAGCGGCGTATTTTCAATCATGGAATTATCCGGAAGCTTAGGGAATGAACGGTTAATTCCTGTTTTGATATAATAAGTTTTGGTCTTACCTTCAAACTTCATTCCCGTTATCTTCTGATTTGATGTTTCATCAACCGCGAAAAATTCGTTGTCGCTTGAAAGTTCAAACTCCGTTGCATCCGCCATATCGCATTCGCCTTCAGGTTTGATTACCGAAAATTTTTCTGAAAAAGTAGCCGAAAAGACAGCAAGCGGAAACAGCAGAAAAAGAATTTTTCTCATTTGTCAAGAACCATTTTGACCTTAATATTCATTATCTCATATTTAATTATGTAATTTATTCCGGCATCGTCGCAGTAAATCACCGTTTCATTGAAATCCTTAAACTTCATGACGAGCTTGTTAAGAAGAATATCCGTTCCCTTGTAGCTGACTTTTTCCTTACCAAGCGACTCAATGGTCATGCTCGCAAAACCTTCGGAATCAAGCGAAGGATCAAGAACGACAGCCGTATGTTTGGCGCCTTTTTGGAATTTGCTTTTTATCATCTGATGAGTCAGAATATCCGAACCAAAATAAAACTTCTTTGACGGAGTAATAAGCCTTTCCTCTCCGTCGTCAATCATACGTATCTCTTTGCCGTTAAAAGATATTTCGATCAGCGACTTAGTTGAAAAATCCCCTTTCTGCACAATAGTTTCTGAAACTGATTTAACAGGAGAAAAATCCTTCTTCTCTGTAATTGTCTGATTCATATTCATTTCAACACCATTGATGCTGAACTTTATGACTGAATCCGAGACAAACATCCCGTCTTCTTCTTTCATAGTGAAAACAGCAGTGCCGAGCGATTCAAATGAATTTTCCTTTTCCATGGAAACGGAATACTTATAAGTACCCTTCGGGAAAAAGCCTTCCGGTTCATCCGCTGCTGTCAGAGCCAAGGAAAATAAAAAAACAAAACTAAACGCAATTCTTTTCATAAGCGGAATTGATCCTCATTTTAATTTTTTCAAAACCTATCAGTTTAAGCATCTCGGCAAGATCGGGTCCGTGAAGAACCGAAGTAAGCAAAGCCCTTACCGGCATAAAAAGATTCTTGCCTTTCAGACCGGTCTTTGCTTTTATCATATTGGTAATTTCTGTGAAATTATCAGAATTTATTTCATCCGAATCGATAAGCTCTTTCGCTGCAGTTAAAGCAGTTTTGCCTTCAGCAGAAGCAATCATAGCAGTAGCTTCTTCATCGGCAGTAGGAACATCTTCCGCGAATATAGGAAAAAGTTTCGCGATGTCGGAAAGAAGTTCACAGTTTCCTCTCACGGACGCAATGATTGTTTCAATATAATCTTCATCGAATTTAGAAAGATCGTATCCCGCTTTTTCAATAAACGGTTTGAAGAGCGAAGTAATTTTTTTGAGATCATAATTTCTTATATAAGCGGCATTCATCCATTTGAGTTTAACGAAATCAAAAACGGCACTCGATTTTCCAAGTCTGTCTATATCGATCTGACGGATGATTTCTTCAAGAGGAAGAATTTCTTCTCCGCTTTCACTCGACCAGCCGAGAACTGCAATATAGTTCATGAGAGCTTCAGGAAGATAGCCTTCCTGCTTGTAAAGATCCACTGAAGTGATTCCGTGACGCTTCGAAAGCTTCTTTTTGTCGGGACCGAGAACGAGCGGAAGATGCGCGTATTTCGGTGTCGGCATGTCCAAAGCGCGGGCAATCATAACCTGCTTCGGAGTGTTAGGAAGATGATCCTCGCCTCTGATAACATGGCTTATTTCCATGAGAAGATCGTCGATAACGACTATGTAATTATAGATTGGAACTCCGTCGCTTCTTACAATTATAAAATCTCCGCCGATATTGTCTGACTCAAATACGACTTTGCCTTTAATTCCGTCTTCTATTTCGATTTTTTCACCGTCATTGACTTTAAAACGGACTGTCGGCTTTCTGCCTTCTGCTTCATACTGCTTTTTCTTTTCTTCTGAAAGATTGAGACATGTGCGCTTATATGTGAAAGGAATACCCTTCGCTTCGGATTCGGCTCTCTGGGCATCAAGTTCTTCCTGCGAACAGTAGCAATGATATGCTTTCTTTTCTGCAAGAAGCTTGTCAGTATATTTCTGATATATTTCAAAACGCTCACTCTGACGGTATGGGCCATGACCTTTATCTATATCGGGTCCTTCTGTCCATTCAATGCCGAGCCATTTAAGATCGGCTATGATTGATTCTTCCGACTCTTTTGAACTGCGTTCCATGTCAGTATCTTCAACACGCAAAAGATATTCTGCGTTGTGTTTTTTCGCTATGATGTAGTTGATAATAGCTGTTCTCGCGTTTCCTATATGAAGAAAACCCGTCGGGCTTGGGGCAAATCTGACTCTCATTAAAACCTCGGTCAATAATTATATAGATTAACGGAAGGACGCCCGGTTACTATTTCTGAAGAATCGCGTTTAATTCTGCCGACAAGCTTTTGAATCTTTTCAACAGTTTCATCGCTGAAAAGAACCTTACCGCACCTGGTGCATTTATAAGCCGGTATATTATCAAGAATAAAGCAGAAATTGTCTTCGCTGACACGGTAACTGCTTTTGCCTTCTGTTACCGCACCGCCGCAGCTGCATTCCATCCGTCACCTCACGGGAAAAATCCCGTCAAAACTAATCCATGTCAAATCTTTTATTTAAGGAATATAAATGATTAATCGGCATATTTTGTCCTGTAAACAAAAGAACCCTTTGTTTAGATTATATGCGAAAAAACTTTTCCCAATTACGTTTATATCATTGTTTAAACCCTTGACAGAGTAAGTTTTCGAAAATAGATTGAGGTTAACAATGAGCACAGCAATGAAACCGACAACTATTATAACACTTCTTTTAATTTTTGCAAAATAGATTTATCATATGAATATAAATTTAAACCTAATCTTCGTAATCATTTTTGCCGGCGGCTGGATTTTCTCCAAGCTGTTTTCAAAAATCAAACTTCCAGCAGTTCTCGGAATGGTCGTCTTCGGAATTCTCTGTTCAATCTTTATAAAAGATAGTTCACCCGGCATTCTCTGGGAGCTTTCCCCTTTTCTTAAATCTTTTGCGCTGATAGTCATTCTTTCAAGAGCCGGGCTCGGCATCAGCAAATCCGCTCTCAAGAAAGTCGGGAAAACTGCTATTCTTATGTCATTCGTACCTTGCATAATCGAAGGAACTGCTCTCACTTTTCTTTTACATTATCTCTTTGATTTCAGTTACGAAGTCAGCGGTCTCACTGGTTTCATGCTGGCTGCAGTTTCTCCCGCAGTCATCGTTCCTTCAATGCTTAACCTCAAGGAAAACGGCAGGGGGAAAAAGAATGATGTTCCGACTATTATTTTAGCCGGAGCATCAATAGACGATATTTTTGCCATAACTATTTTTTCCGTTTTTCTCGGGCTCTCGCGCGGAACTTCTCCCGAGATCATCAAAACAATTATCTCAGTTCCGTTATCCGTAACTGCCGGAATAGTTTCGGGAATCATCTGCGGATTTCTTCTTTCTCTATTTTTCAAAAAGTATCATTCGTCCGTCCGCGCAACTGAAAAGGTTCTTATAGTTCTCGTTTTCGCGACAACTCTTGTCCGTCTCGGTGACGTACTTCATTTTGCGGCTCTTTTGGGAGTCATGACCTGCGGCTTCATCATTCTTGAAATGCACGAAAAAATTGCTCATGAACTTTCAGCGAAATTATCAAAAATCTGGATTTTTGCCGAGATCATTCTTTTCGTTCTGATAGGTTTTTCCCTTGATGTTGACACCGCATTTACAGCCGGACCGAAGGCTCTTATCGCGATAACAATCGGTCTTTTATTCCGTTCAATCGGAGTCTTTATCGCAACTGCTTTTTCAGACCTGACATTGAAGGAAAGAGTTTTCTGCATGATTGCATATATCCCCAAGGCAACCGTTCAGGCAGCTCTCGGCGGAGTCGCTCTCAGTTACGGAATCAAAGGCGGAGAAACAATTCTTTCAATTGCCGTAGTTTCCATTCTTTTTACGGCTCCGCTCGGTCTTATCGGCATACGCTCAACCGAAAAATATCTTCTCAAAAACTGAATTTATATTTTATTTTTGCCGCTTCGATGCTATATTTAATCGAGGTGGCTTATGTCAAAAATAATAATAATCGGCGGCGTAGCCGGTGGTGCTACAGCCGCAGCTCGTCTCAGAAGAATCGACGAAAACAGCGAAATTATAATTATAGAACGAGGCGACTACATTTCATACGCTAACTGCGGACTGCCTTACTACATCGGCGGCACAATAGAAAACAGAGATTCACTCTTTGTTCAAACTCCGGATTCTTTCTTCAAAAGATTCAATGTCGATGTGAGAATAAAATCAGAAGTCATATCAATAAACAGGGAAAAGAAAACAGTCACTGTAAAAGATTCATCAGGAAAAACTTACGAAGAAAATTATGATAAGATGGTTCTTTCTCCCGGAGCGGAGCCAATCAAACCCATGATTGACGGAATAGATGATCCTGCGATTTTTACTCTGCGAAGTGTTCCCGATACGGATAAAATCAAGAAATACATAAATGAAAACAAGCCTTCATCAGCAATAGTCATTGGAGGAGGATTCATCGGTCTCGAAATGGCAGAGAATCTTCATGCGCTCGGAATCAAAGTATCTATCGTCGAAATGGCTGATCAGGTAATGACGCCAGTAGATTTCGAAATAGCGGCATACGCGCATCATCACATAAAGACAAAAGGGGTTGATCTATTTCTGGGAGACGGTATTGCTTCATTTTCAAGGAACGGAAATTCCATTTCTGCAAGGCTTAACAGCGGCAGAGAAATTGTTTCCGATATGATTATTCTTTCAATCGGAATAAAACCCGACACCGCATTTTTGAAAAGTTCAGGAATTAATCTCAGCGAAAGAGGTTCGATAATTGTCGATGAATATCTGCGCACTAATGATGAGAACATTTACGCAGTAGGCGACGCAATAGTTTACACCAGCCCGATTACGAACAAACCTCTTCCGGTATTTTTAGCGGGGCCTGCAAACAAACAGGGACGAATAGCTGCCAACAATATTACATTCGGCAACACGGAAAAATACAGGGGTTCAATCGCAACGGCAATAGCCAAGGTTTTTGATCTTACAATAGCTTCATGCGGTCTATCAGAAAAATTCCTAAAAAGCCAGTCAATTAAATGCAAAAGCTCTATAACGATCAGTGCTTCTCACGCGACCTATTATCCGGGTTCGACTACAATGACAATCAAGCTTGTTTTCGATCCCGATAACGGAAAAATCTTTGGAGCACAAATAACAGGTTACGATAATGTTGAATCAAAGATAAACATGATTGCAACAGTAATGGGAATGAACGGCACAGTCAGCGATCTCAGAAACATTGAACACGCCTACGCACCTCCGTATTCGTCGGCAAAAGATCCTGTTAACATTGCGGGATTCACTGCAGAAAATATTTTTAAAGGGGAAGTTCAAACGCTGTCATGGAATGATATAAAAAATATTTATCCATCAGACTGGCAGATCGTCGACGTGAGAACGCCTGAAGAATATGAACTCGGTTCAATCATGCACTCGGTGAATATTCCTCTGGATTCTTTAAGGTCAAGAATAAATGAAATAAACAAGGATAAAAACATTTTGATTTATTGCGCGGTCGGACTAAGAGGTTACGTCGCATTGAAAATCCTTACAAATAAAGGATTCAAAAACATATACAATCTTTCGGGCGGATATAAGCTGTATTCCACTGCATCACAGAAAACAGAAGACGGAATAACCCAGAATTGGACAGGCAGCGATTCGGGCGAAAAATTAAAAGAAACAACTGAAGCTGAAGGAAAATCGTTTACAGTAAACGCATGCGGACTTCAGTGCCCTGGCCCTATAATGCGCCTAAAATCGGAGATCGAAAAACTTTCAGAAGGAGATACTTTGACTATCGAAGCAACCGACGAAGGATTCATGCGTGATGTCGGAGCATGGTGTTTGATGACAAGGAACACTCTTCTTTCAGTTAATAATGCGAAAGGAATCGTTACTGCGAAAATAAAAAAAGGCTCTGCAGCACCCGCAAATACAAACAGAGACGGCAAGACGATTGTGGTCTTTTCGGACGATCTCGACAAGGCAATCGCCGCATTCGTTATTGCAAACGGAGCAGCAAGCACAGGAAAGAAAGTTACTATGTTTTTTACATTCTGGGGACTGAATGTCATCAAAAAGACTAAATCGAAATCAAAAAAGGACTTCTTCTCTAAAATGTTTTCATTCATGATGCCGAAAGGAAGCAGAGAACTTGAGCTTTCAAAAATGAATATGTCCGGCATGGGACCGAAAATGATACGCCGGAGGATGAAGAAAAAAAACATTGATTCCCTCGAAACAATGATTAATTCTGCCCTCATGAACAATGTTGAATTCATGGCATGTCAGATGTCCATGGATGTGATGGGGGTCAGAAAAGAAGATTTGATTGACGGAGTCACAATCGGCGGTGTAGCGGCATACCTGAACGAAACCGAGTCAAGCAGTCTCAATCTGTTTATATGATTAACGCTTATTATATTAAATCAAATGGCGGCGCTTTTGAAATGCCGCCATTTTTCTGCAAAAGTTACACTGACTCAATCGAATTAACAGCAAATCCTGCACTGCGGAACATGAAAATGCTGGCATCGGCTCTTTTAGCTTCTGGTCTTCATGAAGCCGGAATCAATCCTCTGTATAATATACAAAGATCCCCACATGGAAAACCGTTTCTACCGGATGAAAAAATCAAATTCTCATATTGTCATACAGGAGGATTATGCGCAGCTGTTATTTCAGACGAAGAATGCGGAATAGATGCTGAAAGTATAAAGAGAAATGCATCATTCGCAGAAATTTCTTCGCGTTTTTTTACCGAAGATGAGAAGGAATATCTTTCTTACAATAATTATTCCGGAGAAATCTTTTATGAAATATGGACAAAGAAAGAAGCCTATCTAAAATTTACCGGGAAAGGACTTGCCGGCGGTTTAAACTCATTTTCAGTTTTATCGCTTGATGAGGAAAATATAACGAGCTTCAGAAAAGAAGATTATATTATCAGTGTCTACGGAAAAGGCAGAGCCGCAATACAGGAAGTTACACCAGCCGATCTTTTTTTAAAACTCGGAATTAAGCTTTAAGAGATTTTCTCATCATTCCGATTGCGTCAGAATATGAAGGAGAACCGAAAATCGCCGATCCTGAAACAAATGTATCGGCTCCCGCAGCTGCTATCATAGCGATATTCGAAGCGGTTATTCCTCCGTCGACTTCAAGACGGATATCCCTTCCTGAACGTTTAATTTTTTCCCTAACAGCTTTGATCTTTGCAATCGAAGAATCGATAAATTTCTGTCTGCCGAAACCGGGGTTGACGCTCATAACAAGAATCATATCAACAATATCAATTATATAATCAAGACATTCCGGAGATGTTGACGGATTTAAAGATATTCCGGCTTTACATCCGCAATCTTTAATAAGGCGAAGCGAGCGGTCAAGATGTTCAGTCGATTCCGGATGTATAGTTATCCAGTCCGCGCCGGACTCTGCGAAGTCTTTAATAAGACTGTCGCACGGCTTTACCATCAAATGAACATCAATCGGAGCCTTTATTCCGTATTTTTTCAGCGACGAACACACAAGCGGCCCTATTGTAAGATTTGGAACATAATGATTATCCATGACATCAAAATGAATCCAGTCTCCGCCGGCTGAAATAACATCTTCACACTCTTTTCCAAGACGTGAGAAATCGGCAGAAAGTATCGAAGGAGCAATCACATACATAAGGCCTCGCTTGTGATCAGTTTTATGAAAATACTAAAACGCGTCAAATATTTTATAAGATTAACAAAGTTGTTCGATCAGCTTTTCCGAAATCAGATATGCTGCCGGACAATAAAGCGTATTCTGAGCGAGCCTTGAAAGTTTCGGCTGCATATTCTTTTCGTCAGTATGAGGATATTCGCGGCATGCACGAGGCCGGATTTCATATACAGAACACAGATTATCTTCAAGCGCAAAAGGACAAGGCATTGATTTAAAAACATAATCATTGTCTTCATCCATCCGGAGATATTTTTCAATAAAGTCCTTTCTTCTTAATCCGCAGTGAGATGACATCTTTTCGATATCAGTTTCATTAAACATAGGACCGAGTTTTCTGCAGCAGTTGGCGCATTTAGTACAGTCTATTTTCTCAAAAACTTCTCCGTGAATCGACTGAAGAATTCGATCAAAAGACTTAATACTGCGCTTAGACAAAATGCTCATTGATTTTTTTGTCTGATTATAACGCGACTTCGCCTTTTCAAGTATTAACAAATATTCTTTTTCCATATTACACCACAAGTATTATTCCATTTTCACGAAGAAATGCCCACTCCGGACTTTCAACTAACACAGCAAACCGCATATCATTTTTTATTTCTGACAAAAGTATTTTCTTTCCGGAAAAAATATCAGCTTCATGCGCGATATGCGAAATTAATTCTAAATTAGTTTCAGAAACTTCTATCGAGTCTGAACCCGATTTATCAGTCAATACAAGAATTTTCTTGTCTCGTTTATTATTGATGCTGATATTTCCCGAAAGATTCCACAAAACATATTTCCCTTCGAGAGGAAAATGATCCTGCGATTCATAAATTCTTTTGACAGAACCGGGTTTAACACCGGGCTTCTTAACTTCAAAATCAAAAAAATCTGATATGGGAGTTTTTATCTGAGAATACATATTATAACTATCAAGTGCAGCACGTAAACCGTTTGAATACCCGGAGTAATCGCAAACATCGCCTGAATATGCTGTTTCATTATTCGCAAAAGGATTCATTTCAGCATGCGATTTAACGCCGTATTTATGAGAATTAATTCCCGAATCACTGTGAATTGTCATCGCATATCTGTGGAAATAAGCAGACGTCAGATATCCGTTTTCAAACATCTGCCTCACAGTCTCAAGAGAATCGAGAATCTCCTGTTCAGTTTGCGTAGGAAAACCGTATATCAGATATGAATGAACCATTATTCCAGCGTTCGAAAAATTAGCACATGACGCAATCGCCTCTTCAAGAGTAACTCCCTTTTTCATAAGTTCAAGAATGCGTCCGTTCGCCGCCTCAAGTCCGCCGCTCACACCGATACAGCCTGCAACAGACAGAAGTCTCGCCGCATCCAGTGTAAAACTTTTTTCAAAGCGGACATTGCCCCACCAGCTTATGTTAAGTTTTCTCTTAATTAATTCCAGAGACAATTCACGCAGTAAAGCAGGCGGCGCGGCTTCATCTGTAAAATGAAATGAATTGATTCCGGTTTCTTTGACAAGTTTATCTATTTTTTCCGCCGCAGAAACTGACGTTTCCGGCTCAAACCGGCAGATATAATCAAGTGCGGTATCGCAGAATGCGCATTTTTTCCAGTAACATCCGTGAGCAAGTGTCATCTTTAGATAAAAATCCGAATTCCACATCGAAAGCATCGGGTTGGTATTGTCCGCCAGCATAAGATACTTGCCTGTATCGATGTCCGAATAATCGGCGAAAAATCCTTCAGAAATTTCTGCATCAGGTTCGTCCGAATCATGAAACGCAATTTGTCCGTTTTCAATCAGAAATGTCCGCTTAAAAGAATAGGATTCTCCGCGCGATTTTTTTATAATGTTGATAAGCGGTTTCTCTCCGTCATCAAGAGTTAAATACTGAACATAATCAAAAAACTTCTTATCATTGATGTTTCTTAGCTCGGTGTTAACGTAACCTCCTCCGGCACATCTAATCTTTTTAGGATAGTTATCCCTTACAAACCGGAGGGCGCGAAGTGCATTGACCAGCGTACCGGGGAAAGGTATACTGACAGCAAAAACTTCCGGATTATATTTTTCAATCTCCGCACGAAGAATATCAAAATACATTTCCGTTATAATATTTTCCTTTAAAACTTCATCTTCAACAGGACGGAAAGTATCTGCCGATACGGAAATTCTTTCAGCGTACTTCGCAAGAGCAAATGAAGAATCTACTGTTTCTGAAATGAATCTTGCCATATCCGCAAGAAAAAATGTGCACATTATTCTTGCTCTCTCAATATCATTATCAGAGGAGACGCCTGAAAGAATAATTTGCGCATGTTCTCCGCTTTCAGGCAGAATTCCGCCTCTGACTATTCTTCTTGCGGAAGCGGTATTGCTTCGCTGAAGAAAATCCAGTACAAAATCAGCCGAATCGGTAAAAGAATCTTTTATAAGAAAAACCTTTTCGGAGAATTTAGAACTGACGGACTGTTCCGCCGAATCAAATATTTTCCTCATTCCATCGGAAGAAAATACTTTATGAGCAAGCATGATACTCATATCACTCTGATGCGCAGAATATCCCATTGATTTCAGATAGCGAATAAGATATCCAGCCGCAGGATACGGGCAATTAAACTGCGTAAACGGCGGCGTAATTATTAAAAGATCAGAACTCACAGTTCTACTTTAATTCCGTAATAGAATTCTTTCTGGCCGTACTTGTCGAATCCGTTTGCAAAACCGGCATACACGGTATGGTTGAGAAAATATCCCGTTGTCATATCAAACATAATTTCACAGCCGGCGCTTCTATAATACTTTTTATCTTTTGAATCTTCCGAAGCGCTTGAATAAAGACGCGCCGCTTCAAAGAAAGGACGGATGTAATTTACATGATTAAAAACCGGAATTCTGTCAAAACCGTTATTCAGCCTGAAAAGAGGCATTATATATTCTACCGTAACTGACTGATAGCGGTTGCCCCACACCTTGTCTTTTTCATATCCGCGTATACCGTCTTCCATATTGTCAAGACTGCTCGTAAAAACTTTTTTTGTACGGGCAAGAGAAAACGGCGAACTGAAATATTCATCCGCATTTGAATGACCGAACTTCCCGGTAAATGAAAAACAGTGATTATTTATGTACGAAGGAAGCCTTAATGAAAGTGCTCCGAAATAATTTTTAAGTTCAGAATCATCACCGAACTTCTTCGAATAATTTTCCGCATAACCGTGGAAAATAAATCCGCGTTCTTTCGTCACTGAATAAGTAAACATCTCTGATGTATTAAAGTCTAAAACAGCTTTTACTACTCCCTTCTTTCCTTCAATCTCATAAACAACACCGTTTCTATTATATTCCCAGAATGTTTTCCCCCGGGTATAATATAATCCGAGATTCGCCTGATATTTCATTTTAAAATACGGAATCATAAGAATTCCTGAATATGATTTTTCAGTTGTCCGTTTAGTATCCTCTTCAATATCATACGGAAAATCATTTTCTTTCCAGAACAGACGTTCATTCAGATATGATGCTCCGAGTGTAAACAAATGATTAAAATTATAGAGATATAATGCTGATACAGTTGATCTTTTCTGAGAAAAATCGTTCAAAGAAAATACAGACAGATTGTGAATCAAAAGAGTATCAGAAAATTGAAAATAGGAATAAAGCGTATTATTATATCCGCTCTCATCAGATATTTTTTCACCTTGAAGCGAGAAAAGAAAAAGCCACATCCATGGAGAAACATTAAAAAGTGAATAATATTTCTTTTCTTCAAAAACCGCTTCAGCAGCATTATCTCTTTCAATTGAATTATCAGCAGAAAATGATTTCTCCATGGGAAAAGATTCAACAGCCGGTGGATAATTCATTATCCCCACTCCGTATCCGCCGTCTCCGAAAACAGTAAATGCCAGCTTACTGCCGTTTGGTGAAACATCGGATGAAAAAGCTCCGGTAAGCAGATTGGTAAGCCTTGATGCCGTTCCTGATTTTATTTTTAACTCATAAAGATTAAAAATACCGGTTCTATCGGATGAAAAGACCAATTCAGAATCATTCTTCCATGCCGGAAACATACAAAATGATCCCTTGAATGAATATTTTGACACCTTTAAATCTTCAAGATTCAAAACTGC
>Ga0255347_1000915_pt1 | contig 50925 bp, 40 predicted proteins | sample wastewater_treat_2_FD_192479 | JGI IMG/M metagenome (GOLD analysis project Ga0255347, IMG submission 192479) | Wastewater microbial communities from Lulu Island WWTP, Vancouver, Canada - plant24 | ecosystem: Engineered > WWTP > Wastewater > Unclassified | place: Canada: Vancouver, British...
GGCGCGACAACCTGGTGATATTGGAATCAACCTCTCCGCCGCGTACCACGGTCGACATCGTTGCACCGATACTGGAAACCAGCGGTCTCAAAGCCGGGGAAGACTTTCTGCTGGCTTATTCGCCAGAGCGCGTTTTGCCCGGGCGTATTTTGCAGGAGCTGGTGGAAAACCCCCGCGTGGTGGGCGGGATCGACCCGGCTTCAGCCGAGGCTGGACGCGACCTTTACCAAACCTTTGTTCAGGGTGAGATCATCCTGACCGATGCCACCACCGCCGAAATGGTCAAGCTGATGGAAAACACCTTCCGCGATATCAACATTGCTATCGCGAACGAGTTCTCGCGCCTGGCTGACGCTTTCGATGTGGACATCTGGGAGGCGATCCGCATTGCCAACCGGCACCCGCGCGTCAACATCCTGCGCCCGGGTGTGGGTGTGGGCGGGCATTGCATCGATGTGGATCCCTGGTTTCTGGTGGAAGCTGCCCCTGAGGATGCCCATCTGATTAAAGCCGCCCGAGAGGTAAACGACAGGCAGCCGGCTTTTCTAGCCGAACAGATCCGCAAAACCGCCGGCGGGCTGCAGGGCAAAACCATCGCCTTTTTAGGATTATCCTTCAAGCCCAATGTGGACGATGTGCGCGAGAGCCCGGCCGTTGCGCTGGTAAAGCACCTGGCAGGTGCCGGCGCCCATGTGCTGGCTTACGAGCCTTTAAAGCCCGCTGCAAACCTGGCGGGGATTGAACAGGTGGATGGTATGGAAGATGCCTTAGCCAGCGCAGACCTGGTGGTGCTGGGCGTGGCGCACGAGGTCTTCAAAGCATTGAACCCCGCTGACGTGCGGACGCAAACGCCGGCACTGCTGGTGTATGACGCGGTCAATGCCTGGGATAAACAGCGCTGGGAGGCAGCGGGTTTCCAGTTTTATGGCCTGGCGCGAAAATATTGAGTCTATTACAGGCTAAATGGGAATGCGTTAAGCGGAATAGGCTTCCATATTTTCAAAGATTCTCCCCCTGTATTCTTTTTCATTTAGAACCGTATCGTATAACCCGACTTTTTCGCCTTCATGTTTGTTTATACCGGTGTATACCAGACTGGCATCTTCATAGCGTTTGAATTTATAAACAGCATCATTCATCAAAGTGCTGTTAAAGACGCCCAGGCTGACCAGCAATTCAAAATCTTTAACGGTTAAACCGGTGACCTTTTTAAATAACCCTGGCTCTAATTGGGTGATCACATCCTGCAGAGTATGTTCACGGAAATCCGTCAGGTACATAAATATGGGTATCCTGGTAGCAAATTTAATCAGCTTCTCCTGAATTTCTTTCCGCTTGGATTTGTATTCTTTTTCTTCAGCGGTCAATTCTTTCTTTTCTTTGGGTGTCAGTTTTTTATCAGGATCTTTTTTAATCTTCTTAACCGCTTCTGATTTGTTAATGATGGTTTCAATGTCAGCATTCAAACTGCGGAAACCTTCAATGCTCATTAATGCTGCCATCGCTTCCGGGTTAGCCAACAAGCGGTGCAATGTGTCATTATCCACATTGACCAAAAGGGCACTTTCCCAGCGCCGGGCAAGCAGCGTGGCTGAAGTGCCCGCCATGGCAATATCCAGGATGTCTGCCGGGTCTACCGCCTTCATTGTGCTGCCATCGTAAGCCAGTACGGGAAGAAAATTGATAAACTCTCCAACGTTAACCTCAGGGTTGCCTTCATTAACATTCAACCGGCAGGAATAATCCACAATTTGTTTAAGCGCCCGATCAAGCGCAAAATCAAAAATATAGCATTCTTTTTTAATTATTTCTTTACGCCCATCTTCAGTTATCATCTCCCATGGGTTCTGAACACGAAAGGCTGCCTGAAAATACGTCTCCGGGCTGGATAAGTTGCGGAGCATGAAAATCCCTGTCCAGGGCCTGACCGTCACGCCCGTGGTCAATTTTCCGCAGGATAGTGTGATCGTTTTACTTTTAAGAGGGTCCGCCATTGATTTTTGAACAGGGCCCAAAGCAGCAACGCCAACCCCTGCACCAGGTCCGGCGCTGACATTAATGGTGTAATCATGGTAAAAAACATTCTGCTTTTGTAACAACAGGTTACGCATGGCAAAGCAAGCTGCCACATTTGGCAAAAACCAGAACGTATGGGTGAGCACATTCAACAAGCGCGTGTCTGAATAGGGCATGGGCGGTTTGCGAGCGCCCAGCTTTAATTCATCGATGGCAGTTTCAAGGTAGGACCCGCGGATCAGGTCAAGCCATTTTTGAACTGAGTCTTCATGGATGAAGCGAGCCTCTTCTCCTTTTCCCTCAGCCGCAAAAAACACGTTCAGATCAAACTCGTTAAATTCTCCCTGCATGGCAATCTGTGTAATGCTTTCAGGGATTTTATAGGTCAGCAGCACCATGCGCGGCATGGCTTCGTACGGGTTGTTTTCGCCAACCCAATTTTCTTTTGCCCGCTGTTCATCAGAATAAGTCCAGCTGTAGATCTGTTCTTCAATAAATTCTCCCGAATTGAGGGCGCGAAAAGGCGTTCCAGAAAGAAAGAGGTAATTGGATGTGGTGATCGGTAAAAACGACTCGTCATAAGCATTATCCGCTTCTTCTTTTTTATATTTCTCAATATCCAGCGTGTCATATTCGTCCTCATCGGGCTGGTCAAAGAGCTTTTTAGCCGTTTCGCGCCAGGCGCCAAAATGATATTCATCAAACACCACCAGGTCCCAATGGGTGGCATGTACCCACTCATTTTTAACTTTAACCCCCTTATTATCCGGGTTGACGCCCAAATAATCCTGAAAGGAGCCAAAACAGACCATCGGGCGGGTTTTATCAGCATCTTCATAGTTTAATTGACCCCCGCGTTTGATAAACTGCCAGCCCTCAAAATCGATGTGCGTCAGCAAATCTTCTTCCCAGGCAGCTTCAACTGCCGGTTTAAAGGTCAGCACAAAAACCTTTTTATAACCCATTTTTTTTGCCAGTTGATAGACCGCAAAGGTCTTTCCAAAGCGCATTTTCGCATTCCACAAAAAGCGGGGTACGTGTTCCGGGTTATCCTGTCGGGCTGTTTTATAATATTCAGCGGTTTTGCGGATGGCTTCTTCCTGCTCCGGGCGCATCTTAAAATCGCGCGTGCGCTTTTCAATGTTTTCACGGCCTGTTTGTACAGCAATCACCGCGGCCTTCACATCATCAACAGAGCAGCGATACCATTCGCCGCCTGCAGCTTCAATGCCCATGTTGATCAGCGCTTGATGAACATTGCGGTCCGTGAAAGATGTTCCGTCGTCTTTCATGGCAGACTGCCGAAAAACAATCCGATAAGGCGTGTAACCATCGGGACGCTTGGTGGGATACTGCTGTGCCACGCGCTTGTCCACATCCACCGCGGTGTACCCCACCTTCAGTAACCCCCGAAAATCGGGGTTTAAATCTTCATAGGCATAGATCATCGGCTGCAGGTCGGGACGCGGCGGGAAGAAATCGTGCTCAGGCATTTTCATCCCCATTATCTAATACCATTGGCCTGATCATTGATTCAATGAATGTTATTTCATCTTCAGTCAGGTTATATTTTTCATAAAGCTCTTCATCCGTCCAGGGTTTTGAAAAATCTTGAAGCGGAACAAATGAATATACACCTTTAGGGGCATTTTGAGTGTTTTTCTTGAGTAAAACTAAAAATCTAAAAAACTTTGTGGCAATGTAAGACATAACATTCTTGCATTCATTTTCAGTTCTAAATGGGCCAATAAGCAGGAATGTTTCTGTACTTGCTGTGTTCATGTTTCCTAAAAAAGGTTTGCCCAATATTTGATGTGGAAAGCTATCGCTACCACTTCCTGCTTTTGATATGAACACTTTAAGGGAATCAATCCAATCAATATTTTTTTTGATTTCTGAACGAGAAATTATTTTTTCTCCCTCACTTGTGAATACTTTAACTGGATCATTAATGGTATTCAAGCTCTCTTGAAAATTCGAATCTATTGCAAATTGCCTACGTGTGCTTACTAGCTGCTCGAAGGATTTTGGCTTAGTAATCTTAACTTTTCTAAGTATTTCTATAGCTTCATTATATCTAATAAAAGTATCACTACCTTCTTCTAGCAAGGGACGAGGTTCACCTCCAGTTATTTTCGATCCAGCGTGTGAATAAACCGAACACAAACCCCGATTGTCTCTTTCCCACAAAAAATAACAAATGCCACCCTTAATTTGAACACCTGGAAAAATATCAGTAGCTTCAGGAAAGTCATGGATAATCCTAATACGATCATCATTTAACATAAGATTTCGAAATTTGTTCAATCCTTTCCCACCCGAAAACCATCTGGAAGGTATGATCATCGATATAAAACGAGGGTTCAATTTCATTGCTTTCGAAACAAACTTGTTATACAAAGGTATCGCACTTGTTCCACTCCCCCCACCATCACTCATTTGATAAGGCGGATTGCCAATAATGACATCGAATTTCATATTTTTAAAATCCTCAGGTAGAGCTTTGTGAATAAACTGATAGGCGTGGGTTTCCAAACCCGCTTCGCGGTCGTACAGTTCCTGGCTGGCGCCGCAGTACACACAGCGCCCCGACCGCCAGGTATGCGCCACCCTCTCAAAACGAATGTTGCCCTGTTCATCGGAAAACGCACTGCTGACGGAGTACCTGCCGTTGGCATGTTTGGAGCAGTACACCGACCGGCGGGAAAGGTGAGCCGTCAATTCCGTAATGGCAATGCCAAACAGCTGCTTTTTAAAAATATGGTCAGCACGCGCTTGCAGGTCCGGTATTTCATCTTTTAAACCAACCAGCAAGCGCCTGGCAATTTCCCGCAAAAAGACCCCGGATTTACAGCAGGGGTCCAGGAAGGTAGCGTTTTTATCCTGCCAGATCGTTTCTGGCAGCAGGTCCAGGATTTCATTGACCAGTTTGGGCGGCGTAAAGACCTCATCACTGCTCAGGTTCGCCAGGCAGGTAAGCACGTCCGGGTTATACAAGGTCGTATTCAACATCGCCTATCCTCAGGTAATGTACGGGCGGATACTCCTTGATCGGTGTGGGAATAAGAACTTCTTCACCAAGGTCAGAAAACAGGGGCAGTTCCTTCATGCTCTCATTTGAAAGCAGTTCCTGGTAGGTAAACTCCCGTCTTTTTAACATACTGCTGTTCACCAGCGACCATTCCGTAAAGACAATCGGCTGCGGTTCAGGACCAACCGTCAACAACGTGAGCGCATCCCCCCAGATGATATTCTTATCCAGGATATAGTGGATTGAACGGCGGCAGCTTTCTTGCGCCCTGGCTTTATATAACTGGCTGTATTCTTCATCAAAGATATCATACAAGCGCTGGCGGCAGGCCTGGACGTTATCTTCCAGCAGTTCAATGCCATAGATGCTCGAAACAGCCACCACCGCATAGCGTTCATAATCTGCCTGGTTTTTCCGATAACGCGTTCTGACAACGCCCAATTTTCGCTTTAGAATTTCAGTCAGGAAATTACCCGTGCCGCAAGCAGGTTCTAAAAAGCGCGAGTCAATCCGCTCCGTTTCCTGCTTAACCAGGTCTAACATTGCATTCACTTCACGCGGGTGGGTATAAACCTCGCCATGGTCCATAACCCTTTGTTTTGAAACAACCTGCTTGTTACCAGTGTTGGGTGCCATCTTTACTGCCTGATCAGATTAATCCACCTGTTTTTTGCACACACATTCCTTCAACGCTACTGGAATGGTACATTAATAATTATAACACATCGAGCACAAGACTTAACCAGGGCAGAATTGCGTTGGTGAAGGCAAGCGCAGTAAATCATTGGGGACAAAAATCAAGTTATAATGAACTCGTTTATCAAACCAACAATAATCGATGGAGGAAACATGCTGGGAGCGATTATCGGCGATCTGGTCGGTTCGGTTTACGAATGGAACAATATTAAAACCACAGAATTTGAATTCCTGAAGCGCGAATGCTTCTTCACGGACGATTCTGTCCTTACCATGGCAACCGCCAGTGCACTGCTGACCGGCTCGGGCTATGCGGAAACCTATCATCGTTTCGCCCGCTGCTATCCGGGGCGCGGTTATGGGGGGCGGTTCAAAGCCTGGATTCATTCGGATAACCCGCAACCCTACAACAGCTGGGGAAACGGCTCGGCTATGCGGGTCAGCCCGGTGGGGTTTGCCTTCAACTGCGTGGATGAAGTTTTAGCCGAAGCCGAGGCCAGCGCTGTGGTAACCCACAACCACCCCGAAGGGATCAAAGGCGCCCAGGCTACCGCTCTGTCTGTTCTGCTCGCCCGGCAGGGCGCCACCCTGACTGAAATCCGGGATGAGATCACCACACGCTTCGGCTATAATCTGACGCGCACCCTGGTCGAAATCCGCCCGGTGTATCGTTTCGATGAGTCGTGTCAGGGTACCCTACCCGAATCGATCACCGCTTTCCTCGAATCGACGGGATTTGAAGATGCCATCCGCAAAGCCATTTCCATCGGCGGCGATAGCGACACCATCGCCTGCATCACCGGTGGGATAGCCGAAGCCTATTACGGCATCCCGAATGATATTGCCCAACAAGCGTATCGCTATTTACCCCATGAGTTTATTGAGATTATCGAAATGTTTAACAAACGCTACCGGCGGGACTAACCTGCCAGTGGCGAAGGGGTTTGCCGTTTAACGGTTTCCTATTAATGTGCGGGCGCGTTCCCAAATTGCATCAAACATGGCTTCGGTCAGCCTGCCGGTAAGCGTGTTTTGCTGGCTGGGATGGTAGGAGGCCAGCAACCAGGGGGCATCTTCGCCCAGCGGGTAAAAGGCATTATGCCCGAAGGTAGGTTTTGGCTCTTGCCGGGCTGCATCGGGATACAGACGCAGGATGTTGTCAAAAGCCACTTTCCCCAACGCCACAAAGCCCTGCAAATTTGGCATCAGGCTGATCTCTGCCTGCAGCCAGGGCAGGCAGTTGCGAATTTCCTCAGCATTGGGCTTATTTTGCGGTGGCACACAGCGACAAACCGCGGTGATGAACACATCCTGCAGCGCAAGCCCGTCGCCCATATGGCTGGATTCAGGCTGGTTGGCAAAACCCACCCGGTGCAGTGCCCGATAAAGGAAATTGCCGCTGGCATCGCCGGTGAACATCCGCCCGGTGCGGTTGGAGCCATGCGCACCCGGCGCCAACCCCACCACGATAATTTTTGCTGCAGGGTCGCCAAAGCCCGGCACCGGTTTTCCCCAGTAAGGCTCGTCCTGGTAGGCTTTGCGCTTGGTTCGGGCTACTTCTTCCCGCCAGGCCACCAGGCGAGGACATTTCCGACAGGTGATAATTTCTTTTTCCAATGTGTGTAATGTTTCAGCCATGCGCCTATTCTAACCGCGTTTCCGGTTTTAAAACAGAAGCGCCCATAGTGTGGGCGCTCATCTGTTGGGCAATTATTGGTTTTTACCAGTTTTGTTTATGGGATAACATCAACCGGGATTAAGAAGGATTTTATCATCTCATCCAGGGACAACAGAGAGGGTCCAAAAGTCTCCGGAGCCATCGCAGACATCATTGTTTCCATATCATTTCGATAATTTTCGAAATTATTAATAAAATAATCCCATCCTCCCGGCGGGTCCTGATACACATTATCAACAAACATCAGGTGTTTTACGGGCATAGTGGCTGAAAGCAGATACTTTCCATCGTCCGTCAGGCCAATAAAGGCATAAATTGCGGCGTCATTGCTGATCGGGGCGATTGCCTGTCCGTATTGGGTGATAAATCGCACGCCGCTTCCATTGCGAAAATCAAGGTAAACCACCTGGAAACACATCAACTGACCAGCGTTAAAAAGAGGAACGAATGGAATCGAAGATGGGCTTGTGTCGCCGCTGGCCAACAGCGTTTGAAGATCATTGACAATTGTTTGAACAACAGGTGCAATCGCAATAAAATCCGCCACCGGGTAAACCCGTATTGCCGGAGCGTGGTACTCATTCATAACAGGGTACCCTGACAGGATGATTTCAATAAACTCCGGGTTGATGCTAAAAGTAGGCAGGTCGATACCTTCCGTTGATTCGGGGACAATCTCCTGCGAGTAACCGCTGCTTTCTTCCAGTGGGTAACAAAATTCAATACCAAAAGCATTCCCCAAAGCCATGCCGGGGCTACAGGTAAAACTTTCTGGCGTGGGTTCCTCGGTGGGGATTTCCGTTGTGGGTTCCTCGATGGGAGTTTCTGGTGGCGGTTCCGACTCTAAGGTTTCAGGTTCGGGTGTGAGCATCAGCTCTGCAATCACGGTTTCTTGAATAGCTTCAAGCGATTCCGAGATATCTTTTGGGATTGATGGGATGCTGCACGCTAATACAGCGAAAAAAAGGGTGATTAGCACCAGAACATACTTGCGCATTTTCATTTCTACTCCTTCTTTCTGATGGATAAAAGAGGCTGAAAAGAATTTTTTATTCAAATTCGATTAAACAGGAAAATGCGGGGTTTGTCAATACTTTATAAAAAAGGGGTGCCTTATGGGGCACCCCTTTGAAAGAATTAACCGTAAAAAACTGTGGATTAGCGCTTAATAGCATCCCAACCCGCATAGCGAGCGGTGCTGCCCAGTTCGGCTTCAATGCGCAGCAGTTCATTGTACTTGGCCACCCGATCAGAACGGGCAGGGGCACCGGTTTTAATCTGCCCGGTATTCATCGCCACCGCCAGATGAGCGATCGTAGCATCTTCCGTCTCGCCCGAACGGTGCGATGCCACGGCTGTCCATCCGTGGGTCTGGCACATCGTCACGGCTTGCATGGTTTCAGTCAGCGAGCCGATTTGGTTCACTTTAACCAACAGCGAATTGCAGGCTTTTTCCGAAATGGCACGGGCAACACGGGCCGGGTTGGTCACCAACAGGTCATCGCCAACAATCTGGACACGGTCGCCAACCTGTGCGGTGAAACTCTTCCAGCCTTCCCAGTCATCCTGGGCAAATCCATCTTCAATTGAAACGATTGGGTATTTATTAACCCAATCAACCCAGAAAGCCGCCATTTCCTGGCTGGTCAGTTTGCGGTTTTCAGTACGCAGATGGTAAACTTTTTCTTCTTCATCATAAAATTCCGATGCTGCCGGATCAAGCGCGATGGCAACTTCTTCACCCGGTTTATAGCCCGCTTTTTCAATAGCTTCCAAAATAATTTCAACTGCTTCCGCATTGGTCTTTAAAGCCGGTGCATAACCGCCCTCATCGCCAACCAGAGTGGCATAACCTTTCTTCTTCAGGACGGTCTTCAGGGTGTGATAAATCTCGGCACCCCAGCGCAAACCTTCAGAAAAACTTGGCGCACCAAAGGGCATCACCATGAATTCCTGCGCATCGGTGGTCTGCCAATCGGTATGCGCACCCCCATTGAGGATATTCATCATCGGCACGGGTAATTCATGCGCATATACGCCACCCAGGTAACGATACAGCGGCAAACCCACCGCATTGGCGGCAGCCTTGGCTACTGCTAAACTGGTGCCTAAAATTGCATTGGCGCCGAGGGCATTCTTGTTGGGGGTGCCATCAAGTGCCAGCATGGCCATGTCGATAGCCATTTGCTCGGTGGCGTCCTCACCAATCAACAACTCGGCAATGCGGGCATTAACGTTTTCCACAGCTCGGACAACGCCCTTGCCGGCATAACGCTGCGGGTCTCCATCGCGCAACTCAAGCGCTTCGTGCACGCCGGTTGATGCCCCCGAAGGCACAGCCGCTCGCCCCCAGCTGCCATCTTCAAGAATTACCTCAACTTCTACGGTGGGGTTACCACGAGAATCGAGCACTTCAATTGCATTAATTGAAATAATTGTTGTGTCCATCTTTCTCCTTAACTTTCACTTTCAAAATAATAATTTACTCAATCGCATACACAGCCAGAATCATCGGGCTCATAGCCCTCATCAATTTCGACATCACCCTGCCAGGTACGCAGATGCAGTTCGGTTTCTTGCAGGTCAACGATTTGGTATTGTACTTCATTCTCCATACCCGGGTTAAGCAATAAAGAGGCGTATTCTGTCCGCAAAACCGTTGTCCATTCTCCCAAGATCAAATCGGGTTCCGTCGCTATGGCATAACTGCCATCATCATAAAAGGTCAGAAACCTGAATGGTGGTTTGATCTCCTTTCCATTTTCTACAAAACTTGTCAACCGCCAGGTTTTCAATAAAAATGTCAAATCACCTTCGTTAATTGGATAACCAGCATCGGCATCACTCTTTTTAGGATCATTTTCCAGCGGATACGCGTGAATGTCCAAATCATCCCCGTTATTAGCGGGAATGCAGCCTTCAAGATACTCTCCGGTTTCTAAATCAATCTGGCAAACTCCCTCAACATGATTTTCGGTCTGACAGGCAGTCAGGGATATCACCATGATAAAAATTAACATTAAGAAATGAAATTTCGGTTTTTTATTCATCATATATATGCCAATAAGTTCAATGTAAAGCAAGCGCCCTTTCGCAAACTGCTTTAACAAAGGCTACAAATAAGGAATGGGGGTTATTAGGCCTTGAAAGGAACTCCGGGTGAAACTGGGTTCCCAGCATAAACGGGTGCTTTTTATTTTCCACAATTTCGATTATCGAACCATCCGGTGAGAGGCCCGAACATATCATCCCGGATTGTTCCAATGCAGGGCAATAGTCTTTTGTCAACTCAAACCTGTGTCGATGGCGTTCTTCCACCACATCTCTCTGGTAAGCCTGGTATGCAATTGTTCCGGGTTGAACCTGGCAAGGGTGTAACCCCAGGCGCATGGTTCTGTTTTTTTCCGATATGTTGTTCTTATCGGGCATCAGGTCGATAATCGATGTTAAGGTGCTGTCGTCAAATTCAGGTGTGTTGGATGCTTCCTGGCTCAATTCATGGCGGGCAAAATCAATCACCATGGCATACATTCCCAGGCACAAACCCAGGTAAGGCACTTTATGCATGCGAGCAAAAGTGGCTGCCTTAATGTTCCCCTCAACACCCCGATTGCCAAATCCTCCAGGTACCACAATACCATCTGCCTGGTTTAAGATATCCAGGTTTCCATCCTTTTCCAGGTCAGACGATTGCACCCAGGTGATCTTCACTTCTACATTATTGGGAATCGCAGCGTGATTGAGCGCCTCTCGCACGCTGATGTAAGCATCGCGCAATTCTACATATTTCCCTACCAGTGCGATATTGACCGTCGGTTTGGGCTGTCTGATCTTGTCGATCATCTTTTCCCATTCCTGTAAATCAGGCGTTTGTCGAGTCTGCAGGTTCAACAGTTCAAGCAGCAAATCTGCCACACCGGTATTTTCAATTCGCAACGGTATTTCATAAAGAATAGAAGTGGTCACCATCGGGATGACCGCGTTGGCCTTAACATCGCAAAACAGGGCAATTTTTTCCTGCAGTTCCACATCAATGGGGTAGTCAGCCCGCGCAATGATCACATCCGGAATGATGCCAATAGAACGCAATTCTCGAACGGAATGCTGCGTGGGTTTGGTTTTCAGTTCGCCGGTGGCTCCAATATGGGGCAGCCAGGTAAGGTGCACATAAGTGGTATTCTCTCGGCCCAGGTCCAAGCGCATCTGACGAATGGCTTCAAGAAAAGGTAAACTTTCAATATCTCCAACGGTGCCACCAACTTCTACCAGAACGATCTCGGCGCCAGTTTCCTCACCCACCAGTCGCACCCGCCGTTTGATTTCGTTAGTGATATGGGGAACCACCTGAATTGTGCCGCCCAGGTAGTCTCTGCGCCGTTCTCTTTGGATAACTTCTGCATACACCTGCCCGGTTGTAAAGTGGCAGACCTTGCTTAAGCGGGTATCGACAAAACGTTCATAATGACCCAAATCAAGATCGGTTTCCGACCCATCGTCCAATACAAACACTTCACCATGCTGGTAAGGGCTCATTGTGCCAGGATCAACGTTGATGTAAGGGTCCAGTTTTTGTACAGCAACTGAAAAGCCGCGTGCTTTTAAAAGTTTACCAATTGCAGCCGCGGTAACACCCTTGCCGATTGAACTAATCACACCCCCTGTTGTGAAAATATACTTTGTCGTCATCTGCCTCCATTATCCATTGCAGGTGGATCTTTAAAGCCCATAAGGCTGCATGTTACCTACTATTTTAAAAGCCAAGGGGAGGGCCGATTATTCCGGCACCTCCCCGGTAGTTCTATCCGGATTTTTTATTCCCTAATTCAACGGGCATAGGGTGGAAATTATGATCCCTGTCCAATTTTCTTCTCCAGCGTTCGAGAGAGAATTTCAGCCTGCTCTGTATCTGTGTCCTTCTTTTTTCGTGGTTTTTGTATTGCATTGGAAATCGCTTCGCTCTCCGATTTTTCCATCGCCTGCTGAAAAGCAATTTCCATAGCGGTCAGATCTTGTTCTGGTTCTTCTTGTTTTTCTTCTTCACCACTGTGTTGTTCTGGTTCCGGGGGTGCCGGTACTTCAAGGAGGGCTTTGACGCTAAGTTTTATTTGTTTCTTGCGACGATTAACCTCAAGCACCTGTGCTTCGATCTCATCACCCTCGCGGACCAATTCTCCGGGAGTACGCACGTAACTGTGTGAAAGCTCACTAATATGGATCAATCCAGGGCGTTCCGCGCCGATTTCTAAAAACACACCAAAGGTTTCCAGGCGAACAACAGTACCTTTAACCGTCATACCGGGCTTAATTTCACGCCATTCCAGTTTCAAGGGCTCTTTCATGGTCAACTCAATGCGATCTTTGCGCACGCGTTTGACCCAAAAATCGACCTCCTGTCCCTTTTCCAACACTTCTTCTATGGAATTGATCGGTTGTCTGGGGTCACCGTCTTTTACAGCCTGAGAAATATGGATAAACGCAGGGATTTGGCTGCCAATATCAACCAGCGCTCCCTGCAATGTGGTCTTAAGCACCTTCCCCGTATAGCGCTCCTTCACTTTGATGTCTTTATCTTTTTCCATGGTGCTTTTACTCCCAATACACAATACAAATTTACGAGCGATGATTATACTTTGCAGGGGAACTTATGTCAAACAATGCCGTGGGAGCAGCACAATTTTTGGCTTTGGGTTGTTCCATTTTGGGATTTTACAAAAATCGTAGCTCAACTGCGCCGTTGAAGAAGCCACCAGATCAGTCCACCTCCCAGAGCAATCGCCCCCAAAATAATTTGCAAGATACGCAAAACTGTTTGCCAGTCTGGTTGTGCGGGTTCCACATCAGCAGTATCTCTGTGGGAACTAATGATTTCACCGCTTTCTTCCAGGTTAATCCCCAGAATAAGGTGGTCTTCTACCGCGTCCATTACTTCCATTGTATCTATGCCCAGCCCCGTTAGAGGCAAGTGGTTTTCCTCCGGCAGGCTTTCTAATCCCTCCTCCGCCAGATCATCAGATCCATAGGCTGAAATCAGTTCCTCTACAGCAATATCCTCCTCAATTGATGCCGCCGCTGGCATCGATTCAACCATCACCGGTGCTTCCGACATCACACGATCACCACCACCCCGGCCTTCAACACCCCCTTTGCCAGATTGCCCCCAAATAATCAAAGGTTCCGGTTCGGGTTCATCGATCGGTGCTGCCGCTTTTTCCATCGCGGGAGCAAAAGCCTGCTGACCGCGAAATAGGTTACCGTTGGTGAAAAGAAATTCTATACCGAATAAAGCCACCAGCAAGAAGGCTGCCAGGGTTGAAGCCAGGCGCAAAGGGGCAATTAACGGCGATTTCTTATGTGACCGCGCGGTCATCATATCAGGTGTCAGGGTGTAATTACGCGGCGCACGCAACCGTGGCAACGAACCTGCTGCGAGTTTAGTGCGTTGCAAATCTTCGAGCCGGCTTTGCAGTTGAGGTTCTTTCTGCAGGCGTGCAAGCAGGGCCTGGCTATCTGGCTGGCTAAGTTCACCATCCAGATAAGCAGATAGTAATATCAAATCGCGTGCAGTCTGGCTTTTGATCCTCATCGTATTCCCTCATCTTTATGACGGAAGTTATCAGGTAAAAGTTCCCAAAAATTTTGTAAGCAATCCTGTACCCGCTCACGTGCCCGAGCCAGGCGGCTTTTTACAGTGCCAATTTTTGTGCCGGCTACTTCAGCTGCTGTCTGATAATCCAAGCCTTCCACATCCACCAATACTAAAATTATGCGAAACTTGTGTTCCAAAGCATGGATACAATTCTGAATAGCTGCTTGAAGCTCAATTTGTTCACCAACCTCCTCTGGGGTTGCCGCTTCGTCTTTAATCCAAAAGGGGTCTTCCAGAGTTTCGCCATCGGATAGAACGGGTTTAAGCGGAACCACCGGCTGCCGTTGGCGGCGTCGTAGTTCATCATAGCAATTATTAGTTACGATTCTCAACAGCCAGGCTTTAAAAGACCCTCCTCTGAATTGATGCAATTTCTGGAAAGCTGAAATAAACCCTTCCTGGGCAGCATCATCAGCTGCACCGGGTTCACCCATAATGCGATAAGCAACATTATAGGCCATATCCTGGTAGTGCAATATCAGGGTATTAAAAGCGTCCAGATCACCTTGCAGCGCGTCCTGAATCAATGCACCTTCGTCCATGATGATAGGAGCTTCCTTTATCTACTGTGGGAAAACCTTAATCCATGCAAAACAATTATTCTTTTTATTTTTTATTCTTCATCATCCCGGCTGCGCAAGTGTGGAAAGAGGATTACTTCCCGGATACTGCGACGCCCCGTAAAAAGCATCACCAGCCGATCAACGCCAATGCCAAATCCACCAGCCGGGGGCATCCCATAGCTAAGGGCGTTTAAAAAGTCGTCATCCATAGGGTGTTGTTCTTCATCATCAGCAGCATAGGCGCGACCCATTTCAATAAACCGTTGTTCCTGATCAAGGGGATCGTTTAGTTCACTGAAGGCATTACAGAGTTCCATACCACCAATAAAGCCTTCAAAACGTTCGACAACCGCCGGGTTGCCAGGCATGCTTTTAGCCAGGGGGGAGATATCCCGGGGGTAATTGAGCAAGAAAGTAGGCTGAATAAAGTTGGGTTCTAAAAATTCGCCAATCAGCGTGTCGATCAGTTTCCCACGGGTCACACCGGGTTTGTGCTTGATCTGTTTGGCTTGCATGGCTGCCTGTAAGGATTCCGCAGTAGGGAGTGCATTGATATCAATGCCGGTCGCCTCCAGGATGCCCTGGGCCAGGTCAACCCTCCGCCAGGGAGGTGCCAGGTTGATTTCGTGCCCATCAAAAGTGACCGTCGTCGTTCCCAGGACTTTCTCTGCAGCAAAGGCAACCATTTCTTCGGATAATTCCATCACTTTCAGGTAGTCGGCATATGCCCAATAAAATTCCAATTGGGTGAATTCGGGGTTGTGCTTATACGATACACCTTCATTACGAAAGTCTCGCCCGATCTCATACACCCTTTCCAGGCCACCGACAAGGAGCCGCTTGAGATACAGTTCAAATGAAATTCGCAGATAGAGGTCCTGATGAAGCTGATTATGGTGGGTCACAAAAGGTTGAGCCGCAGCACCGCCATAAATTGGCTGTAAAATAGGGGTCTCTACCTCGATGAAATCGCGATCATCAAGAAATTTTTGTAAAGCTCGAATTGTTGCTGAGCGAATCTTAAAAATCTCTTGAACTTCAGGGTTCACAGCCAGGTCCACATAACGTTGACGGTAGCGTGTCTCTGGATCGCTAAGGACGGCATGCCGGACAATTTCACCATCAACAACTTCATCTTTTGCAGCTGGAAGTGGACGTAGCGTTTTCGCAAGCATCTTGAAATCTTCTACATACAGAGAAACCTCGCCGCGTTTCGTGCGGAACATGGTACCGCTGGCCTGGATAAAATCTCCCAAATCGTAATAGGCATTCAGCTCGTCCATTTTTTCTTCTCCCAGGTCGTTCACCCGGAAGAAGAGCTGTAATCGACCATCACGGTCTTGAATATGTGCAAAAGCCAGTTTGCCCATCGGCCGCAATGCTCGTATCCGACCCGCTGCGGTCACGTGGATTGGTGCGGCATCAGCCTGTTTTTCAGCGTTAATAAAAGCTTCAATCGCTTCTTTACTGGTATGAGTCTGTTCAGCTCGTGTTGGGTAAGGATCCATTCCTGCGGCTTCTAAAGCGCGTAGTTTTTTAAGGCGCGCTTCTTCCAATTCTGAAAAGGTTTCTTCCAGCATAATACCGTCCTCAATTTGATAAATAAAAACCCCGACCAGTCCAGCCGGGCGGGGCGAATTTCGTCGTTTTTAAAACAGCTATCCAACCGAAATGATTTTAATTTCAAATTCGCCGCGTGGCGCATCGACTTTAACTGTATCACCGGCCTGATGGTTAAGCAACGCCTTACCCAGCGGGGACTCATTCGAGATACGGCCCAAGCGTGGATCAGCTTCTGCTGCCCCAACAATTACATACTCTTCCGGGTCGTAACTTTCTTCCTGAACGATGACCCTGGAACCAACCTGGATTCGATCTGTTTGAGCAGATTCATCAATTAGATGCGCATTAGATAGCAAGATTTCCAGCTCTTTAATGCGCCCCTCAACGAAAGACTGTTCATTTTTAGCGGCCTCTAGTTCAGCATTTTCAATTAACTCGCCGTCCTCCAGAGCTTCACGCAAACGCTCTGCAACTTCAATCCTCTTTTCAGAACGCAGATAATCAAGCTCTTGTTGCAGTCGGTCATACCCTTCTCTTGTTAAATATGAACTTGGCATAAATTTTTCCTTCCGGACCTACAATTTAATTGGAGGTAATTTCCTCTAACTTTAAAGATTAAATAAAAAACCTCGCTATTTTCTCGCAGTTCATTAAAAACTGGAAGCCAGAAAACAGAGATGATTTATAGTAGGCTGTTATCTTATCACATGTACCCGTAGTTTGCAAGCAATAATTGAATATTGATGGAAATATTTTGTGATTATATAATAATTTGAAATAATTGGCTTTTAATAGAATTAGATTGGTTTTCTTGGCTTGATAAATTAGCAAAAAATGTAATCTCGCATGTAAAAGTTTTTCAACCTTAATGTGATTTGGCATAAATGTTGCAATTAACCCAGCAACGAGAATAGAAACGAAAATGACCTGGTTTTCAAAAAACACATCCATAAAATATTGGCAGGTTAGAAAAGAGTTTGTTTTATGGCAAAATCAATCAAGATTGGTATTTTAGTTCTTGTCTTACTATCGGCTGCATTGGTGGTGATTGTTCTGTTTGACGCCCCCTCTATTCAAGGATCATCCGACCCTCCAGAACCCCCCTCATCAGCCCCTGAAGAACATCCGGGAAGCCCTGATATCGCTTCAGCGGTTGAATCAGCCTTGGCAAGCGCTAAAGGCCGTTGGGATATTTTTAATTACACTATTGAACATGTACAATATCAAGATGATGGCCAAATGGCCATTGTGTGGCTAGCCGCCGAAGATCCTGAAACAGGGGAGTTATTGGCTCGCGAGCCCGAGCTCTCCCTGGCAGTTTTGGATGACCAGGGCAATTGGAAAATTTTATTAGAGGATAATGCAAAATTTATTGAAACCTTTAGCAATTTTCAATATGCTGGAAAAAGTATCCAGGGTGATTTCTTGCAATCATCAGATATAAAAGTAGTACCCGCGTTGGTTTTTGGTGGTTATTATTTGCCCTGGGCTGAAGGGCTTGAAAAGCGCCTGACCTGGTCCGTTGGTCACTCCTCATGTTATCCTGTTCATTACTGTACCCATGCTTTCGATTTTGCAGATGGCACTATGTTTCCAATCATGGCTGCCAAAGGTGGAACGGTTTTTCATTGGAAGGATTCATGTAGCAACAATAACCCCAATTGCACGAACACCATCACCCTGCAGGACAAATCTACCACGCCGTGGACTTACCAGATCTACGCACATCTTGCCAACAACAGCATTCCCGCTCACTTAAAAAAAGTCGGGACGCCGGTTTTACAAGGTCAATTTATTGCAACTGTGGACAACACTGGGTACAGCACCGGACACCATGTTCACTTTATGGTAGTCTCTGAAAACACCCGTTATTTTTCGAGTGGAATGCAAGCTGTGTGGGGTATGGCGGAAGACATTACTTTTAAAGATGTGGATATTAATTGGGACCCACAGACTCAGGGAGGTCGTCCACGCCTTGCCTATGAAGCAGCTTCTTATGGTGGTGTTGGCAGAACTTATTATATTTCTGGCAACAAACCTGCCAAAGCGCCTACCGGAGGGTTGACAGCACCTACCACAAAAACCCATGTCACCAACCGTAATTTAACCGTTTCAGGGTGGGGGGAGCAGAATGCAGGTGTGGTTAAGCTGGAAATTTTGGCTAATTATGATGGCGCATGGGCTCAAATAGGCAATGAACAGACCGCCAATCCCTTCACCACAACGGTTGATTTATGCAATACGTCCATTCCCAACGGTCCTTTTGAAATAGCCTTGCGAGTTTGGGACAACAAAGGTAATCCATCCGGTATTTTAACGCCAAGGAAATTAATCAAAGATATTGAATGTGGTTCTGCTGGCACCAATCCATCCGTAAGTTTAATTAAAACCGGTAGTGTTTTACTGCTTCCTGATAACGGGAATATCGGTGCAACCGTGACAAAAGGAAGCGCTGGCAGCAATATTTCTTATGTTGAATTTTGGTTTCACAATAACGATTGGGAAGATGGGAACTGGGTCTATCTGGGTAAAGATACCAGTGCAACCAATGGCTGGCAGGCGCCCATCAACACAACTGGCATGGCTGAAGGCAATGATTACACTGTGATGGCAGTAGTAACCGATGCAGCTGGAAAAACAGGGGTGGATGTCATTTTCAATGCCATTGTCGACAGAACCGATCCCTGGATTGCAATCAATCCGCTGCCGTCACCATTTACAAAAAACACAGCAACTATCACATGGTCTGGTGGCGACCTTTTGTCAGGTTTGAAGGAATATTCTTCACTAACAGTTCGGGTTAATGGGGGTACTGAACAAGTACTGGCAAGCAACCTGCCCCCAACAACATCCGCTTATACTTACAAGAATTTGGAGCCAAAGCAACTGGTAGTTTTCTCACTTACTGCTGTTGACAATGCGGGAAATTCCAGTATACAAAGGACAGCCCTTTACACCCCGGGCTATGAATTTGAATATAACTTCTCTTTTCCCCTCTTTTTCAATAATGAATGATTTCTCAATCTTACCTATCATCGACGAAAGTTAATAGCATTCCGGGGATGCGTACTGTGAACAACGCATCCCCGGTGATTATCATTCCAGTTCAAATAGTCTTTTATAACTTTTTATAACCTGTTTTGTTTACTGGCAAGCCTGGATAAACGCACTGAATAAATTTTGTGACCCAACATCATCTGGTAAACACTCCGGATGCCACTGTACGCCAACCGCAAAACGCACCGCCGGAACTTCTACCGCTTCCACCAGTCCATCCGGGGCTACCCCAGTAGCGATAAGCCCTTTGCCCAACTCAAAGATTCCTTGGTGATGCAAGCTGTTTACATGGATCTCATCTTCTGCATAGATTTTTCCGAGTTTACTACCCTCTTCAAGACTGACCGTATGCGAACGACGATCGCGCGGGTAGTCTGGAAACCAATCATGTTTGAGCGCTTGCAGTTTTTGATCGGCAACATGGGTATAGAGTGTGCCGCCCTGAACAACATTTATTACTTGCGCCCCACGACAAATGCCCAGTAAAGGTTTATCCATCTCTAGCGTAAGCCCCACCAGGGTGAATTCTTGCATGTCGCGCTCTGGAGAGATATCGTAAATTCTCGGGTGTGCAATTCCATGATAATGTTCTGGGTCAATATCGCCCCCACCTGAAATAATTACGCCATCGAGCTTTTCCAGAAGTCTTTTTAATTTTTGCTCACTTAATCCAAGCGGTATTACCACCGGGATTCCTCCAGCCTGCGAGACCGCCGTAGGATATGCATCGGAAAGCTGACAAACCTGTATCCCTGATGAGGCCAGAGCGTATCCACTGGAGATGCCAATTATGGGCTGTTTCGAATGGGGCATGGTATTCTCCTAATAAAAGCACCTCATCTAAAAGCAACTAGCAACTCTTCACCATGTTGTTGCATCCAGATGAGGTGGTTCATTAACTATTTTATTTAATGAGAAAATATTTTTATTGAAGCGATTAAAACCGCTGTTTCAGGCGAGCTGCCTTGCCAGTACGTTCACGCAAGAAATACAAACGGGCTCGCCGTACTTTCGTATGGCGTTCAACTTCCACCTTTTCAATGCGCGGCGAACGCACCAAAAAGGTTCGTTCAACCCCAATGCCATTGCTGGCAATACGACGTACGGTAAATGAAGCGTCATTGCCACTACCGCGAACAAATAATACAGTCCCTTTAAAGACCTGAATTCGCTCGCGGTCGCCCTCTTTAATTTTGAGATAAACATTAACCGCATCACCTGGTGATAGCTGCGGAATGTTTTCGTTTGCTGGTGCTTCAACTGATTTTAATAGTTCAGTCTGATTCATTTTTCGTTCCAAGCCTTTCAAAAATAATACCTTGCCCTTACGGACGCGAAGAGGGATTATACCACCCACAGTAAGAGTCAGCAAGCAAATTTTTAGTCAATTTTCAATCTGCTCTGATTGTTGATCGGGCACGTTATTAATCAACAGGTCAGCTTTTATCCAAAAGCATATCCCGGTATTTGCTGGCAAACAAGGCAGGACCACCACCCGTATGCCAGAATAAAACGGTATCTTTAGAGCTGAAAAACCCTTGTCGAATCAGATCAATTAACCCAGCGCCAGCACGTCCGGTATAAACCGGGTCTAAAAGCAAGGCTTCATATTCAGCAAACAGACGGATTGCTTCCACCTCTCTGGAACCCATAACAGCATAACCTTCGCCGATATAATCATCGTTTACCAGCACATCTTTGACAGCAAAGGTGTGAGGTTCGCCAATGAACCGCGCGGTACGCGAAGCCAGATCAGCGACGTTGTTTTGCAATTTCTCGGCGGGTTCATCAACACTGATACCCAGGATTTTCCCCTGAAAACCGCTCGTTCGAGCGCCCACCAGCATCCCCGCCTGGGTTCCAGCAGACGAGCTCGGAAAAACAATCCAATCGGGGGTAATACCCTGTTCAGCAATCTCCAGCATTGCATTTACATAACCTAAAGCGCCGGTTGGATTAGAACCGCCATAGGGAATAAGGTAAGGTTTATTTCCTGCTGCCTGTAAATTTTGGTAGGTTTCTGTCAGTTTATCGGAAACATTGGATCTTTCAGTAAAAATCAGCTCTGCCCCGAACAGGTGAAACAAAAAATGGTTTCCATCGGGGAGATGGGGCGGATCTCCAAAGAGCACAAGAGTGCATTTCAGACCCAACCTTGCTGCAGCAGCAACCGTCTGCCGGCAATGATTAGATTGTACAGCGCCTGCGGTGAGCAGAGTGTCGGCTCCTGCTGCTTGCGCTTCATATAAAAGAAATTCCAGTTTGCGGGTTTTATTGCCCCCAAACGCCAGCCCGGTTTGGTCATCGCGTTTGGTAATCAGCGTGGGACCTTTGAATTTCGTAGAAAGGTGTGGGAGAGTTTCAACTGGCGTGGGTAAATGAGCAATTTTCAAACGCGGTTTCATACGCTTAAACTCCGTTGGGTATCCTTTTTTCCTCGCGAGCGCATAAGGTCTAATATCCGTGGCAGAATATGACTGTAGCCCGTATAAGATAAACGTCGCACGGGGTAATCCCAAGCGCCCAGGGTGCGGACAACCTGACCACCAAACCCATCTTTGAAACGATAAACCCCCCAAAGCGGGTCATCTTCTTTAAAAACATCAGGTGCACCCCATAAATCATAGGTGTGGCAACCCGCTGCCCTGGCACGCAGCATGGCTTTCCATTGCAAGCGATAGTTAAACATCTTTTCGCGATGCACATCTAAAGACATGCCATGCATATACCAAGCACGACCGCCAAATCGGAAAATCACCACACCGCCAACCGGCTGCCCTTCAACCTCTGCAATCAGAGGCTCCGCCAGACCTGCTTTAAAGAAGGTTTCCCAGACTTTTTGGTAATAGGCTTTTGCGCGAATGGTGAAATTATCCCGGATGGACGTATGAGCGTACATTTGATAGAGCAGATCGATATCATCACTTCCCCCTGCTCGAATGGTCACTCCTCGCCTTTCAGCCAGGCGAATATTATAGCGGGTTTTAGGTTTCATGCGCATCAACAGATTATCTTCCGCAGCAGTCAGATCAACGGCGACGGTATTACGAAACTGAATCTGTTCTTTTGAAAAAATCCAATCACGTTCGAATAACATATTCCGAATTGCCAAACCCACCTGATGATCATTAGCAGTTTCTTCACCCGGAATGCCATAACCCAGTGGAAGATCTGGATCAATTTTCAGAAAAATAACACCCTTTTCCCGGGCAAAACCTTCCAGATCATCCAAAACCCGACAGACTTGATTTTCGTGCGTCCAATTTAATAACGGTCCTCGTGGAATATAGCCCACATGCAGGGGAAAACTATTCCCACCGAATCCAACCTTCCTTAAAAGTAGCAGCGCTGCAGCACTGATTTTCCCAGAAGTTTCCCGCCATAATAGTGGGTATGGCTCCCATCCAAATTCAGCCTTTACCTGGCCCCATTCCCAGGTTTGCAAAACATGCGCTCCCGAGAGGTGTTCAATAGTTGTATTCCATTGGTCTGCAGTGTGGATTTTTACCAGTTCCAATAGAACGCTCCTCAAATTCCAGGTGCAGTTTGCCCTCGGTCTGACCAAAGCCGGTAGAGTTTGTACAAAGAAGGCTGATAGACCTTATCCCAGGCGCCAATTGTCCGGTAAAGCTGACCGCCAAAGCCGCGTTTGAAGCGATATACCCCCCACAAGCCGTCGGAACGTTCGGTGAAAGCATCTTCGAGTTCCTGTTCGCTGTAATCGGGCACGCCCCAAAGATCATAAGTGGTACAGCCTTTGTGCTTGGCCCACCGCATCGCTTCCCATTGCAACAGGTAGGTTGGCATCCGATTGCGCTCAACGTCTGTTGAAGCGCCGTAAAAATACCAGGCAGTATCGCCATGGGCAAAAGCCATCAAACCTGCCAGGGGTTGCCCGTTGAATTCAGCGAATAAAAGCACACAGGCGCCCGTAGGTGCAAAAGCATCATAGGCGCGTTGATAATATTCCCGGCTGTGAACCCCGAAAGCATCACGCTTGCCAGTGGTGACCATCATCTGGTGAAAGGCTTCGATATCATTGGTTTGACGAATACGCACTTCCTTGCGTTCAGCCAAGCGGATGTTATAGCGTGTTTTGGGTTTCATCCGCATCAGGATAACTTCCTCATCCGGCTGTAAGTCAATTAAAAGTGTGCGTGGAGGTTGGATTGTCTGCCGCGATTGGATGAAGCCCGGTAATTGGTGCTTAATGAAACTCTGATCAACTGGTTCCCAAAGATCGGGTTCCACACGCAGAAACAAAGCCCTTTCTTTACGGCAGATAGCGTCTAATTGTGACCAAAAACTGCCCCAATCACCTGCCCCAACTGGTCCACGTGGGATATAACCGATACTAAAGCCCAGCGGAAGTTTCCGAAAAAGAACCAATGCCCCAAGGTCTTGCGCTCGAACATAATAAGGTTTCCAGCCAAACGCTGATTTAAATTCTCCCCAGGGTCTGGTTTGTAAAATATGGGCTTTGGGGTGATATTCGATAAATCGATCCCAGGCCTGTGGCGTTAGATATTCCATCATCTCCTTAAAATAATAGCGCAGATGCTATTTCGGTGTTTTTACTTTAATCCTACCCCGTTTAAACACGCAATTAATCGACCATATCCAGAACCGTTGTTTCCACCAATTGCATTGCCGCACCGGGGATCACCTTGCTAAGAAGCGCCAGGATTGCCTCGGGCTGTCCCTCGCGAGCAAATTGAACCAGTTGTTTCACAACGGTATTAAGTTTTTCGGCTGAGAGCACTTCCTCGCTATCTACTCTGCGGATATCAGGGTGATTCGTGGGCGAATAAGCGAAACCCGTATCCCAAAGATCCTCGCTGAGCTTCTCACCTGGTCGAATACCGGTAAACACAATTTCGATATCGCGCCCGGGTTCAAGGCCGGAAAGGCGGATCAGATCTTCCGCTAAATCAACAATGCGCACCGGTTGCCCCATATCCAGGATATAACTCTCACCTCCGGTACTCATCGCAGACGCTTGCAACACCAGATGAACAGCCTCGGGGATTGTCATAAAATAGCGCTTCATATCCGGATGCGTAATGGTAACCGGGCCGCCAGCGGCAATTTGCCGTTTGAAGCGCGGTACAACACTACCGCGACTCCCTAATACATTTCCAAACCGAACTACGGTAAAGGCACGCCCATTTTGGTGAGCCGCATCTAGAACCAGCATTTCTGCGATGCGTTTGGTTGCACCCATCACATTTATTGGTCGAATCGCCTTATCTGTGGAGATCATTACCAGCCGCTGAACGCCATATTCCAGCGCACAATTAACAATGTTCTGGGTACCAACAACATTGTTCGTCACCGCTTCTTCAATGTTGCTTTCCATTAAAGGCACATGCTTATGAGCGGCTGCATGAAAAACGACCTCAGGTTTCCAGCGTTTAAAAATCACTTGCAGGCGTGGCAAATCCCGTACATCCGCAATTAATGGGATGATTTCCAAACCAGAAAAGCTTTCTTTTAAATCAATCAAAGCGCTGAAAATGCTGTTTTCACCATGACCAAGAATTAATAACCGGAGCGGATTCACCTGAGCAATTTGACGGCAAAGCTCCTGCCCAATGGAACCACCTGCACCAGTAACCATTACCACCCGGTCCGTGAGCACATCACTCAAAGCTTCGGTTTCGATTGTCACCGGTTCGCGTCTGAGCAGGTCAAAGATATCCACTTCTCTCAGGCGGTTGACACTCACCGCCCCGCCTAATAACTCGTAAATACCCGGCATCGTGCGGAAAGCAATATTTCGTTGCCGGCAAACTTCCGTAACTTTTCGAACCACCTTACCAGAAGCGCTGGGAATAGCGACAATCACCTCATCGACGTGGTATTTGGTTAATACATAGTCAATTTCATCCAGTGGAGCTAAAACCGAAACGCCATGGATTTTGCTTTCCTGCTTTGACGGATCATCGTCCAAAAACCCGATTGGCCTCATATTCAATTGTGGGTTCTTCAGCATCTCTTTAACGACCATGGCTCCCGCATCACCCGCGCCAATCACCAGCACCCATTTTCGCCTAAATGAGGAAATCAGCGACTCATTTTTTGACGAAGTTGTCGTTTCTGCAAAAATGCGAAAGATAAACCGCACACCACCAATCAAACCCATGGAAAATAGCCAATCGATCACCAAAACGGAGCGAGGGAATCCATAAAAAGTGTTAACGGCGCGTAGGCCGATCATCACTGCTGAAAGGACCATCGACGCTGTGGTGACTGCAGAGAATATCAGTACCAATTCACGTGTACTGGCATAGCGCCAAACATGTCGGTAAATTCCAAAATAATAATACACCAGGGGTTTGATCAGCAGCGCCATGCCCAGCATCCAGAACAGGCTGTACTGATAGGTAGGAAAGATCGCAATCACTTCCAATCGCACCAAATAACTGGCTAATACAGAGATAAGGGTAAGAAAAATATCTCCCAAAAATAGATAGCGGTTACGAATCTTCCTGCCAAAAATATGCATAGGTTCTTTCCTGTGGGTTTATTGCCCTTTAAAACCGAGGACGGTGCCGACGGTTCTCAGAATAATAGAAAGGTCCATGATCAAGTTTCGATGTTCGATGTAATATAAGTCGTATTCCAGCTTAATTGCAGTTTCCTTTACGGTGCCAGCATAACCATAATTTATCTGAGCCCAGCCGGTGATTCCGGGTTTAACCAGTAAACGCGCCCGGTAAAAAGGAATCTCTTCCTGAAATTTTGCCACCATTTCAGGACGTTCCGCTCGCGGTCCGACCAGGCTCATCTCGCCGCGCAAGACGTTGATAAATTGGGGGAGCTCATCCAGGTGCGTTTTACGCAAGACCCAGCCAACTTTGGTCACACGTTCATCATTTTCTTCTGCCATACGTGCCTGACCATCCCGTTCGGCATCGCGTTCCATCGTGCGGAACTTGAGAATTTTATAAGGCTGACCGCCGCGACCAAGCCGTTCCTGTGAAAAAAAGATTGGGAAACCAGATTCCAGAAGAATTGCCAGGCTGATCAGAGGGAAAAAAGCGATCATAATCAAAACGCCAATGAGGCCGCCTGTAAAATCAATCAGGCTTTTTGTTAACTGGTAAAGCATACTGGTATGTGTCTTTTCCACAAAGGAACGCAAAATCCAATCGGCTTCTAAGATGAAAATTGGCACGCGTGCAAGGAGTTCTTCATAGACCTGAGGCATGGGTGAAAGCCTAACTCCCTTTTCCTGGGCGAACAAAAGCGCCTGGAACATCTTGCCCTTCATTTCCCCGCTGATTGCCAGGATTAGGTCCGTGACCTGTTTTTCGTTAATTATTTCCATCAATTGTTGGGAAGTGCCAAGGACGCGAAAACTACCAATTTCTTTGCCTTGTTTTTCCGGGTCGTCATCAATCAAACCAACGGTAAAAAATGGCGGCGGCCACAAACCTTCAATGACATCGATGAGGGTTTGACCGGCTTTACCGGCCCCAACAATCAGCACGCGCCGCAGGAGATGGGGCGCGGTAAACAAACGGATGTAAATCATCCGCCATAGAGTAGTGAAAATTGCAGCAAAAAGAATAAAAAACGAAACGCCTCGCCTGGGGAGGGAGTTGGGTGCAGAAGTAAAGTAAATTAATAAATAGACCAGGGCGTAGATGAGTAACGCCAAACCAATCCCCTTGAAGGTTTCCCGGATATTGCTGGCGCGATTAAAATCATAGAGCTCGACCAGTAGGATAATCCAGAAAAAGGGCAGTAAAAAATACCATAAAGGCGGTCTGTCGACAATAAATTCAAGGGAGAATTCCATCCAGGCGTCCCCGGCTGCCCAAAGGTAAAGGGCCAGGAACAGAGACACTGCTGACACAAACAAATCGCCTATCAGCAAGATCGCCACACGTTCAGTAGCCTGCAACTGCCAACGTTTTGGCCGGGGATTGTGATTCATAACCGTTATTTTAACCTTTATTTATTTTTTGGGTGCAATTAAGCCCCACAGGAAGCCCAACCCCCAGGAAAAGTGCATGCAGGCAATCGCCAAGGGTACACCCAACAACAAAGCTGGCATTTTATGTTTAATGCCAAGTTGCAGCCCCGTTAATATCAGGATAAAACCATAAACTGCCAAGATGCCCGCTAAAAAATATCCTGCCCACCGGAAAAATGGGGCTAAAAGAATTAATAAAATAAGGCTTCCTACAAATAGAGGGGGTAAAGCCTGACGCCAGCGAAGAGTCTGCGGATAGCGCCGAAGCATGTGTACCTTCCAGTAGCCATAACGCCAGTATTGCCGGGCTAAAGCAATCAGGTTGTGCCTGGCATAATATACTGTACGGATCTCAGGGTCAAACCAGATTTTTCCACCCGCCTGGCGGATACGTGCATTAAATTCATAATCCTCATTGGTAAGCAAGGTCTCATCGAAAAAGCCCACTTGTTCCATCAGGGTCCGTCTAAATGCTCCAAAGGGCACTGTATCCACATACCCAGCCTGTGAACTGTATCGGTAGCGCGCATCACCCACACCAATAGGGTGGCCCGCTGCTGCAGCAATACTTTTCGCAATCCAATGCGTGCTGCTGGGCTGGATATCCCATACCCCCCCCACATTTTGACCACGACCTTCGTCTAAAGCTGACACAGACCTTTCAACATAATGCTGATCTGGCTTTGAATGGGCATCCAGCCGGACAATTGTGCTCCCAATTGAAGCCTTGATAGCAGCGTTCAACGCCGCAGGAATAATGCGCGCAGGGTTGTCAACCACTCTTACCATCAAACCCGGATGGGATTGCTGCCATGCTTGGATAACCTCACGCGTACCATCCGTGGACCCTCCATCAGCAATCACAACCTCCATAAAAGCCAAGGGATATGTCTGCCTGTACAGGGCATCCAGCAATAAACTGATCGTCTCACGCTCGTTATAGCAGGGAACAATAATCGAAGTTACGATGTTCATTTTTTATCAGAAAGGTTTTTTATTCCTTGGAGTTTGGCTCCGTTTATTGGTGGACACCAACGGGTTTTTTATAAGGACATCATTCCCTTTAAAAGAGGTTATATTCCAAGGATAGCTTTTGGTCGCGCAGTTGTTTAGTGCCTATCTTAATTGCCGGGTAAAAGCGCGATGGCTTCAACTTCTACCGCAGCACCTACCGGAAGCGCAGCAACTTGCACGGCAGAACGGGCAGGGAAGTTCTCGGTAAAAAAGGTGGCATAGACCTCATTCATCAAGGCAAATTCACCGATATCCTGTAAGAAAACCGTTGTCTTTACAACCAGGTCCAAACTGCTGCCGGCTGCTTCAAGAACTGCTTGCAAATTAGTTAGGGCTTGCCTGGTTTGAGCCTGAATCCCCCCTTCCACAAGTTTGCCCGTGGACGGGTCGATGGGTAATTGACCGGCTGTGAACACCAGTGTTCCGGCAGTAACCCCGACAGAATAGGGACCGATGGCTTTGGGAACCCTATCGGTGGTAACAATTTTCTTTTCGTGAGGGAAATCAGACATGGCGCAGATCCACCTTTCATAATGTAATCAATCTTGAGTTTGAATTTGATTATAACACCCCGGGACAGCTGAAGCATACATGGCAGGTTGAGCAACATGCTTCTGGGTTGCTAGGTTTCCATTTCAATAAAGGAAACAGGCGTCGCTTACTTAATGATGCTCTTTGCTGAAAGTTAATAAATTCAACACATCGTTCAGGCAGGCTGCAAAGAGTTCATCCATAATCGCAGGGGCTGCCTGGTAAGCCCCGCCATAAACGCCGTCTTGGTATGTTTGCCGCGTGGCTTGTTTGCCAAGAAGATCGTAACCGACATCCGGGATGGGTTTGACTCCGTCTGGTAATTCGGCAACCTTTGTAAAGTCAAAGGCTTCCATCCAGCTGCCATGTTCACTATCTAATTGATATTTTTTCGCAATTTCAGCAACAGTGTCTGTCGTCCACCAGGCATACCAGCGTACTTTCAGATCGGGAAGCTGGTTGAGCAACTCCACCAGGTGTGTTTTGACGGGGGTATTGCCGCCATGTCCGTTTAATATCAAAATATTGCGAAAGCCCACATCGTACAAAGAGCGCAAAATATCTTCAACCACATCCAGAAATGTATGCAACCTGAGGCTGATAGTGCCCGGATAGGTTAAGAAATAGGGTGAACAGCCAAAGTTGAGCGGGGGTGCCAAAAGCACTCCCGTTTGACGAGATGCCTCCTCACCAAGCACCATAGGGATTTTGACATCGGTCATCAGACTCAGGTACCCATGCTGCTCACAAGCTCCTAATACAAGGATGATCCGATCGTCTTTTTTAAGGTAGTCTTCAACCTGCATCCAGTTTAAATCTTCAAATTTCATGTGATTCTCCAGGGTTAACCGTGTTCAAAACACCATTATAGCACCCAGCCAGATGGTGACAGGTGTGCAATTTTTGTGTGAGATAAAAAACCATGTAAATCGCCCCAGTGAGATGTCATTGCGAGGAACGAAGCAATCTTAACCTGTAATAGAGAGACTGCTTGCCTTTTGCTTCGCTCAGGCACGCTCCGCAGTCGCAAGCTCGCAGCTCGATGCCATTGCGAGGTACGAAGCAATCTCAATCTGAATAGAGAGACTGCTTGCCTTTTGCTTCGCTCAGGCACGCTCCGCAGTCGCATGCTAGTAGTTCAATGTCATTGCGAGGAACGAAGCAATCTCAATAGAGAGACTGCTTGCCTTTTGCTTCGCTCAGGCACGCTCCGCAGTCGCAAGCTCACAGTGACAAACGTTCAGGAACAAAGCAACCTCAAGCGTTGATGATAGACCGCGATATCCCATTCACACAACAATATTGACCAGCTTACCAGGAACATAGATCACTTTTTTAGGTGCTTTTCCCTCTAAATAAGCTTTCACGGCTTCGCTTGCCAGGGCAGCCGCCTTCGCTTCTGCCTCGCTGATCGAAATAGGAACGGTCAATCGATCGCGCAACTTGCCATTCACCTGGACAACCAGGGTGATTTCGTCTTCCCTGGCGGCTTCTTCGTCAACTTCCGGCCAGGGCTGCAGATGCACCGAATAGGTATGCCCGGTGCGTTCCCACAACTCCTCGGCAATATGCGGGCACACAGGTGCTAACATCCGCAGGTACAGGCTTTCGGCTTCTTTCCAGGTTTCCGTACCAAAAGCGCCTGCCGCTTTCGCCAGTGCCATTTCGTTAATTAACTCCATCAAACTCGAGATAATCGTGTTGAAATTAAAGGTTTCAAAATCATGGGTCACAGAAGCCAGCGTTTGGTGAGCTTTCCGTCGCAGTTTGGTTAATACTGTTTCGCCTGGTGGTTCCATATCCCCTGGTGGTTCCAGCAGGGTGAACCAGACTTTTCGCAGCCAACGGCTGCTGCCCTCAATACCGGTACTGCTCCAGGGTGCGCCCAGTTCCCAGCGGGCGAAAAACATCAGGTAGGCTCGCACGGTATCCGCTCCATACGCGGCAACCAGTGCATCCGGTGCAATCACATTCCCCCGGCTTTTCGACATTTTTTCATGGTCTTCACCCAGCACCATCCCCTGGTTGCGGAGCTGTAACATGGGCTCGGCGCCCCGGGTGATGCCCAGGTCGCGACAGGCTTTGTGAAAAAAGCGTGTATAGATCAGATGCATGGTCGCATGCTCAATCCCACCGGTGTAGGTATCGACGGGCATCCAGTAGTCGTATTCCTCGGGGTCAAAGGGATATTGATCATAATGCGGGCTCAGATAACGCAGATGATACCAGCTGGAACACATGAAGGTGTCCATGGTATCGGTCTCCCGTTCGGCTTCACCGCCACATTGCGGGCAGGTGGTGAATCGCCAGGTGGGGTGTAATTTGAGCGGACTCTCGCCAGTGGGCAGCCATTCAACATCCATCGGCAATTCCACCGGCAGGTCGGCTTCAGGAACTGGCACGGCGCCACAGCGGGGGCAGTGAATAATCGGGATCGGCGCACCCCAAAAACGCTGGCGTGAAATTAACCAATCCCGCAGCCGGTAACTCACCGCACCATGACCGACGCCTAATTCTTCGATATAGGCAATCGCTCGTTGTAAGGCTTCATCACCCGGTGTGCCCGTTAACGGCCCGGAATTAACCATCTCTCCCAAAGCAGGGACAGCCATGGTCATATCCTCTACGATCAGCGGTTGCTCATCCGCAGGTTGAATAACCACAACAATTGGCAGGTCGTATTTGCGCGCAAATTCAAAGTCGCGTTGATCGTGCGCGGGTACTGCCATGATCGCGCCGGTGCCATATCCCATCATCACGTAATCGGCAATCCACACCGGAATCTTTTCGCCGTTGACCGGGTTAATGGCGTATCCACCGGTGAACACACCTGTCTTTTCCCGGTCTGCTGTTTCACGTTGGATTTCACCCATCCGCTCCGCCTGGGCACGGTATTCCGCCACAGCCTGCGCTTGCTCGGGCGAGGTGAGTTCCCTCACCAGGGGGTGTTCCGGCGCCAGTACCATAAAGGTCGTTCCCCATAAAGTATCGGGGCGGGTGGTAAAGACCTCGATCTCCTGGCCATTTTCGGTCTTAAACACCACCGACGCACCTTCCGAGCGGTTGATCCAGTTGGTCTGCAGGGTTTGAACCTGCTCCGGCCAGTCGATGGTTGAAAAATCCAGCAATTCATCGGCATAATTGGTAATGCGGAAGAACCACTGCACCAGGTTTTTCTTGATCACCGGCGTACCACAGCGTTCACAGTGACGATCATCGCCGTGTACCTGCTCACGCGCCAGGGTGGTGTTGCAATGCGGGCAAAAATCAACCAGGGCTTCTTTTTGATAGGCCAATCCATTTTTATAAAACTGGATAAAGAACCACTGTGTCCAGTGATAATAGCTGGGATCCGAAGAGGTTGCCTCTCGCCGCCAGTCAATCATGGTGCCCATGGACTTGAGTTGCCGGCGCATGACTTCAATGTTCTTTGAAGTCCACTGGTGAGGGTGAATGCCCCGCTGGATGGCAGCATTTTCCGCGGGCAGACCAAAGGCGTCAAAACCCATGGGGAACATCACATTGTAACCCTGCATACGCTTAAAACGGGCGCGGGAATCCGAGGGACTTATGGCGTACCAGTGCCCGATGTGCAGATCACCCGAAGGGTAAGGCAACATGGTCAGCGCATAGAATTTTGGGCGGTTCCGGTCAATATCGGCGTGGTAAAGACCGTCCCGCTCCCAGCGCTCCTGCCATTTAGGCTCAATCTCTCCCGGTTTATACATGGGTATACTGGTTGGGTCTGACATGATCTTCTCCTCAATAAAAATCTTTGTTCTTCAAGGTTTGCATTTAAACCAAAAACTCCGTCCGCACAGGGACGAAGTTCTTTACTCCGCGGTACCACCCTGCTTCCCGGCACTCTAACAAGGCCGGACAGCTTGGGCCGCATTAACGGGCGGTGATCGTCACTGGCTACTCGGGTTCACCAGCGCCATCTGTCCCCGGATGGGAACTGGCAAGGCGAGTTCGGCTTTATGGCATTCCGCAATGCCGACCGGGCTCCCACGCTCCCCGGCTCGCTGACGGACAGCCTACTACTCCTGCCATGATGTTTATTCCTTATGCTGAACCAATTTTAGCACATTCAGGTTTTAGATTCAACCCGAGTGCCAAATTCACACGAAAAGTGAGATTACCGATATAAATTCTCAGACAAACGCCTCCCACTCTGCGTACGTTTTACGATTCGGTTATGAACACAGGGTGCACACGGTCTTTTTGCGCACCCTGTTTACTGTTTTCGTAATTACCGCAGAATCAGCGGGAAGTAGTACTTAAAACCTTCATCCTCGACTTTTTTAAAGTGTGCGGTAACCGTTGTATCGCCCTCAATCGTGATTACTAGCGGGTTTGCATCTCCCGATGCGTCACCGCTCCAGTGAGAGAAGCTCCAGCCCGCTTCCGGCTCAGCGGTCAGCTTGACCTTATCACCATAAAGATAGCTGCTCTGCTCATCTTCAATTTTTACTGTGCCTGCTGCCTCCTCCGGTAATACTCCCACCTTCAGTTTATATTCATCTTGTGTGAAGTGTGCGGTAACCGTTGTGTCGCCCTCAATCGTGATCTCCAGCTCCTCATCTGTGCTGTCAGGGTCATCATTCCAGTGCGAGAAACTCCAGCCAGGATTCGGCAGGGCGGTCAGCGTGACCACATCGTTGTAATGATACGGACCGGGTTTATCAACTTGCACCTTGCCCGCTTCATTTTCTGGGTCGATATGTATCGTCAGTTTATATTCAGCTTGTTTGAAGACTGCGACAACCTTAGTGTCTTCCTTAATCTCGAACTTAATCGGATTTTTATCTCCCGTTACACCTCCATCCCAATGAGCGAAGATCCAGCCCACTTCCGGCACAGCGGTCAGTGTGATTATGGAGCCTTTATAATAAGGAGGCGATGGGTCAACTTGCACCGTACCCGCCTCTTTCTCCGGTTCGATGAATACCATCAAGGTGAGTTCTTTGGGGTCAAACTCGTATGCGCCCATATCACACACCGGATCGCCATCGCCATCGCCATCGATCGGCCGCTCGACGTCGCGTTGATCTGTTTTCGGACAAAACTCATCGGTGCCTGTATCAATAGCCGGGCTACCCTTGACAAGCGCATGGGTGAGCGTAAAGCCGCCATTATCTGTCAGGGGAAGTAATTTTGGATCTTCTTTCAGATTGCCATAGCCCGGATATCCTCCTTCGACAATGCTGTATGAGACCTTTGCATCCTCACCAGCGATTTGATCAGGTTTGTTTCCCCACAGGATGGCATTGATCAGGTGAGCCTCTTTACTCGCGTTAAATACTGCACCACCGCTATCACCTGCGAAATTCTCAGTAAAGGTCGCATTGAACAGACGGAATATACTCCCGCTGTACAGCCCAGCACCTTCGTCTTTTTTCGTTCCTTTTGCCTGGTTCCCGCTAAAGGTTACGTTCTCCATCGTGATTTTGTCTTTTTCACTTTCACCATCGTGACACATCCCCCCGCCAGCGACATCCTCTCCATTAACCGAATTTCCACTGAAAGTCACTTTCAACAGTACGACGTCACCGTGCATGTAATAAATCCCACCGCCTCTGGCGTTGGTGCCTTGTGTTGAATTGTTAATAAAACTCACATCCGTCAGCAATGAACTGGCACCGGCACCTTGCGTATACATCCCGCCACCATAAGTATAATTTTCACCGCTTGCCAGGTTACCGTTGAAAGTCACTTTCGTTAGGGTGAGCTTGGGCTGATCCTCATGGAGATAGTTGGAGAGCCCACCACCTTGATGCGCACGATTATCAATAAAATTCACCTCTATCAGGGCAGGACTGCCTGAAACGTTGAACATTCCGCCACCATCTTTTAAGGCAGTATTATCTTGGAAGGTTACCCGCGTGATTTTGGGAGTGCCTTTTTCATTATACATCCCGCCGCCAGCTACTGCATCGTTGCTGACAAAGAGCAGGTTGCGCAAGGTAGGGCTGCCTCCTATGTTGGTCATACCACCACCACGATCATGTTCTGGCTTATTTGCGTTCCCGCCGGTAATGATGAACCCGTCCAGAACCGCTTTTTCGTCCACGCCGCTGCCGGTAACCACATGGTAGCTGTTATCTTCGATAGCATTAGGCTCCCCAATATCTCCGCTCAGGATGGTTGGGTTTGTTTCCCAGTTACGTTGTTCCAAAGTGCCGCCTTCCTTTGGAAAACCACCGAGAATTTTCACACCTGATTTTAGCTGGAATGTGGCTTCGCGTTCGGTTCCACCGGTGGGATAGTAGGTGCCCGCTGCCACCCAGATTTCTTCACCCTTTTCTGCAATGCTGAGCGCCTTCTGCAGATCGCAAGCATGATCCCAATCCGAACAGTCTTCGGTTCCACCTTCTTTAACATAGTATCTTGAAGCTGCGTGTGCTCTCATCGAAGTTATTGAAAGGCTCCAGCTCAATAAACCAACCAGCAAGGCTACGACAAATAAGGTATTAAGTTTTTGTTTTTTCGTCATTTTAATCTCCTTTACAAATGTGAAAACAAATCTAACCTGATCATTGTGCATCGATCAACTCCTCGACTAAACTCTAAGGTGCTGTGTAATAATTTTTTACCGGTAATAACTGAAGTAAATAGACAATAACGGGCATCAACCAACCCCGTAAAACCATGTTATTTACTACATTAATTATACATGATTTTTTGCACTGTCAAGGAAAGAAAATTATTAATTTCCTTATAACCAATATAACATTGTGGATTGGGTTACCAACCATTCAAAGGCAGGAGAAAGGTTGCCCGTCTTAGATCATATTCGCAGGGTATCCTGCCAGATTTGCAGTCTGAGCAGCGGATTTTTACCCAATACAACAACAAGAGCAACCAGAAGATGTTCAACGGTTTGCGGCAAGTTTAACGCACCAGCGCTGCAGATGGGTTAAATGTACAGGGTGCGCTTGATTTTTTTGCACACCCTGTTTGCCATTTTCGTGACTACCGAAATATCAATGGTAAATATATTGTATTCAGTTTATATTCATAGGCTCCGATATCACAAATCGCCAAACCATCGCCATCAATCAGCCGGCAGATGCCGCGCTGATCCGTTGCCGGGCATACCACATTATTGCCAGCATCGATCGACAGGCTGTCAATTCGAAGCACCTGGGTGCGCGTCAAGCCGCCATTATTAGTTGTCTTGTCTTCCTCAAAGATTATATTTTTCAGGGTGGAACTGCCCTTGAGGTTATACATCCCCCCGCCGCTACTTTAAAGAAAGATTAGTGTGTGGCCAAACTCTCAACACCCGATGAAGCTTAAGAAAATGTGACCTTGTTGGACAAAAATTTTGCTTCACCCCCTATATCATCTAAATAATATGGGGTCTACATTAACGCATGGTTGAAGCCAGCCGTGCGATAAGCACATCCAGGGCAATCTCACCTGGCATACCACCGGTTTTTTCGCCCAGGTCAATTTCTAAGAGGTGCTGAAAAATGTTTTCCAGGGTTGGAAGGTCGAACTGCTGTGCCTGAATGGAAATTTTCTTAGCGACAAAAGCATGCAACCCCAGAGCTTCGACAAGGTCTTTTTCGTTGCCACCCGAATCTAATATTTCTCGAGCCTGGAGCAGCAACCGAAACTGCCGGACGACCATCCCGAACAGAGGAACGAAATCCATCTCTTCCAATAAGATGTGTAGTAATTTCAATGCTTTTTCCCCCTGTCGATTCCCAATTGCATCAACCAGGGCAAAAATATCGCTTTGCCGATCACGAATCGATAAAAACTCAACATCGCCAGCAGTTACCGGGCGCTGATAATTGACATATGCCAGTAATTTATTAATTTCCTGCACGGCACTCTGTGTGTTGTTTCCAATGAAATCCCGTAATACGCCTGCCGCTTCCTGGGTGAACTCCCCACCTAATTCGAGGGCCTTTTTACGGATCCAGGCAGGCATATTGCCTTCAGATGGCAGCGGGCAATCAATAATCAACACCCGTTTCTCAACGCTTTGCGTCCATTTGATAAACCAGTGATTTTTGTCAAGCGTTTCCCAATATGCACCCGTGCGCGATGAAAACTTCTGATGATCTTCAATCACCATTACCAGTGCTGTAGATGCGGGCACTGTTTCCAACAGGTCTAAAAACTTTTCCCGCAAATCCTGTTTTCCTCGTCCCGAAAAGGGGTGCAGGGCATCTGTAATAATCACCAGCCGGCGCTCAGCCAGGAATGGCAACGACAGCGCTGCAGATTGCAATTCACCTAAACCCGCGGTTTTGCCGTCCAGACGGGTGGTGTTCATTTCTGCCAGATCAACAGAGCCTAAATTGGAATAAAAAGTGGAAATATGGGTTTTTATCGCCTGGCGATCATCCCCACGTAGCACATAAACGATCGGTTTGTCCCCGACCATCCTTCACCTCATCCCCGAGTGGACACGTGGTTCATCCGGAGGCCGCCCCGGATAAAGGTTTCAACACGCTCCAATTCCAACCCCTGAGGGTCCCCAGAGGTGGTGAAACGTCTTTGAATGATGGGCCCTAATGGATAGGTCAACACCAGGGCAAGCGATGCCATCACGATCACCAAGGGCAGCCGTTCAAGTTTTGACTTGAAGGATTTATCGGTTCCCAGTGTCGCCAGCCAGCCTGCCAATCCTGCAAAGGCCCCTGGGATAGCGAAGTTGGTGCCGCAATTGGGATGTTGGGACAGCTCGCTTTCCCCAGCTCGCAGACGTTTCAAGGCCTCAATAGCGGCTTCAGCCACATCCTCCGCTGTCACATCGCCAATAATTGTGTACCCGCGTGGTGATGAAATCCCAGCCAGGCGCAAGTTCGGGAAGCGCTTGCTAAGGATATTAAGGGTGGCATGCTCCAGTCCGTGATTGCGCCGCGTACGGGAAATAGGAAGAAAATTTAAGAGAGAATTGCTCATAATAAAATCCTGTAGTAATTTATGGCTGTAATTTCTGTACCAATCGGCTTCGTGATGTGCTGTATTCCATTATAACGGTTGATTTAAAAAGATGAATGCTTTGACAATTATTTGAGTAAAGCGAGTTTAAGTGCCTCAGCCAGGGAGCGCGCCTCGTGCACTTCAATCCCACCGGGCCAGGGCTCTTTTTGGTGCAAGCGGCGGGGCACTATCGCTCCTTTAAAGCCCAGGCTTGCTGCTTCCCTCAGGCGGGCATGTATCTGCCCTACCATGCGCAGCTCACCTGATAGTCCCAGCTCACCAATCAACACCAGATCGGCTTTTATGGGCTGATCGCGCATAGAGGAGGTGATGGCTGCTGCCACAGCTAAATCTGCCGCTGGTTCAGAAATCTTTAAGCCACCCACCACGTTGACGAAAATATCCTGTTCCGCCAGGTTAAGGTTCAAGCGCCGCGTGAGTACTGCTGTAATCAATAAAAGCCGATTAAAATCAATTCCATTTGGGGTGCGGCGGGCGTTACCAAAATGGGTTTGACTGGTAAGTCCCTGAATTTCAACCAGCAGAGGCCGGGTGCCTTCCATGGTAACAGCAATTGCCGAGCCGGGAGCGTTCACCAATCGCTCTGCCAGAAAAGCCTCCGAGGGGTTGGTTATTTCGATCATACCCCGCTCTTGCATTTCAAACACACCCACCTCGGATGTCGCCCCAAAACGGTTCTTCACTGAACGCAGCAAACGATAAGCCTGGTAACGATCACCTTCAAGGTATAAAACCGTATCGACAATGTGCTCCAACACGCGCGGACCAGCAATTACACCCTCTTTCGTTACATGCCCAACCAGAAAAACCGCAATCCCAGAAGTTTTAGCCAGTTCCCGTAGCCGGGAGGCGCTTTCACGCACCTGTGAAATCGACCCCGCACTGGATTCCATCTCCGGTCGATACATGGTCTGAATCGAATCGATTACCAATAAACGCGGATTGACGGCCTGCACGTGCGCTAAGATCGCATCCAGATTGGTCTCAGTCACTAAATAGAGCTCACCCGGCAGGTCAACTGACTGTGTTCCTAAGCCCCGTTGGAGGCGCGCCGCACGCATCTTGATTTGACGTTCCGATTCTTCACCGGAAACATATAAAACTCGGTTTTGGGCAGCCATCTGCATGGTCATTTGCAGCATTAAGGTCGATTTACCGATCCCTGGATCCCCGCCTACCAGTACAATCGAACCCGGTACAACACCGCCACCCAACACGCGTGCAAATTCATTTAGCGGAACGGGTATGCGATCTTCTGTTTCGCCTTCAATTTCACTGAGGCGCTTTGGAATTGAAAGACCGCCCAGGCCATGCATATTGACATGACCTGCAGCGGTCCTGGTTTCTTCATAAATTTCTTCAACCATGCTGTCCCAGGCGTCACATTGAGGGCAGCGCCCTAAAGGTTTTGGGAAAGCCCGTCCACATTCCTGGCAGACGTAACGTGTCCTGGTTTTAGCCATGGTTTATATTTCCATTGCTGCTAAATCGGGTTCATGCTCCTGATTGTCCTGGGGGTCGTGCAAAAAAACGATATCTTTTACGGAAGTGCCATCCTGCATGGTCTCCTGGACGTCAACAAGGATATTCTGCCCCTCTTCGAATTCTTTAGCCAGTAAAGCATCTGAAAGGCGGTCTTCAATTTTTTGCTGAATCACCCGCCGCAGCGGCCTGGCGCCCATTTCGGGGTTATAGCCTTCATCAGAAATATATTCCAGCGCTTCATCCGTGGCGCGCAGGTGAATGTGATTCTCTTCCAAACGCAGATTGACTTTATCCAGCTCCAATTGAACAATCTTGCGGATATCCTCTTTGGTAAGCGCACGAAAGACGATTACACTATCCAGACGGTTAATAAACTCAGGGCGGAAGGTTCGCTTCAGGGCTTCCATCAGTTTTTTGTGCATCTCATCATGGGCTTGTGTCTCTTGCTCTTCTTCATCAACCGTCAAAGAAAAACCCAGGCTCGATTGACGCCGTATCATATCTGCACCCACATTGGTGGTCATAATAATGATAGCATTGCGGAAATCCACTTTGTGGCCCCGAGCATCCGAAAGATGCCCCTCTTCCATAATTTGTAAGAGCATGCTATGGGCTTCGGGGTGTGCTTTCTCAATTTCATCAAAAACGATGATCGAATACGGTCGTCGGCGGATGGCTTCGGTAAGCTGACCAGCGTCTTCGTATCCCACATACCCCGGGGGTGCACCGACCAGACGGCTGACACTATGTCGCTCCATAAACTCCGACATATCCAGTTGAATGAGCGCATCCTCACTGCCAAACATAAACTTTGCCAGGGCTTTGGTAAGCTCGGTTTTGCCCACGCCGGTGGGGCCCATAAAGATAAAAGAGCCAACCGGTCGAGCCGGATCTTTCAATCCAGCGCGAGCACGGCGAATGGCTTTCGAAACGGTTTCTATCGCTTCTTGCTGGCCTACAATATGCCCGGCCAGTTCCGTTTCCATATTCAACAGGCGGGCCGATTCCTCAGTTTCTAACTGCATCAGAGGCACACCCGTCCACATCGAAATCACTTCGGCAATATCTTCCGTGGTCACCCAAGGACTATTCGATCGATCCCAAACGGTACGGATTTCCTCCAGTTGAGCTTCTAAGGCTTCTACTTGCGTCTGCAGGTCTTCAACCTGGTCGTAAACTTCCTCTTCTTTTGCGGTCTCAATCGCTTTGCGCAGATCCCGCAGTTTCCCGATAATTTCCTTGGAGTTGATCGCTGCCGGGCTTTTGTACATACGCACCCGAGAAGCAGATTCATCAATCAAATCAATGGCTTTATCCGGCAAGAAGCGATCGCTTACGTAGCGCGCAGAAAGCTTTGCCGCGGATATAAGGGCTTCATCCTGAATTCGCAGGCGGTGATGTTCCTCGTACGCAGAACGAATGCCATGCAAAATTTTTATCGTCTCCTCTACCGTAGGTTCTTCAACAATAATGGGTTGAAAACGTCGCTCCAGTGCCGCATCGCTTTCGATGTTTTTTCGGTACTCATCCAGGGTGGTAGCACCGATTACTTGAAGTTCACCACGAGAAAGGGCGGGTTTAAGAATATTGGCAGCGTCCACGGAAGATCCGGCAGAACCGGCCCCAACGAGCATGTGCACCTCGTCGATGAATAAAATTGCATCGGAGGATTTAAGTTCGTCTATCACACGTTTCAGACGTTCCTCAAACTGCCCGCGATACATCGTACCTGCCACCAGCGAACCCACATCAAGTTGTAAAAGCCTCCTGTTCAGCAATGGCGCCGGCACATCGCCTTCAATAATGCGCTGCGCCAAACCCTCGACAATGGCAGTCTTTCCCACACCGGGCTCACCAATTAAGGCGGGATTGTTTTTTGTGCGTCGTGCCAAAATCTGGATCACACGCTCAATTTCCATCTGCCGCCCAATGACCGGGTCGAGTTTGTTCTCTTCAGCCAGCGCCGTCAGGTCAGTGGCCAATTGATCGACCAAAGGGGTTTTCTCGGGGTCTTGTTTTTCTGCTTTTTGACGACGGGTGCTCGAACGGCCCGGCAGCACCGGTCGCTCCTCAGATTGCGATTCGCGCAGCACTCTTTCTACCTGGCGTCGAATTTGCTCAGCAGAGAACCCCAATTTTTTGAGGATGTTCATTGCCTCACAATCGCTCAGGCGCGTCAATCCAATTAATAAATGTTCTGTTCCAACCGATTTTTGCCCTTTTTGGCGGGCTTCTTCAATTGCAAAAGGGATCACCTGCTGCATTCCCGGTGAAAGGGAGACCCTCCCAGCATGATCGCCAAACCCAAGCTCTTTTTCTATCAGCGCAGTAACCCGGTCTGTTTCCAAACCAAGGTCGCGTAAAACCCGGCTGGCAACGCTGCCTTCCAGTTCAATCAATGCAATTAACAGGTGTTCCGTGCTGATTTGCGGTTTTTTTAAGCGTTCTGCGTGTTTTTGAGCCAAACTGAGCACGCTGCGAGCTTTTGGTGAAAAATTATCAATACCAGCCACGGATAACCTCCTTATTTAAAATTTTTTGTTTGTTATTAAATACACGCCTGGATTGTCAAGTAGTGGTTACAAAGTCGGGTCCAGGGGGAAGTTGTAGACCTTCTCAACTTCAAAATACAATTCAACAGTAAAGATATGCTAACAGCATTATTTTTCAAGGTCTAATGTGATTCTACCTAACTTTGCCCTAAAAGGAACACGAGGGTACGCTTTATTATGGAATGTTAATACTGCGAGAATTGATCACAGATCTTTTCTGAAGAACACTTCACCAATCCCCCCTTGATTGAGCCCATTGAGAAAACCACATTCCTCAAAACCGATATGCCGATGCCAGGTTTGTGCTTGCGGTTCATCCAGCTGAGAGGAACTGTATAAAACTGTATAACCCTGTTGCCTGAGGTGGTCTTCGAAGAATTCTAACAAAACGCGGCTCAGACCGCGCCCCCGATGGGCAGCATCAATAATGATCAAGTCGATGAAGGGTATACTATCCCAAAAAAAGTTTGCCCACAGAGAGCCAATCTGCTGTTCTTTTTCCAATAGCAGGAAAATCTCCCCCCTTCCAATTTTTTGGGCAACCTTATCAGGCTTTAGATAGGGATGGCTAATCGCTTTAAGGTCGTCCAAACCAGCCAGGCGAACAATAACACTTTCATCGGTCATTGATTTTCTCCCGTTGAGAATAGGGGGCTAAGGGCTTTGCTGCGATACTGCCCATCAATGCGGCATGTGTAATATAATTATATCTGAAAGACATACTTATCATGATGCTATAAATGCATACCCATAGTTTACTAATTTTTATTCGTTAATGATGGTAGAAAATAATCAGGAACACCCATTGCTAATCGCCCAGACGGGCCCGTTGGAAGGCAAGCGCTGGATAATCAACGCCCCCCTGACTCTGGGCCGCGAAAAAGACTGTGAGATCATCATTCCTTTGCGCCAGGTTTCTCGCCACCATAGCCGGATTTCACCCGATCCACAAAATGGAATTATCATCGAAGACCTTGGCAGCAAAAACGGCACTTTTGTAAATGGTGTATTGATACAAGAGCCGCTGTTCCTTAGCGATGGTGATGAAATTCAAATTTCACTGGCGCAACACTTCATCTACCTCAGTTCGGATGCAACCATGCCTCTGGAAAGTTTGCCGCTTGAAATGCAAAAGCGTCGCCTCAGAGTGGATACGGGTGCCCGTCGTGTGTGGGTCTTAGAAACCGAGCTCGACCCGCCCTTATCCGCATCCCAATTCAACTTATTGCAAGCCCTTTATGCTCAAACAGGTGAGGTTGTCCCCCGCCCAATGATCGTCGAAGCGGTGTGGGGCCATGCTGCCGGCGGAATTACAGAACAAGCGCTCGATGCACTTGTCCGCCGATTGCGCGACCGAATGGAAGAAATAGACCCCCATTGGGAATATATCGTTACCGTACGCGGGCACGGACTTCGCCTGGATAACCCGCCGATGGTACACCCCTGATCGATATTTTCGTTATTTTTCTAAATTCCTCTTCATTGTGAAACGCAGTACCTGGCGGTAAACGCGTTGTAGTTTTTCCGCAGTTTCTTCCCGCCCTTCGTAAGTCTGTGTTTGGCTGAGCAGGCTGTATAGAAATTGAGAAAATTCATCCGTGATTTCATCTGCATTTTCGTCAAGAATGCTCTGGATGGCATCATCTTCTTCTGCCTGGATCAATTTTTCGATCAATTGTATATTGGCGCCCGGTGCACTCACTTTTTGAATGGCGCTGGCTACATTTTGCAGTTTTTCCAGAAGATCTTTATCATCTGCTTTGCGCGCGGACTGAATCCGAGAACGCAAAACTTCTAGGAAGATCTCATTAATTCCAGGCAAAGCCTGCAGAGTTGCCTCTTCAATGTTTTCACTAGCCAGGATCTCATCTAACATCTGGGCGGAAAGCGCCTCCTGCTCCTTGATAGCCTGATCAATTTCATGAGTCATTTCAAGCAGTTTATCACTCAGCGCCAGAAGTTTTGCCTGTTCCTCACCAGATGACCATTGAATCCGGTCAGTAAGCAGTTGGAAAAAACTATAATCGAGACCTGCTCTGGCCATACTTACCAGGGTTGCCAGACGAATATCACTTTCAGCAGCAGCGACAATCAGTTCAAGCAAAGCCTCTCGTGTCAACCCATCTTTGCTGGCTTGTTCAAGGTCAGCAATGGCAGCTTGCTGCTCCCGAGCCTGTTCAAGGATCTCCTGTCCGAATTCTGTGTTTTCCAAAATCTGCTGTTGGAGTTCAATCAATACATGCGCACTTTCTTCTTCGCCAGTTGCAGCAGCGCTCTGTATCAAGCGCTGTAAAATCATCAATAATTCCTCATCAACCAGCTCTGCTTCCTGGCGAATTACCTCCGGTCGCCCTTCTACGCTTATGCTTGCCAGCCGCTGTAAAAAGTTCAGCCGGTCTTGCTGGGCTTTGAGCATTTCAGGGGTCACGCCATCCTCTTCCAAAATGCGCTCTACCAAACGTTGGCGAGTGAGCATCGTCTCCGGGTTGAGGAAATAGGCTTTCCGTTTCTCCATTGGCAAGCTTTCCATCACTTTAGTGATCAATGGTCCAATCATTTGTTCTTGTTGGTTAACCGGGACATTGAGCTCGGGTGGAAAGAAGGTTAACAGGAGTTCTTTATCGGGATCATGATACACAATCGGCGTGGGAGCCTGACCGCGAAAACCACAATTAGGGCAGGACATCAGGTTGTAAGCACCGGAAAGTAAGATTTGTTTTGCCTGGGGATTCTCTGCAACATCAAATAAACGTGTTATTTCAACAATCACCGGTTGTTTGCATTGAGGACAGGAAATGGTTGTTTTTGCCATAATTTCACTTTCTATAAATAGGGTTCAATAACTGCCAAAGCTCGCATTATACCCTTCGAAAAACGAATTAGTTTCGCTCCGGCGTGATGATCGATATGTAATTTACCCTACCTCTCTTAGAAAGATATAAACAAATGAAAAAATACCCCGTTCTAATTCAGGATATTTACATGGTATGATTTATAAATAATATTCACTATTGGAAACAACAATCTGTGAAACATTTTCGAAATATTGGTATTTTTATCGTCATAACAATCCTGTTGGGAATAACATTCCACAGCGTTTATGCCCAAATTCAACCCGATATTAAAATAGATACGGCTACCGTCTCATTGCTGCCTGAATATAACCAACCAACCGTGCTGGTGGTCTATGAAATCATCCTGGATGAAGCCACATCGTTGCCCCAGACCCTCATTTTTGAAGTTCCAGCTGATGCAAAGGTGCTCAGTGTGATCAATTTCACACAGGACAATCGTCCTTACGAGCTGTCTTTCAATGAATCATATTTTGGTCACTGGAAAGAAGTGCGTTTTACCGCAACCAGCCACAACATTCACATCGAATATCAAGACCCAAATTTGATCCGTTCACAAGATCAACGAACCTACGAGTTCAGGTGGCTCTCAGCCTATCCAGTATCTACCTTGGTGATTAACGTCCATCGCCCTCTGGGTGCAAGTAATATTTACAGTCAGCCTCCCTTTGAAGTTATGAGTTCAGGGTTAGAGAATATCTCAACATTGTCATCGAATTTCGGCAAAATAGAAGCAGGGGAGCTCTTTTCGCTATCAATTTCATATCACAAAGATCCAGGCGATCTCGGTTATCCTGCCCTTTCTGTTTCTCCGGTCAAACCAATTGAAGAAAATATCACTGGTAAAACATTATCTCCGATTTTTGTAATCCTTTGGATGTTGCTTTTTAGTGTTGCCATTGTAACCATCGTTGGTTTTTATTTTTTCCGGTTCAAGATAAAAGAAGAAAATAACGAGTTTGACCAAATTGGCCTTGGAGAGGTCATTATTAACCCCGAAAAACAAACCTTGTTCTGTACGGAGTGCGGCATTCGAATCAAAGCCGGTGATAATTACTGTAGCAATTGTGGCACTGAGCTGCGAAAACTCACCCCTTTTGAGTCTCCTCTACATCAAAACGATGTCTAAATAGATTACAAGTATCCAGGGTAGCACCAGCAGCACTCTTCCAGGTGATTGAGATTTTCAGCGGTTAACCCTATCATCAGTACAATACAATTTCAATGGATTCTGAATTTAATATGTGGAGCGGCTAAAGATAACCAGTCCCACATGCTATCAAGGATGGGAAAAATTATAGGTTGCAGGCAGTACTAGCCATAAATGAGGCAATATTTTTATTCATAAAAAAAGATCATTTGCTGGGTTTGCTCCCTGAGTGAAAATCAAAAGGTGGTAACACCATACATTTCACTTACAAGCACAGATATTCAATTCGTTGCAAAGAATGAAGTCCTTTTCTTTGGTTCCATTTATATAATTCTTTTTAACAGCCAGAGAAGAAAGTGTTCAATCAGGTATCTCTTGGAAAGAGGCCTTTAAAAATAGGGAATCGAATGGATATACCTCTGCCAATATCATTAACAGATTTGGTATTTCAAGGCCATATTTTTATACTAAATATTTGGGTTCTCTTTTTGTGGAATCTTTTCGATTATCGTTATAATATAAAGTGATTTTAGGGCTCTTCAAAGCCTGCTTGGAAAGTTTATAAGGCATTTAATAAGGGAGCGGATATGCCAAAATTCACATCGGTTGTCAAGCGGGATGGATCTGTTGTTGAGTTCACGCCTCACCGGATCGCCAATGCTATTTATCGGGCTGCGGTAGCTGTTGGCGGGCGAGATAAGCATACCTCCGAAATATTAGCCGAAAAGGTGTGCCAGCTCCTTGAAGAGCAAACCCCTGAAGGTGAGATCCCTACCGTTGAACAAATCCAAGATCTTGTTGAAAAAGTACTTATCGAGGAAGGTCACGCTAAGGTGGCCAAGGCTTATATCCTCTACCGGGCTGAACGAGCAAAATTACGCCAACAAAGATCAGAACGTCAGGATCGTATTTCGAGCAACATCCCCTGGCATAAATTATGGCGTATCCTCGACTGGGCTGTCGAGCATGATCTTCACACAGTTGAAAACCTCAATGTACGCATCCGCAAAGGTGAGCTTTCCGAAATTATAGGCGCCTCGGAAGCCTTTTATCATGAAAATATTGAACATGCTGCCTACCTGATCGCTGAACGCAAAGGGGAGGTACGCATGGTAATCATCGCGGGTCCCTCATCTTCGGGTAAAACGACGACCACCATCAAATTGGGTGAACGTCTGGCGCGCCAGGATATGCGCTTGGTGACATTAAATGTTGATAACTATTTCTTCGATTTGTCCATGCATCCTAAAGATGAGTTCGGGGATTACGACTTTGAAACTCCGCAAGCGTTGGATTTGGCATTAATCAATGAGCATTTGGGTCATCTATTTGCAGGCAAAAAGGTAAGGATTCCGACCTATAATTTTAAGACCGGTAAGCGTCAACTGGATCAAACACCAATGCAATTATCTCCCGAGGAAGTGATCCTGATCGATAGTTTGCACGGCCTCTTCCCGGAAATGACAGCAGATATCCCGGTTGAACAAAAATTTCGCCTTTATTTAGAACCACTTCTGCAACTCAAAGATCAAAGCGGTCATTATATGCGTTGGACAGATATCCGGTTGATGCGGCGTATGTTACGGGACGCCTCACACCGGGCATATGACCCAACCAAGACCCTGGAACACTGGCATTATGTCCGCTCCAGCGAATTGCGCAATATCATCCCTTTTATTAATAGCGCCGATTATATTATCAGCAGTGCCATGCCATACGAAATCCCCCTGTACAAAGCGAAATTGTTCAATGACTTTGCCCGCTGGACAGAAACTTATGCTGAAGACCCCTTGCGTAAAGATGCGTACGAGCGCGCCCATCGAATTTATCAACTCTTGCAGACCCTGGAACCCATTGCGGATGATTCCATCGTACCCGAGAACTCGGTAATTCGCGAGTTCATCGGGGGCAGTATTTACGATTATTAAGGTGCACTATCCCTCAATTGCGCCCAGTAAATCACGGATTAAGTCCTCGGCATCCTCAATTCCTACCGATAGCCTTACCAATCCATCGCTGATCCCCGCAGCCAAGCGTTCCTCACGCGAGGTATTGCGATGAGTCATACTGGCGGGGTGCTGGATTAATGTATCTACATTGCCCAGGCTGACTGCCAATGTCGCAATATTAATCCGATCCATCATGCGCGCCCCAGCTTTTAAGCCGCCCCGCAATTCAAATGAAATCATGCCTCCAAAACCCATCATCTGTTTTTGTGCCAATAAGTGATCCGGGTGACTGGCGAGCCCTGGGTAATAAACCCGTTCCACCCCGGGATGGCTTTCCAGTACTTTTGCCACCTTCATAGCATTGCTGCAATGACGTTCCATGCGGAGTTCAAAGGTTTTCAAGCCGATATTTGCCAGCCAGGCATCCATTGGACTGGAAGTGGCCCCCATCAATTTATAATTTGTGTAAAGCTCATCCTTCAGCAAATCCAGATCAGTCGTTAATACTGCGCCTCCAATTAACTGACCGTGTCCCGAAAGAAACTTGGTTGTGGAATGGATCACCAGATCAGCGCCCAGGGTAAAAGGGCGTTGACAGTAGGGTGTGGCGAAGGTGTTGTCCACCGCCACGCGGGCACCAAATTGTTCCGCCAAATTCACCACAGCGCGAATATCCGTAAGGCGTAAGGTGGGATTAACGGGCGTTTCAAGGTATACCAGCTTGGCTTGCGGATGTGCTTTAAAAGCGGCTTCCCAGCCTGCGGGGGTATTGTCGCTCACCCACACCACATTTATTCCATATTTAGGCAGCAGATTTTTAAACAAGAGATATGTACCATCATACAGCGCAACCTGGGTTAATAAAGTATCCCCTGCCCCGACACAGGCTAAAACAGCCGCTGTTACCGCAGCCATCCCCGAAGCAAAAATCAATCCTCCAGCCAACTTTTCTGGGTCATCCGTTGGGTTATGCTGGATCAGGTCCCAGGCTTCCAGCGCAGCCAGTTTTTTAGCCAGTTGCTGATGGTTGGGATTGTTCAAACGGGAATAATAATAACCGGGTGCCTGCCCGGCGGCGATGGCAGCCCCTGATTCTATATCATTAAACACGAACACCGAGTTTTGATAGATCGGAGAGACATGTGCGTTCTCCGCATGACCTGCTTCCGTATAATGCGTCAAGAGTGTGGATAATCCGGCATAGCTACTGGGGTGTTGTTTCATATTAATCTCCTTAACCAAACTGGGGTAGGCTCTCATTTTTTTTGTTGTTCCGATGATGAACAAAGGGTTTTCAGCACAGGTAAATTCATAGCCGTATTTTAGCATAATTGGGTTTAGCGACGCGTTAATCTTCACCAAAATCCACCGGGGAAACTTTAATAAAGATAGTTTATTAACCTTCATTGAGTTCCTGTATAATTAAAGATGCGAACACCAATCAGAGAAAGGAATTTATGATGGCTTTCAAACTAACCTGGATCGGGCATGCGTCTTTAGCCCTGGAAACGGGTGGCTTTCATTTGTTGATCGACCCCTACATCAGCCAGAATCCTGCTACTGAGGAAGACCCAGCCACGCTTCCCGCGGATTACATCCTCGTGACCCACGGCCATGGTGACCATGTCGGCGATACCATCAAAATTGCTAAACGCACTGGCGCCACCGTGATTGCCAATTTCGAAATCTGCAATTGGCTTGAAAAACATGGGGTTAAAGTCCACTCCCAGCATATTGGCGGCGGATTCCACCACCCTTTTGGATATCTAAAATTAACTCTGGCACTGCATGGTTCGGCATTGCCTGATGGGAGTTATGGGGGCAACCCGGCAGGATTTTTGTTAACCACGCTAACCGGCGAAAAGATTTATATGGCCGGAGATACGGGTTTGTTTGGCGACATGCGGTTGATCGGCGAGGAAGGCGTAACCCTGGCCACGCTCCCCATTGGGGATAACTACACCATGGGACCGGATGACGCCTTGCGGGCAGTGAAATTGCTCACCCCAGAATATGTAATACCAATTCACTACAATACCTGGGGATTGATCGCACAAGACCCCCATGCCTGGGCAGAACGTGTAAAAGCAGAAACCGATGCCAAAGTCCGCGTCCTTGCTCCGGGTGAGCAGTTTATCTACCCCTGACCTGGCGCTTTATACATGAGCGAAAGCGCCTCAAAATCACAACGTCTTCCACCAGGGCAAAGCCTGTCCAGTGAGTTGCCAACCTTGCATTATGGGCCGATACCTGCTTTCAATCCCGCTACCTGGGATTTCCGCATTTGGGGTGCGGTTGAAGAACCAGTGGTATGGACCTGGGATCAAATCCTTGATTTGCCGCGTGTGAAAATTCGGCTTGACCTGCACTGTGTGACGTCCTGGAGTATGTTGGATACTGAATGGGAAGGTGTTTCCCCAAAAGCCCTGGTAGAACTGGGGTTGATCAAGCCGAAACCAGAGGCTCGCTTTGTTATGCAGCATGCTGATTTTGGTTACACAACAAATTTGCCCCTGGCTGTAGTTTTACAGGAAAACTTTCTGCTCGCCACCCATTACTCAGGAGAACCTTTGGCACCGGAACACGGTTACCCATTACGCGGGGTTATTGGAAGTATACCCGGGCATGCGCATTTAAAAGATGTGTATTTGTGGAAGGGTGCTAAATGGCTGCGTGGACTGGAATTTATGACCGAAGACCGTTTGGGCTTTTGGGAAGCAAATGGCTATCACAATCAAGGGGATGTATGGAAGGAGCAGCGACGATCGGAATAATCAGGGGTTCATTTTAGAGCGCAAGAAGAAGATCGCTAAACCCGCACCGCCAGCCAGCAGTAACAGGCCTATTACCAGTAAAAAGGGTGATCGCTCTGCACTGGCGGGAATTTCAACTTCAGCCATCTGGGTTCTGGGTTGAGCACCAAAATCAACCACGATGGTATCACCAGCCGATACCTTGAGCGCATAATTCATGCTGGTGGTCGGGTTGTAATTATCCGGAATACCCATGCTCAGGTTGTATTCACCTTCTGGAACCTCATCAAAACACACCGGGCTGACCAGGTCCGGGTTGCCTCCGACGGTTTCCCGTGTTTGAGAAAAGGTGCCGATCCGATTGCTAACACTGATCACCCCGCCGCCGAGGTAAAACTCATTGGTCGATCGCCTTTGGTTGCCATCCAAATCTTCAAA
>Ga0255347_1000919_pt1 | contig 50769 bp, 44 predicted proteins | sample wastewater_treat_2_FD_192479 | JGI IMG/M metagenome (GOLD analysis project Ga0255347, IMG submission 192479) | Wastewater microbial communities from Lulu Island WWTP, Vancouver, Canada - plant24 | ecosystem: Engineered > WWTP > Wastewater > Unclassified | place: Canada: Vancouver, British...
AATTCAAGGCTTACACGGGAAAGCCTGTTTACAAATGCAGCGGAAAGCGTGACCTTTCCTTCCTCGGACGTTTCAGCTTTGAAATGATGAAGGACTTCACAGGTCTGAGCCGTGTGCTGACTATTATCGCTCGGGGATATATGTTCAAAAATGGTGCTCCCGATGTGGACTATGCACGGCGAGCTCTCTGTGCGTGGTGCAGTATACCCGACAAAAAAACTGCCGCTCCGAAGGAGGAGTGGCAGTTCAGAACTGATTTCAGTGATCTGCATGAGGAGTTTCCCGAATTGGTGGATAAGACGGGAAAAGGCTGGTTTTACAGACACGTCCACAAGGTTGAAAAGTTCATCACCAAGAACAGCGAAAACATGAGCAAGACTACTCTCTCCAACGCTGAGCCGCTGAAAACTAAATTTGATGCTGCTTGGAGAGATAAGGTGAAGCAGTATCAGGTGTCCCTTTATTCGCCCGAGACCAAAGGTGTGTGGGTTCTGCGGTTTGATGATGTGCTTGCGGATGCTCTGGAGCTTGGACCGCTGGCGGATAAGAGAGTTTCCTTATCTGATGATGAAAAGGAGCGTATAAAGGCGCTGCTGCCTGACGGTCTGCCGTATGAAGTGGCTGAGACAGTCATCGCATACTGTGTCGCCAACAAGCCCGATGATTCGGATTATGTCATTCTGCCTGTTTCCAACTTTGACGCATACTTCGGAAATACCAGTTTCAGTCACAAGTGGCTCAATTTGTTCCCTGATACGCTGCTTGAACGTGATAAGCAGAGCTTTGGGGTGTGTAGAGTAATGCTAATGTCAAATAACCATTAAGTAACCCCCAAGCAAAAAGCAGAGCCAAATTCGATAATAACATATCTTTATAAAGGAGAAGTTTCATAGCAGAAGCATCTCCTTTGTTGCTTTCTTGCTTATAATCGTCTATAATATAGTAAAATATGATAAATCGATAATTTTTTTGAAAATCACTGCGAAAAATCAAGAGTTCGTGCGATTAATAGATAGAAAGCATATATGCTACATCATAAGCATAAAGAAGTTTTCAGACCAACATTTTAAGAAAGGTACAGCAAGCTACTATATATTCAAAATATGTAAATGCTCCTTCTATCCCCATGATTATGTAAGCCATATTGTCTATTGACAAAATACTAACGAATTGGTATAATAAATATAACGCTTGATTTGCCTACATGTTTCTGTATGGTATCAAGCGTAATATTATTTAGGAGGGCGAATATGAAGCCAATTTTAAAACGTTTGCTTTCATGTGTTTTGAGTGCGATGATGTCAGTAAGTGCAATACCTATCGTTTCAACTCATGCCGAAGAAAGTGCTGAACAATACCCTTACACGATGTTCGCCGCATCGAGTGAAGATGGTGCTATTACTGTAAATGCAGGAAATTTCTGCGTGAATGGAAATGTAGCAACTAATGGTACAATCGTTTCGAGTGGTAATACGAACATCAATGGTACAAAAACTGAGGATGCTGATGAATCTATGATTTATTTATTTGATAAGATAGATACTCAGTATTTCTCGGTTTCCAACGTAGTGGAACATGAAGAGGATTACACTCTTAATGAGTTAAATATCAACATCAATGTTCCAACTGAGATACAAGGTGAAGCCACTCTGACTGGAAACATCAACATAAGCAACGCTCTGAAAGCGCTGAAAAGTGTCAATCTCTATGGAGAGGTCGAAAACACTAATGATTCGGTTATTTTCTCTCAATACGGTGATATACTTATTGAAAGTCAGAACGTTAATCTGAATGGTCTTGTATATGCTCCATTTGGTAGTGTTACAATAAATGCTCAGAACCTAAACCTTAACAATGTAGTTATCATTGCTGAAAGCATTGAATTGACTTGCCCGAATGTAAATGCCAATTATTCATCGGAAATTGCTCGCTTTATAGGAGTATCATCTGAGGATAGTCCTATAATAAGGGTTGATAAATCCAATATGGTATATGATTCAGTTCATAACGCCTATTATACAAACAATAATTTCAATCAATTAGACGGCTATCTTGGTAAGGCGGACGAAATTATATCATTTGATATACAAATTCAGGATCTCGTTGGCACAACTATCTATACAAATACTATTAATCCGCAGTTAAAATGGACGATTGAAGATATTGGATTAATGTGTGGCGTGAACAATATTGAGCTAACTGCGCTTGATATCAAAGGAAATACATATATTCACAAGATCACACTTGTTGTTGACTCCTCAAAATTTATTTCTAATTTACAGATAGATTTAAATGATGATGACGGCGATGGCCTTTGGAATTACCTCGAAACATTTTTTGGAACAGATCCACAAAATAAAGATACTGATGGTGATGGCCTATCCGATTATGTAGAAATATACACCTTGGGATACAATCCACTATCAATCGATTCTGATGAAAACAGTGTCTCTGATGGCGATGAAGATGAGGATGGAGACAATATATCAAATTATTATGAATGCTCTACTTTAAATACAAGTCCCATATTCAAAGATAGTGACCACGATGGCCTTCAAGATGATGTTGAGCTTAATTTTGGAACATCACCTTTACTGAAAGATACTGATAATGATGGAATAACTGATTATGATGAATATTATTTATTTAACACAGATCCATTGACGGAGAACCCTGAAGATATGATTTATACAAAGACCTTTTCCATAGAGGACTTTGATATCCCCTATGACAAAGGACTTTATCCCTCTATAACTATTAATGGTGATTCAGAATGTATAAAAAATTTTAATATATCAACAGTTGAGAGCAATCAGGTTATTAACATGTCAATGGTTGGTTATATTGGATCAGCATATTCTTTTGAAACATCAGGCGAAATGGATAAAGCGGAATTAACCTTTACCTACGATCCTGAGCTACTATTTATCACTGACTTTGATCCTGAGTCTTTTCAGCCAACTATATATAACTATGATGAAACAACAGGAGATTTAATTGAAGTTGAGAATCAGGTTTGGGAAGGCAATCAGGTAAAGGCTGAACTTGAACACTTTTCAATATATTTACTTCTTAATAAAAAAGAAGTGGAATTTTACTGGAATTCACCATGGTTATTCCCCGAAACGCCAATAGTAAAAAAAGCACCTCATAAACATATTGCATTTTTGCTTGATAGATCTGGCAGTATGGACGATAACGATCCAAATAATATCAGGGCAAAATTAGTTCAAGAGTTTGCACCTCAATTATCTTCAAATGACTTAATTAAGGTTTATAGTTTTGATAACAATGTAATTGACTATACAACATACGGATTTGTACATAATGAAGATAGTATAGCTGAGGCTGTTGAAGCATTTATTAGTAAAGGAAACTATGGTGGTACTTTTATAGCATCAGCATTATCATCTGTATATGATGATATGGTAGACGATAAAAACACTTTTAATTTGATTAAAGAGCTAAGTGCTGATACGGATGCATCGTTAGAGCAATATATTTTCCTATTAACAGATGGCGAATCGTTTGATGACCCCCTCACCCGAACTTTTAAATAATCTATCTGATTCTGGTATAAAAGTTTATACTGTTGGTCTTGGATCGGTTAATTCAAATTACTTGAGAGCGATATCTGATGCAACCGGCGGAAAATACTATTATGCTTCCACAAGCGATGATTTGGAAAGTATATATCTTAAATTTGGAGATGATATAGAATCAAGTGATGAAAACAAGGATGGTCTTGATGATTATTATGAGTATATGATGTGTCAGGGATTATTAAAAACCCGATCGGGAACCACAGCATTTGAAGGTGTGGATTACGATGTTTTAATGAGTAACTCGGATTATGATGAAGATCTTGTAAAAAATGGTGATGAGATAGAAGTAATCTTTTATGGCGATAAGCCTTACCTATCAATACACAGCGATCCTACACTGAAATATTCGGATAGAGATGTGTACACAGATTTTCAAGAATATAACAATTGTACTGACCCTTTAACACAATCATATGTGATCAATGCAGGCGAATTTAGAGAAATTTACAATAAAGGTGATTATGTATATACCGAACAAGCAGATGATTACTTAAGCGGAAGTGAAGCGGGTATCGCATTTAAGTACTTTGTAGATGTTGTATTCTGTGGCTCTGAAGATTATTTTGATGTTCTTGCCTCAGCAGCCGGGGGTGAAGATTTACTTGTTAAGCAAGATAAAAAACTACTTGCAGATTATTTATCTACACTTCTCGAATCTTCGGATGAATCTAACCAGAAAACAAAAGATGAAGGGGCTATTGATTTTGCATTAACTACTGCAAAAGCGGGAAACGACTATTTGTCTTCATTGGAAAAACTTGTTGGCGACAAGGCATATAACAAAGCTTTAGCCAACGAATTGAAAACTGCTATAAGCGAAAAACGGAAAGAAATTGCAAGTTTGCAATCCAAAATAGACATCGCACGAAAGAATAAATCAATAAGCAGAACCAATTATAATGCTGAAATGGAAAAAATTTCTTCTTGGCAGTCAGATATTGATAGAGGTCGATTTGCTCAAAACTACGAAAAAGATTTCGCAGCTAATAAAAAGAAATTTAAGGACCGTTTTGAAGATTTTGGAGCCGTGCTTGACTTTGTGTCTTATGGTTATGGTAGAATTCAATCAATACAAAATATCGTTGAATATTCGAATCAATTAGCACAATTTGGACAGTTTAAAAGTCTGCTCACAGAATTATCTCATTCTGATTTTGATTATGTTGCAGAGGCGTCATCCGCTGTATTAAAAGAAATAACGGATAGTGAAGATGGAAATTATAGAAGCACAGCTATTTCCACATATTTTTATGATGCAATCGGTGATGCAGTAGACATTGGGTTAGATAAGGCGGTTGAAAAACTGGGTGGAAGCGCTGCTGCCGTTTTTACTATCAGCAAAGTAATAATAGGTGCTTTTTTAGGAGAAAATCTTTCACTAAATCGATTGAATCTTTTAAATGCTGATTTTACTACAGAACTGGTAATTATAACGTTAGATGATGTCGAATATAATTGTGGAAAAACTATAACTTCAAAATTAGATATACAGGAGTATATCTGTGAAGGAGCATATAAATGTAATAACACAAAGAATATGTTTATATATGCTATTTCGGCAAGAAAGTATGGCGAAGATGAATATCTTGATCTTAGCGCAAAACGCACAGGAATAATAGGATGGCTTTTTTGATTACAATCCATTGGATCACTCAACTGCAACAAGGGCTAAAGCGTATAATAATACTGTTAGTCTAAATGAAAAACTCAATCGCTATAATTGTTATGTGAAGGTGTAAAATATGAAGAATGCTTATAATCTTCTCTTGTTGTTTAGCTGTCTGTTTATATCCATGATTTTATGTAGTTGTAATAGCTCAGAATCCGACAGAATAAATACAGGAGATTCATCAACATATGAGGATGTAGTTGTTGAAGCAACGAGCACTTTGGCAAGTTATATAAGGATCGAAGCTGGATCGTTTGAATGGAGTAGTCAAACCCCAAGTGTCTTATATGGAAAAATCACTGTCGATAACGACTTTGGTAAATCATTATTAGAAGAGTATTCCCAATTACAAGGTATGGAATACGTTATTGTATTTGACAGCGATATGAATCCCGTTACAACATTTATTTATCAGCCGAATGAAGCAAAGGAGTCTATAGCCGCCTCTGGTGAAATTAAGCATATAGATGAAATAAATGTCAGCACTTGGGACGAGCTTCTTGATCATTATGATATAAACAAATAACCGTGCAATACTTGTTGGTAAAAATCAACAAAACTATATACAAACGAAACAAGTTCCAGTATGCTACAGCCTAATGGAGCACCCGTTTTCCGTTCCGCATAAATCATAATCAGAATTGTGAAGCATACCACAATAGGTACAACCCCTATTGGAACTGAATAACCGCAAGCTCTCAGAAACGCTCTGTAAGCATTTCTGAGGGCTTTTTCTTTTCAGCGGTTAGTTTTCTGCTCCGTAGCGGTGATCGGCTCTGAGGGGCATTTCCGTTCGCCGGACGATTAAACTGAGGTTTGCTCGGCAATGACGTGACGGAGTTCATACTCATGCACACGGCGATAAAAGATGTTTGCCGACATATCCATTCTCCGCATAAAATCTCTGCCCGTGATGTTCTTCGCTCTCCATTCCCCATAGAGCTGCCCGAACCTCGTCCAGTCGGTGGGGATAGGCTTTCGTCCGGTGTACTTGCCCTGTGCTTTAGCAATCTCAATGCCTTCACGCTCACGCCTGTTATGTTCTTCGTTGATATAGTTTCTGACCTGTCGGGTGTACTTCTTCGCTGTTTCACGCTTAGTGTGGAATGCGGTATGTTCGACATTAAGCCTGTTCCACTTCGATTTCAGCTTGTTGGACTTCTCCAAAAGGTCAAGCATCGTCGGCGGTTTGCCGTCAACAGCATATTTCTTGATATGCTCCCTGATGTACTTGACCGTCTGCTCGTAGTCCTCGATTGTGGCAGCATTTTTCTTCTTGAAACGGCTCTGCGCCAGCCCGATTTGCCCTGATACTCCTTGTACACAGGCTCCAGCTCGTCACGATGCCTCATCTTTTCAATAATCAGTTACGCTATAATATCAAATTTAAGATGTATACGAGCATTCAAACTAAAGTTCCTACGAGAGTCAGAGCATATAATTATGAAATTTTGCTTCTATTTAAATCAAGAAACAGCAACCGGAGTCGATTTTGTCAGGACGAGTCAATGTGTAGTGGGTATTTAGCGCCTCTAAAATATATTATAGAATAGAGTTTGAATAAAAATGCTGTAAATTCCACTATCATGACATCACCCTCAGGTCCATGTGAACGCAAGTTCATGCAGGTTCAACTCCTGTTATCCGCACTTCAAGAAAGCTTCCCTAAAAGGGAAGCTTTCTTTGTAACATTTTGTATTCTCAGCGTACTAACATACAGAAGCTTCTGAATATATGGGAAGGAGGGAGACCCTTGAACAGGGATATTGAAGAGTACTACACCCAATATGGTAAGAAGGTCTACGCCTATCTTCTGAGTATCTGCCGTGAGTCCGATACAGCGCAGGAGCTTACACAGGAGACCTTCTGTCAGGCAATAAAGTCTCTCAGCCGCTTCAAGGGCGATTGCTCTGTATGTACATGGCTGTGTCAGATAGCTAAATTTCTGTGGCTGAAGGAGCTGAAGCGTCGGAAATACCATCCCTCCGCCTCTGAAGAGGAGCAGCTTGAAAGGCTTGATATAAGCATTGTACCTCCTGATGAACAGCTTGAAAGCTCTGACACTAAAATGTATGTCATCAGACAGATACATGAGCTCCCCGAACGTGAAAAAGAGATAGTTCTTCTCAGAGCCACGGGTGCCCTGACATTTGAAGAGATAGGACAGCTTTTCGGCAAGAGCGCAAGCTGGGCAAGAGTGACCTACTACCGCGCCAAACAGAAACTGAGAAAGGAGTAATTACATGAGATGTGAAATAATAAGGGACCTGCTTCCGCTTTACTGCGATGATGCTCTTTCAGATGTAAGCAGGAAAGAGGTTGAAAAGCATATTGCGGAGTGTGATGAATGCAAAAAAGTATACAGCGATATGAAAGGACAGGATATAAAGCTTCTAACGCCGGAAAAAGACATAGCACCTATGAAAAAGGTCAGGCAAAAAATACGTCTTTCAAGAGTTCTTCTCATCGCCTTTGTACTTGCGGGACTGCTTCTTACAGTCACGTATGAACTTCTGTGTGCAAATCCTATGCTTGTAAGCTCCGATAAAATATCTTACGATGTTTCCTCATACACGACAGACTCTGTTTACAGCTATTTTGACGATGTCAATAACCGCCGTGAGGAGTTACTTGTCCCAAAAGATGCAGATTTTACGCAGGACACCTTTGAAAATGCAGTATATGTTGATGGAGAAAAGCTCCTTGATGACAGCGGAGAGCCTGTCCCTGCCACAGGCACTCTCTATCCGGGAGGAGTATTAAGAGTATCTATCCATGCTGATAACTGGCTCACCGCAATGAAGATAGATGTTGACCAGACATATTCGGGTGAGAAGGTCTCTGCCACTGTCGGTTTCCGTCCATGTCTTCCATTCCGGCAGGATATGAACAGGATAAGCAATGAAGACGGCATGGTCTGGAGCGCTCCGTTAGTAAATATCGGAGAGGGTTCTACTCTGACGATACATTGCAGGGATAAGGATATAGTTCTTGACCTTTACAAGCTTTCAGAGGAAGCAGAATAATCAAAGCCGCACATTTAAGTGCGGCTTTTTATTTTTTCAGGTGGTCTTTTCTGAATTTAGCAGGAGAAACACAGGCGTACTTCTGAAAGACTCTTGAAAAATGCGAATAATCGGTATAGCCGCATTTTTCAGAGACCTCAACAGCGGTAAGATCGTTTTTGCTTAACAGCTGCTTTGCCAGCTCCATACGGCTGGTGAGTATATCCTTTGTGCATGAAACTCCGTAGCGCTGCTTGTACAGTCTCTGGAAATGAGCGACGGACAAATTGAGCTTCTCCGCAATAACAGGTATAGTCCAGTCAAAAGCGGGAGTGTCATAAATCTGCTGTCGGATAGAGTCCAGCTCGCTGTCATAGTGGGTCTGTACGTTTCTGTGTGTGGGAGAATATGCGCTTTTTAGCTGAAGCATTATTGCAGTCATGAGACAGCGTATTACAGCGTCTTTTTCGGTATTGTCCGATTCATAGATGTCTCTGCATATCCTTATGAGCTCCGAGACCGTGTCAGAGGGAAGCTTGATAGGGGTATTGAACTCCATTCCGAGACTGTCCAGAAAGCCGTTATCGCCTTCTTCCAGCTCAAACCTTATCCAGTCGTCTGCATATTCCTCACCTGCGGCTCTGAGTGAGTGGGGAAAGCAGCTTGAGGTCAGGAAAGCAGTATTTGCCTCCGTAAAATACTCAGTTTCCCCCATGCAGATACAGGCTTTGGACTGCACAAGTATCAGCTGCATACCGTGGACACCGTTTGGACGGTTTATCCTGAAATCGGCAGGGTGCGTCCAGTGCCAGCCTATCATGTAAACACGCATACCGTTCCTCCTTTCCGCAGTAATTATCTTATTATAATTATACGTTAAAGTTTTTGGGTTGTCAAATAAAATTGAAAGAAAAACACAATTTTATGCTGAAAATGTTCATTGTTATTTTGTACGGCTGATGTTATTATATTGTTATCGAAAACGGAAGTGATTCAGGGGAATATTAAGACAAACAAGGAGGAATACTATTATGGAACACTCAAAAAGACTGACGGCTGCTGCGGCAGCTCTGATGATGGCTGCTTCGGCGGTCAGTTCATTCGGCGTGCCGATGACAGCGGACGCGGCATACGGCGCAGGCGGAAACGGCAAGGCTGTCATGGAGTATCTTGACAGAGGCATATACGCCGTAAAAAGCGGGAACGGAATGTTCGTCAGCTGGCGCTGGAATGCCGATGATGCAGATGATGCGGAGTTCAGACTTTACCGCGATGACAAGCTCATCTACACCAGCAAGAAGGGCGATCCCACAAGCTATCAGGACAACGGCGGAGGTACAGGCTCAAAGTACCGTGTGGACTGCGTTGAGGGAGGCAAGGTGACCTCGTCTGAGAAGTGCGGTTTCACTTCGGGAAATAACTATTTCGACATAAAGCTTGATCGCCCGGGAAGCCAGTATTCGCCCAATGACTGCGTTGTGGGAGATGTCGACGGAGACGGACAGTATGAGATCTTTCTCAAATGGGATCCTTCAAACGCCAAGGACAATTCTCAGGAGGGCAAGACCGACGATGTACTTATTGACTGCTACACTCTTGAGGGCAAAAAGCTGTGGCGTATAAACCTGGGAAAGAATATCAGAGCGGGTCAGCACTACACACAGATGTGCGTTGCGGACTTTGACTGCGACGGAAAGGCAGAGCTCATCACAAAGACAGCTGACGGCACAACAGACGGCAAGGGAAAGGTCATAGGTGACGGCAGCAAGGACTACCGCAATGCAAAGGGATATATACTCAGCGGTCCCGAGTATATGACGCTGTTTGACGGTCAGACAGGCGCTGCCCTTGATACCATAGATTTTCCCGTTCCAAGGGGCAAGGTCAGCGACTGGGGCGACAATTACGGCAACCGCGTTGACCGTATGAACAGCGGTATCGCTTATCTTGACGGAGTCCACCCCTCCGCTATTTACGGCAGAGGCTATTATACCAGACTGACCTGGTCCGCAATAGATGTCAGGGACAAGAAGCTGGTGAAAAGATGGGTATTCGATACAGGGAACAACAGATCTGCTGCGGGCTGGGGCTGTGGCAACCATAACGTAATGGTTGCAGACTGCGACAACGACGGCAAGCAGGAAGTATTCACGGGTGCAAGCTGTATCGACGACAACGGAAAGCTTCTCTGGACATCGGGAGACCTTCACGGTGACGCAATGCACGTCGGTGATCTTATACCCGACCGTGAGGGGATTGAGGTATGGCAGTGCCATGAGGACAAGCCCTACGGTGAGACCTGCTATGATGCAAAGACAGGCAAGAGAATATTCCATATAAACTTCACCAAGGACACAGGACGCTGTGCTGCCGACAATATCTGGGCAGGCAGCAAGGGTGCGGAGTTCTGGGGAGCTGCCGACGGCAACGTCTATGACTCCACAGGAAAGAAAATAGGCGGCACAAAGCCTGCGCAGAACTTCTTTATCTACTGGGACGGCGATCTTGAACGCGAGATACTGGACGGGAACAAGATCTCGAAGATGACAGGTGCCAACAAGATAGACCGTATATTTACAGCAAACGGCTGCGGCTCAAATAACAGCTCAAAGTCTGTGCCCTGTATGACAGCAGACCTTTTCGGCGACTGGCGTGAGGAGCTTATCATGAGGACTGACGACAACAGCAAGCTCCGTATCTGGTGCACCACAGATACTACAAAGGTACGACTGACTACTCTGATGCACGATATGCAGTATCGTGCACAGAACTGCTGCCAGCAGTCCTCCTATAACCAGCCTCCTCATGTGAGCTACTATCTCGGAAGCGACGCCCCCCTGCCGCAGAGACCGGATATTAAGCTCAACAATGTACCTGTAAAGACAAACATTCCCGATGAGCCAATTGTGACAGTGCCCGAGACTACACAAGCTGTGACTACAACACAGCCCGTGACTACGACCTCGTCTGCGCCGATCATGACCGGTGAGCCTGCTTCCGGGATAATTGACGGACAGATCTACACATTCCGCAATGCGGCAAGCGGTCTTTACCTTGGAGTTGAAGGCGGTGCGGCTGTCAACAACGCCAATGTGATACAGTCTGCAAATACAGGAAAGGAAAATCAGTTCAAGGCAGTTTCAGCAGAAAACGGTTATTTCTACCTCGTATCGCAGCTTGACGAAGGAGGCACATTTGCCCTTGACGTTCACGCCAAAAAGACAGAGGACGGTACAAATATCGAGCTTTATACGCTGAAAAACGGTGAAAACCAGCAGTTCAGATTTGTGGACAACGGGGACGGCTCATACAGATTAACAGCTAAGATCTCTGGGGATAAGTCCTGCGTGACCGCATCCGGCAGCGACGGAAATGTTTTTGAGCAGACCATTGGCGGAAGCGGTCAGAGCTGGATAGCTGCGCCCGTTTCGTCAGAACAGAGCAACACTCCCGCATATGGCGATGTGAACTGTGACGGAAAGGTAGAGCTTGCTGACGCTATACTTATAATGCAGGCTATATCAAATCCCGATAAATTCGGTGTAAACGGTACTGAAAAGGGACACCTCACTGCCAAAGGCAGGGAGAACGCAGATTGCTCAGGCTCAGGAGACGGCATGACCGTAAACGATGCACTTGCCATACAGAATTACCTTCTGAATATAATACCTTCACTGCCTGAAAAATAATATAGTGCATTTCATTGCAGCAGCAGACCTCTGCCTATCATTCGGCGGAGGTCTTTTGCTTTTGTGAAGATAAAGCTGTTGCAGGCTTTGGACTTTTATAGTATAAGCGGCAAAGATAAGCAGAATGCCGCTTTATCTCCGCGGTCATTGCTATTTCCGTAATAATGTGGTATAATTCTTATAACTTGTTTTTAGGAAAGGAGAAGCTATGCATTTTGTTGAAGCAAAGGGGATACTGTCCTCAAAGAACGGAATGAATATATACAGGGGCTGCTCTCACGGCTGTATATACTGTGACAGCCGAAGCCTTTGCTATAATATGTCCCATGCCTTTGAGGACATAGAGGTAAAGCAGAATGCGCCGCAGCTTCTTGAGAAGGCTCTGCGCTCAAAACGGAAAAGGTGCATGATAGGTACGGGCTCAATGAGCGATCCCTATATGCCTGCTGAGGCGGAGCTGAAGCTCACACGCCGCTGCCTTGAGCTTATTGAGCAGTATCAGTTTGGCGCTGCTGTCCTCACAAAGTCCGATCTGATACTCAGGGACGCAGAACTTATAGCTTCCATAAATCAGCAGCAGAAGGCAGTAGTGCAGATGACAATGACTACCTTTGATGATGAGCTTTGCAGGATAATTGAGCCAAATGTATGTCCCACAGGCAGAAGGGCTGAGGTGCTTATGGAGATGAAGCGCCTCGGAGTTCCCACAGTAGTCTGGCTTAGTCCGTTTCTGCCTTATATAAATGATAGCGAGGAGAACCTGAGAGGACTTCTCGGCTACTGTGCCGAAGCGGGAGTGAAGGGGATAGTCTGCTTCGGCATAGGGCTCACTCTCAGGGACGGCAACAGGGAGTATTTTTACTCTGCCCTTGACAGGCATTTTGAAGGCTTGTCGCAAAGATACCGTATAGAGTTCGGCAATGCTTATGAGATAGTCAGCCCGAATCATAGTCGGCTTATGGCTGTATTCAATGAATTCTGCAACAAATACGGCATTATACATGATATTAACGCCTGCTTCGGCTATCTGAACGAGCTTCCCGAAAAATATGAGCAGCTTACTTTATTCTGACTGGAGATAATACGATGAACGAAAATATAATGGTAATTGACGACGATATACATATAGGAAATATGCTTGAGGAAGCTCTGTCCCGTGATGGCTACAGAGTTACAAGGGCTTATTCCGGGACTGAGGCGCTTATGCTTTTATCCTCGCAGAAGCCTGACCTGATACTTCTTGATCTTATGCTCCCCGGACTCAGCGGAGAGGAGCTTCTGCCTAAGATAGAGGGGATTCCCGTTATTATCGTGAGCGCAAAGATAGATATTGACAATAAGGTGGAGCTCCTCCTCGGAGGGGCAGCAGATTACATAACAAAGCCTTTTGACATGAAGGAGCTAAAGGCGCGTATCAGGGTACAGCTCCGCAGCAGACAGCTTACATCATCGCGCTCCGAGCTTACATACAAGGAGCTGAAGCTGAACACAGATACCCATAATGTAACTGTAAACGGCGATGAAGTAAGACTTACAAGGACTGAATACGCTATACTGAAGCTTCTCATGCTCAATCCCGATCAGGTCATAACCAAGTCGGTCATGCTTGACAGGATAAGCACAGATACTCCCGACTGTACGGAGACCTCACTGAAACAGCATATCAGCAACCTGCGCAAAAAGCTTCGCTCCGCCGACGGTACGGACTACATAGAGGCTGTATGGGGCATAGGCTTCAAAATGGCATGATCTTTACTATATCTTTACTCTTTTCTTTACCGCTTTCTTTACTTTTGTGGTATAGGATAGTATCATAAAGTCAAGGAGGTACATTTTATGGAATACGTTATAAAGACAAATGATCTGAAAAAGAATTACAAAAGCTTCAAGGCACTTGACGGACTGAGCCTCAATGTTCCCAAGGGCTCAATATACGGACTTGTAGGAAGAAACGGAGCAGGAAAGACCACATTCTTCCGTATTCTCTGCGGACTTCAGGAGCCTTCCTCGGGTGATTACGAGATATACGGAGTAAAGAACGGTAACAGTGGGATAAATAAGTCACGGAGAAGAATGGGGGCAGTTGTAGAAACTCCCTCCATATATCTTGATATGAGCGCACAGCAGAATCTGAAGTATCAGTGCAGGATGCTGGGACTTCCCGATTATAGCTGTGTCGATGAGCTTCTCAAGCTGGTGGGACTTGCAAATACAGGCAAAAAGAAGGCAAAGAACTTCTCGCTTGGCATGAAACAGCGTCTGGGCATAGCCGTAGCACTGGTGGGAGAGCCTGATCTCCTCATACTTGATGAGCCCATAAACGGACTTGATCCTCAGGGTATAGTGGAGATAAGAGAGCTTATACTCAGGCTCAACCGCGAGAAGGAGATAACTGTCATGATCTCCAGCCATATCCTTGACGAGCTGTCAAAGCTGGCGACCTATTACGGCTTTGTGGATCACGGCAGAATGGTAAAGGAAATGAGTGCAGAGGAGCTTGACAACAGCTGCCGCAAGTGTATCAGAATGGAGGTGACTGACACAGCGGCAATGGCAAGAGTTCTGGACAATATGGGCGTTGAATACAAGATCCTGTCCGAGACCTCTGCGGATATTTTTGCAAAGCTCAATTTCTCAAAGCTTTCCGATGCACTTTCCGGGGAGAACTGTGAGGTCATATCCATGAACGAGCATGACGAGAGTCTTGAGGGCTTCTTTATCTCTCTTGTTGGAGGTGGCAGAAATGATCAAGCTTCTGAGAGCTGAGTTTGCACGCTGCTTTACGGGAAAGCTTTTCTGGCTTGTAGTTCTGTTTAATGTAGTGCTGGCTTTAAGCTTCAATGTCTTAACGTATGCTACTACTAAAAGCGAAGACTTTAGTAAGATCTTTACCGATAAAACTCTCTATATCGGACTCATCTCAATGGGGCTGACAGCTGCGGTTTTTGTTTCATTTCACGCAGGAAGCGAGTTCGATGAGGGAACTATCAGGAACAAGCTTATTGCAGGCAATACCAAAACAGGGATATATCTCTGTGATCTTGCAGTTTGCTCTGCGGCGCTGATAATCATCCAGTATCTTTACTTTTTTATCGCGTACGCTTTTTCATATATTCTGTTCGGAGCTCTTCATCATTCATTTTCGGTAATGATGCAGCTCCAGCTGATCGGCGCACTGGGAACCATTGCAGTCACAGCATTTATGCTGATGATAACAATGATAGTACGCAGCAGAACAATTGCAGTAACGGTGTGTATGATAGCTTCAATAGTGTTTTTCATTGCCTGCATTGCCATTATCAATGAACTTGAGGAACACAGCATGGAGCTTCTGGACGCAGGTCCGGAGATCATTTCAGCCGAAAAGTATGCTGTTCTCGATAAATACAGCTATGTTTACGGAGTTGACAGCGAGAATCTTTTCGGTACAGAGCTTGCAGTAAAGGAATTCTTCTATGACAGCCTGCTTCAGAGCCAGGCGTTAAGGTTTTCAGATGAACGGAGCCTTCCTTATCACTGGGAGTTCATGGTGATATACAACATCGCAATAACGCTGGTAACAACACTTATAGGCGCTGTTACATTCCGCAGACTTGACCTGAAGTGAGGTGGAAATATGAAAAACTTGTTAAAAGCCGAATTCAGCCGTATGTTCAGGTCAAAGCTGTTCTGGATATTTATGATACTGTCGGTTGTTTTCTGTGTATATAACATATATGATGATGCAAATATGCCTGCAGAGTTTAGGCAGTCAGGGCAGATATACGGATATGTCTTTGAAGCTGCTCTGTACTTTTACATACTTGTATACATTTTTGCCGCTGCTGTTTTAGACAGTCTCTTTATCAGCCGTGAACACGCCGATGGAACTATACGCAACAAGGTCATCTCAGGACATCCGAGAGCCTCTGTTTACATGACAGAGCTCATCGTATGCTCTGTAACGGGACTTATTATGTTCATTGTAAATTTAGCGATCATAAGTCTGCCTTTTCTGAAATTCGGTATACATGGTATGGACGGATGGGTGACTATGAGAAGGATAATCCTTATCGCTGTACTGATAATAGTGATAAATGCAATGTTTGTTCTGTTCTCTATGCTTATTCCATCGAGAGCAAGCTCAGTAGTATGGTCGATAGTATTTATAATCATCATGCTTGTTTCATCTGGACTTATCCAGGATAAGCTTGATAATGATTCACACAGCCGTATTCTGCGTGAGAGTGGAGAATACTATGAGCACAGCAAGATACTGGGCGATACCGAGAGAAAGGTATATAAAGCCTTAAATTATATCCTGCCGACTAATCAGGTGATACATACCTATGATATTGATGACTTTCTTGCGGATTATAAAGATATTTCCGAGATCCCGCAGAAAAAACTCAATATTTATCTTGCAGGTCTCTGCCTCTTGGATGCAGTCACATTCGTGCTTGTAACAGCCGCAGGTATAACTATATTCAGAAAAAAAGATTTGAAATGAGGTAAACAGATTGACTAAGCTTATAAATTCCTATTTATGGCGACTTTTCAGAAATAAACTACTATACGTCGGACTTGCAGCCGCTTTTATCATAACTCTCGCAGGAGCAGGCACGGAAAGCTCATCTGAGCAGTCAATGCTTATGATAAAGGCACTTTCATTGGGGATAATCGCCTTTACATCGGTATTCGTGCCCCTTTTCCTTGGTCGCGAATACTCTGACAGGACCATAAGGAACAAGTTCATCAGCGGCTATACAAGAACACAGGTATTTTTTGCTTCCTGTACAGCAGTTGCTGTTGTCGAGGTACTTATGACTGCTTCATGGCTTGCAGGGGCAGCTATTGCCGTGCATATAACTGGAGCTGAGCTTTCGGAGCTCCTTTCTTTAGCGGCAAAAACATTTCTGTTTAGTATGGCACACGCTGCATTTGTGACCTTTTTCAGTATGCTTATAAGCAAAACAGCTGTTTGTATAGCAGTACAGATCCTTATCTTTCACCTGTTTTCGTCAGCGGCACCAATTATGCTTGCAATTGGCGTAAATATTGGCGGCACAGCTGAGAGAGTATCTATATATGCAGCAAGCTCCTTTCCCATGGGACAGTGGTTCTCAGCCATAGGCTTTCCTGATGAAGTGTCAGAGATAGGCGCTTACAGGGCGGCAGCCTGCGTTGCACTCATGCTTTTGTTTACAGCAGCAGGCTGTATTATGTTCAGAAAAAAGAGTATTCGTTAAAGGAGTTTGTATATGGAAGTCCCGGTAATTCTGCTGGCAGTTTTGTCAGTATTCCTGTCAGTAAAGCTATGGCTTCTGCACAGATCCGCAAAGGAGATCGCAGAGGCTTTGTCGGACTGCCTTAAAACAGATACAAATAACCTTATTACAGTTTCAAGCAGGGATAAACAGGTGAGAAAGCTTGTGTCCGAGCTGAATGATGAACTGAAGCTGCTCCGTGAAGAGCACCACCGCTTTGTACAGGGGGATATGGAGCTGAAAAACGCCGTCACCAACATCTCCCATGACCTCAGAACACCGCTTACAGCTATTTGCGGTTACCTTGATATGCTGAAAAGCGAGGACAAGTCTCCCGAGGCAGAACGCTACCTTGAGATAATCAGCGGCAGGGTGGAGGCAATGAAGCAGCTAACAGAGGAGCTTTTCCGATACTCGGTCATAATGACATCTGAACCTGAGGGAAAGCCGGAGCAGGTCTCCGTGAATGATGTCCTTGAGGAGAGCATAGCCGGGTATTACCCTGTACTCAGTGAAAAGGGATTAGTACCTGAGATCGACATAACCGACCGGAAGGTCGTTAGATTTCTTGACCGCTCCGCCCTTGCCAGGGTGTTCTCCAATCTTATAAATAATGCAGTCAAGTACAGTGACGGCGACCTTTCCGTCAGCCTTTCAGCCGATGGGACTGCCATATTTTCAAATCGCGCTTCTCAGCTTACTTCCGTACAGGTCGAAAAGTTCTTTGACAGGTTCTATACCGTTGAAGCTGCACGAAATTCCACGGGTCTGGGACTTTCTATTGCCAGAACTCTTGTCGAACAGATGGGCGGAACTATCTCTGCTTCTGTCGAAAACGGAGTATTATCCATTGTTTTGCACCTTTAATGGCTCATTTGCCATAATATACGAAGTAATTTTGCTTCGGTACTTGATTTAGGGAAAAATATGTGATATAATAATGTTTACAGGGGAGCTTGCGGGACAGGCTGAGAGGAAGGTGTTACCTTCGACCCTTCGACCTGATTTGGTTAATGCCAGCGTAGGGAGTCTGATTTTGTTATGCATATTCAGGGAACTGCGCAGGCGGTTCCCTGAATTTTTTAAGGAGGTGCCGTAATGGTAAAGATAAATGGTGAACTGCTTGAAAAAGACGGAAAAACTGTAACGGAAATGCTTTCTGATATGGAAATAAGCGGTCAGAGAGTTGCTGTAGAGATAAACGAAGAAATAGTTCCAAAGGCAAAATATGACGAAACTATTCTCAAGGACGGCGACCATGTAGAGGTCGTTCGTTTTGTGGGAGGCGGCTGATATGCCAATACCTTCAAAAGAGGAAATGTACAGAGCGCTGGAGGAAAGACATGGGGCTGAGCTGCAGAAGAAGCTGGACATCGCTTCAGTGGCGGTATGCGGACTTGGCGGACTTGGCTCTAATATTGCTATAGCCCTTGCAAGAGCAGGTGTAGGAAAGCTTAATATCATTGATTTTGACAGCGTTGACATCTCAAATCTGAACCGCCAGCAGTACTTTCCCGACCAGCTTGGCAAGCCAAAGTCTGACGCGATGAGGGATACTCTTGAGCGTATAGCGCCTTATTGCAGTATCACTTCCCATAATGTTAAACTCACAGAGGAGAACATTCCTGTTCTGCTGAAAGATGCTGATATTATCGTTGAGGCATTTGACAGGGCCGAGCAGAAGGCTATGCTGGTTAACTGCGTGCTGGAGAATATGCCCGATAAGTATCTTGTATCAGGCTCAGGTATGGCAGGGATAGCTCCATCAAATATTATAACCACAAAAAGGATAACAAAGCGCTTTTATCTGTGCGGTGACGGCGTAAGCGATGTTGAGAACGGAATGGGACTCGTTTCATCACGGGTCCTTATCTGTGCAGGTCATCAGGCTCATGCAGTCATAAGGATAATTGCAGGCGAATTTGATATATAAGGAGAGACCATTAATGAAGGACGATAAGCTTATTATAGGAGGACATGAGTTCTCCTCACGTTTTATACTCGGCTCGGGAAAGTATTCCCTCAGTCTCATTGAGGCTGCCGTAAAGTATGCAGGTGCAGAGATAATCACACTTGCTGTACGCCGTACCAATTCCAAGGAGCACGAGAATATCCTTGACTATATTCCCGAGGGAGTAACACTTCTTCCCAATACTTCGGGAGCAAGAAATGCCGATGAGGCTGTTCGTATAGCAAGACTTGCCCGTGAGCTTGGCTGCGGAGACTTTGTAAAGATAGAGATCATGCGCGATACCAAGTATCTTCTTCCCGACAATCAGGAGACAGTACGCGCTACGGAGATACTGGCGAAAGAGGGATTTATTGTAATGCCATATATGTATCCCGATCTGAATACAGCCCGTGATCTGGTTAACGCAGGTGCAGCTTCTGTAATGCCTCTTGCTTCGCCGATCGGCTCAAACAAGGGACTTGCTACCAAGGACTTCATACAGATCCTCATTGACGAGATAGACCTGCCCATAATCGTTGACGCAGGAATAGGCAGACCTTCACAGGCTTGCGAGGCTATGGAAATGGGCGCTGCTGCTGTTATGTCAAATACTGCACTTGCCACTGCGGGAGACCTTCCTGTTATGGCAGAGGCTTTCAAGCAGGCTATTGAAGCAGGCAGAAAGGCATATCTTTCCGGACTGGGACGAGTACTCACAAGAGGAGCTTCTCCCTCCGATACACTGACAGGCTTCCTTCGTGACTGATGGTACATCTTGAAAAAGTAAACGGCGGCAATATCTACGATATTATCGAGCTTGAAGTCCATGAGAGCCAGAGAAAGTTTGTCTCAGACAATAAAATGAGTATCGTTGATGCCTATGGTGCAATGACGGGAGGCGGTAACGCCTTTCCATTCGGTATCTATGATGATGATACACCTGTGGGATTTCTGATGATAGGCTTCGATGTGGATGAATACTGGGAGGACTATCCCGGAATTGCAGTGGGAAGCTACAACATATGGCGCCTTATGATAGACCGCCGCTATCAGGGCAGGGAATACGGAAAAGCCGCAATGAAACTGGCACTTGACTTCATAAGGACGTATCCATGCGGAGAAGCTGAAAAGTGCTGGCTGTCCTATGATCCCGAAAATTACGCGGCTGAGAGGCTGTACAGCTCCTTTGGCTTTGAACCAAACGGCGAAAAAGACGGCGATGAAATTATAGCCGTACTGGAATTATAAAAGAAGGTAATTTAATGGAAAATCACTATTTTGTAGACTCGGATAAGCTTTCCGAGGCTGCTCTTAAAAAGAAGCATATGCTTGAGACCGATCCTGCTTCACGTACAAACCATATGGAGTACATGGAGGGCATGGAGCGCATAAAGTCAGATATTATGGACAAGGTAATGACTGAGATGAAGAACTATGATTACTCTCAGTACACTGCCCGCGATGTGAACGCAGCTCTCAACCATGAGACCTGCACTGTTGAGGATTTCAAGGCGCTGCTTTCTCCTGCGGCAGAGCCTTTTCTTGAAAAAATGGCTCAGCGTGCAAAGCTTGAGACCCAGAAGCATTTCGGCAATACAGTGTATCTGTTCACTCCTCTGTATATCGCCAATTATTGTGAGAATTACTGCGTTTACTGCGGCTTCAACTGCTATAATGACATAAAGCGCATGAAGCTCAATATGGAGCAGATCGAGCACGAGATGAAGGTCATTGCCGACAGCGGTATGGAGGAGATACTCATTCTCACAGGAGAGAGCCGTGCACAGAGCAGTGTGGAGTACATCGGCGAGGCTTGCAAGCTGGCACGCAAGTACTTCCGTATGGTTGGAATAGAGGTCTATCCGCTTAATACCGATGAATACAAATACCTTCACGAATGCGGAGTTGATTATGTTACCGTATTTCAGGAAACCTATGACAGTGACAGATATGAGCAGCTCCACCTTATGGGACACAAGCGTGTTTGGCCTTACAGATTTGAAGCTCAGGAACGTGCACTTATGGGCGGCATGAGAGGTATTGCCTGTTCGGCACTCCTGGGACTTTCCGATTTCAGAAAGGATGCCCTGGCAAGTGCGCTTCATGTTTACTATTTACAGAGGAAATATCCTCAGGCTGAGATATCACTTTCATGCCCGAGACTTCGTCCTATAATCAATAATGACGAGATAAATCCTCTTGATGTTCACGAAAAGCAGCTCTGTCAGATACTCTGCGCATACAGGATATTCCTGCCATTCTGCGGAATAACCGTATCTTCAAGAGAGAGCGAGAGCTTCAGAAACGGTATCGTAAAGATCGCTGCAACTAAGGTATCGGCAGGTGTTTCCACTGGAATAGGCGACCATGAGAGCAAGTACACAGGCAAGGAGAGCGAAGCTGCCGAGGGCGATGAGCAGTTCGAGATAAATGATGGACGCAGCTTTGATAAGATGTACAAAGATATGTCTGAGGAAGGACTTCAGCCTGTGCTGAATGATTATCTTTATGTCTGATATTATTTGCGTGACCTCACGTTTGCTTTGCAGAGGGGTTTTTCCGGAGCAGCTACGTAAAATAGCAGAGGCTGAGCCAAAATACGTTATCCTCCGCGAAAAGGACCTGAGCGAGGAGGAGTATCGGGAGCTTGCAAAGATGGCTGTCGCAATATTCCAAGGTACGAAAACAAGGCTTATATTGCATTATTATTACAGAACTGCCATAGAACTTGGCTGGAAAGCTATACATCTTCCGCTCCATATTCTTCGGGAGATGAGCAGAGAAGAAAAGGCGCAGTTTGAACTGATAGGCGCTTCCTGCCATTCTGTCTCAGACGCAGAGGAAGCTCAGAGCCTGGGTGCGGATCATATCACCGCAGGTCATGTTTTTGTCACTGACTGCAAAAAGGGACTTCCTCCCCGTGGTATTGATTTCCTTCACGATGTATGCAGCAGTGTGAACATTCCTGTCTATGCGATAGGGGGCATATCTCCCGATAACATAGAGCTTGTCAGACAGGCAGGGGCAGCAGGTGCCTGCGTAATGAGCGGATTTATGACGTGCAGTGATCCTGTTGTATTTATAAAAGAATTTGAAAAGAAGTGATACAAATGAAAATAGAAAGGAAAGATCTGCTCCTTTATGCCGTTACGGACAGGAACTGTCTTCGCGGTATAAGTCTGGAGGAGGCAGTAGAGCAGGCTATCCTCGGCGGTGCAACCTGTGTTCAGCTCCGCGAGAAGAACATTGATGAAGATGAGCTTATATGTGAGGCAAAGAAGCTTATTGATATATGCCACAGATATAATGTTCCGTTTATTGTCAATGATGATTACGAAGCAGCTCTGAAATGTGGGGCAGACGGCGTTCATGTCGGTATCGAGGACGCTCCCGTAGATGAGATACGCCGTATTGCAGGCAGGGACTTCATTATCGGAGCTACTGCCAAAACGGTAGAACAGGCTTGTCTTGCAGAGCGCTCGGGAGCTGATTATCTTGGTGTAGGAGCAGTTTTTTCGTCTCCCACAAAAAAGAATGCTATAAGAATAACGCCTGAGCTCCTGAAGGAGATATGCAGCTCGGTCAGCATACCTGCTGTTGCCATCGGCGGAATAAACGCCGAAAACGCTGCTGCGATCAAAGGCTGCGGACACAGCGGAATTGCAGTAGTTTCGGCTGTATTCGGTGCTGAGGATGTAAAGGCAGCAGCCGAAAAGCTGACAGAAGCTGTAAAGGCTACATTATAAGAGGTTAGTATGATAAGGTATTATGACATCGGGCTGAATCTGTTCTGCAAGCAGTTCAGAGATCCCGAAAAGATAATTGATGACGCTGCATCTGAGGGAGTTGACTGTATTCTCACAGGCTCTGATATGAAAAGCAGCGAGAGTGTAAACATTTTTGTGAAGTCCCATGACTGCTATGGGACCTGCGGGATACATCCTCACAGTGCCGACAGTGCAAAAGCTGAAGATTTTCAGCGGATACGAGAAATAGTTTCGGGCAATGATAAGATAGTCGCAGTAGGTGAGTGCGGACTGGACTATGACAGGATGTTTTCCACCAGAGAGAATCAGATACGCTGCTTTGAGCATCATATAAAGATCGCGGAGGAACTGGGGAAACCGCTTTTTCTCCATGAACGTGAAGCGGCTGATGATTTCATTGCACGTTTCAAAAAACACAGCGATATATGCAGCAGAGCTGTTGTTCACTGTTTTACAGGAGATAAGGACACTCTGAAAAAGTACATTGATATGGGCTTCTATATCGGAGTTACAGGCTGGATATGTGATGAACGCCGCGGAGGAGCGCTTCGTGAGGCGGTCAGGTATATTCCTCTTGACAGGATAATGGCTGAGACCGATGCTCCATACCTGACCCCCAGGAACATCAAGGGGCTTGACAGGACAAATGTGCCGCAGAACATAAAATATGTAGCAGCCGAGCTGGCGCGGAATATGGGCGTAGACGAGGCTGAGCTGATTGCGGCTCTTAAAGAGAATACCGAGCGCTTTTTTCGGTATATAAAAAGACTGCACGACATTATCGCCGTGCAGTCTTTTATTTTTACTTGCAGCAGATACCGAACATTTCGCAGAGTATCTTCCAGATGTTATTGCAGCACATAATGTATACCTCCTGTACTGAGATTGTCCCTCTTGGGATGATTTTATTATACCAGAGGCTATTCGTTAAATCAATGCAAAATATCTGGATATTAATTTTACATAATTATCCTCTAATTAAGGATATATACCGCTGCCGCCAGGTATGAAGCGAATATAAGCCATATAAAATAGGGGATATTGAGCCGTGCAGCTGTCTTTTTAACGTTTCTGAACGCTAATATCATCACTCCCACAAGAAGCAGTAATATTATTGCAACTGCGGCAGCAATTCCCAGGAGCCTGAAACGGAAGAACAGAATACTCCAGGAAAAATTTACCGCAAGCTGTATGTAATAGAGTTTGAGAGCAGCTGATCGTCCCGTTTTTCTGTCATTGGTCTGCCATATCATGTATGCGGAAATTCCCATAAGTGCGTACAGTACAGCCCATACAACAGGGAATACCCATGGAGGCGGAAACAGCGGCGGAGGCTTTATGTCGGTGTAGAAGGAGGAATAATCTCCCGAAAACAGAGCAGAGAGCGCTCCAACAAGCTCTGCGGTCACAATAAAAATGAGCAGATCCGTCAGTTTGAATTTTTTCATAGTATCTACCTCTTCTGAATTGATAGTAAATACTATGCGGGATCTGCTCATATTATGTTTCATTTAAGTGGTATCACGCTGTTGAATACTGCGTAAAACTTTATAGGTATGTGCTTGTCGATGTGACATTTGCCGAAGAACCATTTATCGTATTTGCAGGTCTTGATGACGTCTTCAAAGAACGCGTGCATTTCCAGCCTTTCGAGAACGTCAACTCCAAGGCATTCCTTCAGTGAAGCAGGGGGCTCATGAGTAATAATATAGTCCACATTGTAATGGTTTTCTCTGAGGTGAGCAATGCCCTCGGTTATTTCCGCCTGTGTAGGCTGTTCCTGAGGCCACCAGTCATTATCCCGTCTGAATTCAATGTCCTGACTATGACCGCCGCCGAATGTAAAGATCTTCTTCTTTTCGATAGTGTAGACTTGACCGCGCATGAGATGGACTACATTTGGCATGATGACCCGCGCTTTACCGCCATTCCACTCCTGGGGGCGGTATTTTTCAAGAATGTCGAAGTTTTCGTGACAGCCATCAAGAAAGGCAATAGTATAATTTTTGTCCGCAAGCTTCTTCAGCGCCGCACGTTCCTGCTTGGAGTTATCCCAGAAAAAGCCGAAATCTCCCGCGATAATGAGGGTGTCTCCACGACCGAGTTTTCTGATCTCAGGGCTTTTAAAGCGAGTAATATCTCCGTGAGTGTCTCCTGTAACGTAGATCACATTAAAAACCTCCGTTCTTTTGTTCAATTTTATACGGCTTATTTTTTTCTGTGCCGTTTCGTTTTGTATTTATATTGTAGCATATTTTCCTGAAAAGGTAAAGGGGGTAAGAAAATTTTTCTGAATTTTAAAAAAAATTTCAGAAACCCCTTTTAAAACGGAAAATTATCTGCTATAATATAGATTAGGCTTGTTAAAAGCACATTACAGCGGGTGACCGCGTGAAATAGAGGAGAATGTATGAAGAAGTTATTATCTGCTCTGGCAGCAACAGTAATAGCACTTCCGTTTGTATGCAGTATGAGGTCAGAGGCGGTAAGCTTTCCGCTTTCAATGACCATAAAGAGCGAGTCTGCGGTGATGATAAACCTGGACTCCAACACAGTAATACACCAGAAAAATGCCGATACCAAGCAAATGCCCGGACCTCTGGTGAACATTATGACCGCCGTTGTCTGTATAGAGAACTGTACAGATCTTTCGCAGGAGGTCACAGTTGACGAATCGGTATATGAGTATCTTTACAATATTGAATTTCCCGATGATCTTAGATTTGCCGAGATAGAGGATGGAGACGTCCTCACCTATACAGATCTGCTTCACGCCATGATGTTGACTTCATCAGTGGAGGCAGCTGAGACCATCGCATACAAGATCGGTGGAGAAAACACAGCAAAGTTCGTAGAAATGATGAACGAGAAGGCTGCGGAACTGGGGTTGGAGGACACTCATTTTACCAATGCCACAGGTATGTATGATCCCGATCAGTATACAACTGCAAATGATATGATGAAGCTTTCGGTCTATGCTCTGGGAGTGCCCTATTTTGAGAGTATCGCAACTGCTTTCACATATACCCCCACGGTTCCCAATCCCAAGAATCACCCAGAAATGGACAAATGGATATGGACCAATTCCAATGTTATGATGGACAGTCAGGGTGATTATGCTTACAGTGGCGCCAAGGGTATCAAGACCTCAAATCTTGAGCGTGCAGGCAGAAGCATAGTGACCATGGCGAGCCGTGACGGCAATAAGTATCTGGTAGTTCTTATGAAGTCACCGCTGAATAATGCCGACGGAGACAATACCTTTTACCATATAACAGATGCAATAGCAATGTTCGACTGGGCATTTGATAATTTCTCCTATCAGGTCATACTTGCTGATACTGCCGAGGTCGGCGAGCTTCCTGTTGAGCTTGCAGAGGGGAATGACTATGTTCTGGCTATCCCAAAAGAAGAATTTACTCTCCTCTGGTATAATGAGGTGGACGTTTCGACTATCAGCCGAGATAAGGTTGAATGGTATAAGAACACTCTCCAGGCGCCTGTAGCCAAGGGCGAGCCCCTCGGAAAGGTCGCTCTTGAGTATTCCGGCGAAGAGCTGGGTACAGTTGAGCTTGTTGCGGTAAGCAATGTTGAGCGTTCCGCTTCTAAATATAATATGTATGTTGCGAAGATGTTCACAAAGTCACGCTGGTTCAACAAAGCACTTATGGTGTCCTTTCTGCTTTGTGCGATCTACATCATGGTATGTATTTATTCCTATATAGTTTTCAAGAGCAAGGCTAAGCCTATGAAGCCTATATACGCTGTACCCAAGGTCAACGACAAGGACCGCCGCAGACGCAGACAGCAGCAGAGCGAAGATGAAAAATAACAGAAATACCGTACAGTAAAACTGTACGGTATTTTTTTATAATGTGATATATCTGCTGCTGGCATATCCGTTTATGCCGTTATAGCTGATAACGTACCAGCCGTTTGTCTCGCCGTTTATCATAACGGTGGCTCCGTCGGGAGCAGAGCCGATAATATTTCCCGAGAGCCCCGGATAATCCCGTATATTCAGTCCGCTTCCGTCGGTAGTGACAGTGCCCCAGCGAACCGCTCCTGCCGGGACGAATGGTATACCGAAGTAATCACAGAGGGAGTCCACGATATTTCGAGCGATATTTTCAAGATTATTTTTCAGCCATGCCTCGTCTGCGTAGTTGTCATGATAACCAAGCTCACAGAGAACTGCAACAGCTTTTGTGCGCAGCACCTCTCCGAGAGAGTAGGTGGGGACAGCTCTGACCTTATCGGGCAGAGGGTACACGGCTTTAAGATTATTTGCTATAATATCAGCAAGTCGGCGGCTCTGGTCACTTTTGGGGGCGTAGTATATATCTATCCCTCTGAGCCTGCCTGCAAGAGATTCCGGCGCAGCGTTTGAGTGCAGTGCAAGATGAACATCATAGCTTCCTGCATTCGAGTCTGCTATTGCACCTGTAACATTCCTTATGGGATCATTTCTTACAAAACTTATACCGCAGGAGCGAAGATATGGTTCTATCCGATCTGCGAGGAGATTCATATAAAGCTCCTCATTGCCGTCAGTAGCATACTGATTCCACTCCTGAGTGGAGGGACTTAAAAAGACCTTTGGCATATTATCATTCCTTTCGTTGGATATGAGAAAGCTCTCATTCCATTTTATGCCGTAAGGTCACAGATTGATATAATTATTTAGTAGAAAAAGTATGTCTTCTATTGACTTTTTGCTTTTAAAGCGTTATACTTTAAATGATAAAAGAAACTGGAGGTTTGATCTCAATGAAAATTCTTGTTGTCGGACTCGGACTTATAGGCGGGTCCCTTTGTAAGGCACTGAAAAAATACACATATCACACCGTGGCAGGCTGCGATATAAATCATGATATTGAAAATGCAGCTCTCAGGGATGTCGCTCTTGATGAAGTGTTTGACGGAAACTATGAGGGCTATGATCTTATAGTAATTTCACTTTTCCCCGAGGGAACTGAGCGCTTTTTTGCTGAAAATGCTTCAAAGATCAATAAAAACACCGTTATTACCGATGTTTGCGGTATCAAAGGCGATTTCTCACAGCGTATGAAGAATATCGCAGAGGCTAACGGTCTCAGGTATCTCGGTATACACCCCATGGCGGGAAAGGAATTCGGCGGCTATTATAACAGCACCGCTGACTTGTTTGTGAAAGCCAACTTTATAGTCGTTCCTTTTGAGGACAGCGCACAGTCTGATGTGGATATGCTCAGCGGACTTGCAAAAGAAATAGGTGCGGGCAAGATCGTTGTGACCAGTCCCGAAAACCATGACAAGATGATAGCTTATACCTCTCAGCTTGCGCATATAGTGTCCAGTGCATATGTAAAAAGCCCCGAGTTGGGGCTTGAATGCGGATTCAGCGGAGGCAGCTTCCAGGATATGACCCGTATAGCTACAATGAATGAGAAAATGTGGACGGATCTGTTCATGCAGAACAGGCAGCACCTGCAATATGAGCTGGATACACTTATCGAAAATCTTCAGAAATACAGCGAAGCTCTTAAAAACGGGGACGCTGACAGAATGAAAGCACTTATCGCAGAGGGACGCGAACTCAAGGAGGAGAACCTCCGTCACAGAGTCGGTCAGCCTAACTGAAGAACCTTTTTTCAAATTCAGGAGTATTGTCTGTTATCTTAAGTTTGTTGAGGTAGCTGAACGCCGACTCCTCAGGCAAGTCGAACCGCAGTTCATACGCACAGAGCGCCTGGCGGAATATGCCGTATCGCTTGTTTGCTGCGATATTGCCGTATTTGCCGTCTCCGAGAACCGGAGCGCCTATGTGTGCCATGTGGGCTCTTATCTGATGAGTTCTGCCTGTATACAGAGTTATCTCTACCAGAGACAGCTTGCCGTTGGAAGCGATGACACGGTATCCTGTTTTGATAGGTTTATAGCCTTCAACAGGCGAGTCGGAGATCTTTACGAGGTTTCTTGAATCGTCTTTCTGATGATAGGCGGTGATTATATCCTCTTTTTTCGGCGGAGGAGATACTGTGACACAGTGATAGATCTTATGAAGCCTGCCGCTCCTTATAGCTTCGTTTATATCACGGAGCGCGGCGGCAGTCTTTGCCGCAGTGACAAGACCGCAGGTGTTTCTGTCGAGCCTGCTGCAAAGGGCAGGGGCAAAGGAACTCTCGCTATCGGGCTGGTATTCCTTCTTATTATAAAGATAATGTTTTATCCTGTCGATAAGGGTGTCTGTCATAGGACTTCCGTTGGAATGGGAGTCAAGTCCGACCGGCTTGCTGACTATGATGATATTATCGTCCTCATAGACAACATCTATGTCTGCGGTACAGCTGAGAAAGCTCATATCGTGCTTTTTTTCGGCAGAGACTTCGTCCTTTACATAGACTGTGATCCTGTCGCCTGTGTTGACACGGTCCGAAATATCGCAGCGTTTGCCGTTTATTTTTATGTCCTTTTTTCTTATGAGGCGGTACATCATACTTTTGGGAAGCTCAGGAAGAGCCTTTGATATGAATTTGTCCACTCTCTGACCGCTGTCATTCTCATTAATTATAAACTCTTTCATGTAAGCTCCTTAATTATTACAAAATTGTATCCATAAGTTACAAAAACATTTCGTAAAATTCTTCAATACCTACAAAATTTCATAATAAATTGACTTTTTTGTGAGAAAAAGGTTGAAATAAGATTAATAGTATGGTATAATTGACTAAAAGAATGGCGTTTGTGTTTTTTCTTTTTTCAACCTTAATGAAAAGGAGTTCGATAAGCTATGAAGATCTGCAAAACTTTACTTTCCTTATTGATCACCTGTGGTGTCATAAGCTCAGGGGTTGTGATGTCTGCATCGGCAGCCGACTCCAATATATATAATGATAGCACATATTCATCGGAAAGTAAAGAGGAAGATCAGGAGACCTCTCCAGAACAGATTCTCAGAGCGGGAGCAAGTCCGATGGTAGAGCCTGCAACACAGTCTGAGAATGTTTCTGTTCCGTCGCTGAGTAATCCATTCAATGTTTTTGATATTTACGATGCACATCAAAAGTATGTAAAGCTCCATTCAGGCGATAAGAGCATGATATACAAGAAGGCAGAGGGAATAGACGTTTCCTATGCACAGGGTAAGATCGACTGGCAGGCTGTAAAGGACAGCGGAATCGACTACGCTATCATCAGAGCAGGCTACGGAAATGCAAATAAGTACCCTAATCAGGTGGATACCTGGTTCAAGTACAATATCGAAGAAGCTACTAAGGTAGGAATGGACATCGGTATCTACTGGTATAGCTATGCAGATGATATTGAGACCGCAAGATATGAAGCGGAGTCCTGTTATGAGGTAATAAAGGATTATAACATCAATTATCCTGTTTACTTTGATATTGAGGAACCAAAGCATAAGAACTTCTCGACTGCAAGAGTTTCTGAAATAATAGAATCCTTCTGTTCCACCATCGAGTCCAAGGGCTATTATGCAGGAGTATATACCTTTGCAAGTCTGCTCAACACCAAGATCTACCAGGAGGTGCTCGATAAATATGCAGTCTGGGTAGCTCACTGGGATGTTCCTGCACCGGGTTATTCCTATAGCTACGGAATGTGGCAGTATCACGCTACAGGCAGGGTAAACGGCATTACGACAGATGTTGACCTTGATCACTGCTACATAAATTATCCTTATCTTATATCTCCCGATACATACGTACCTGATGGTACGGAGACAGATTCAAGCGCTCAGATCTATCCTGTGAATATTGATAAGGGTGTAGCAAAGGGAATAGACGTTTCCGTATGGCAGGGCAAGATCGACTGGGACAAGGTCAAGGCTTCAGGTGTTGACTACGCTGTAGTACGTGCAGGCTACGGTGATCTTGCAACTCAGACCGATAAGTACTTTGAAGTGAATATGGAAGGCGCCGAAAAGGCAGGGATCGACTGCGGAGTTTACTGGTACAGCTACGCTTCATCTCCCGAGGACGCTGTTCTTGAGGCAGAAGCCTGCTATGAGGTAATAAAGGATCACAAGTTTGAATACCCTGTTTATTATGCGGTGGAGGATCCTTCCATAGCAGCACTCAGCAATCAGCAGATAACAGATATAATCAATGCTTTCTGCTCAACTCTTGAGAAAAAAGGCTATTATGTGGGAGTAAAGAGCTATGCAAACTTCCTCAATACAAGGGTGGATGCTTCCGTATATTCAAAGTATGATGTATGGGTAGCTCATTACGGCGTATCAAAGCCTGCTTTCAACAAACACTTCAATATGTGGCAGTTCACAAATGAGGGACAGATCGACGGCATAAAGGGCTATGTAAACTGCAATTATGCTTATCTTGATTTCCCCGGCATTATGAAGAGCGCACATAAGAATGGTTTCTGATCAATAACACATATATGCATACCGCGCATTATGCGGTATGCATATTTTATATTACAGGAGATATTATGGTCGAATTTATAACAGGTCCCGCAGGAAGCGGAAAGACTACCTGTATGTTCGGGCGTATAAAGGACAGATGTCAGGAGGCTGACAGACTCTGTATCCTTGTTCCCGAGCAGTTTTCGCAGGATTTTGATAAGAAGCTGTACTTCTTTCTCGGAGCTGAGAACTTCAACGAGCTGTTCTCGCTCAGCTTTACGGGGCTTGCAAGACAGCTTTTTCAGCTTTATGGAGACCCCGGCAGAAAAGGCGAATATGCCGATGAAATGGCGAAGATGATACTGGTGTATCAGGCTGTTGAAGCAGCCTTGGCACGCCCTGAGTCACTTGGCAGCTTCCGCAGGCAGAGTACACAGAGCGGCTTTGCCGAGGAGATCATAACGCTCATAAGAGATATGAAGCGTATGGGTATCGGTCCTCAGGATCTTCTGGAGCGCTCTCAGCTTCTGGATAAGCGCCTTATGGATAAAACAAGAGACGTTGCTGCTATCTTTCTGGAATATCAGCGCCTTATGGAGGAATACGGCTTCAAAGACGAACTGGATAATATAAAGGAAGCGGCTGCTGTTGCAAATCTGAATGATTATTTCAGGGGTAAAACTGTTTTTCTCGATGAATTTGAGAGTTTTACTGCCGACCAGTATACTATGATAAAGCTGATGATCTCCACAGCCGACAATGTTTGTATCGCTCTCAGGACTGATGATGTCAATGCGGGAGAGTTTACCCTTTTTGAGACCGTAAACGATACTTATCGCAGGATCAACATGATATGCCGTGAGCTTGGCAAGGAAACCGGGGTCACGTTATGCGGTGAGAGCCGCCGTTTCCGTACACCTGATCTGGCTTATGTAAGCAGCCGTGCTCTTGTAAACCTTCCTAACGAGCCGAAGAAAGCTCCAAAGGCTGAAAATGTACATATCTTTGAGGCGAGAGATATGTACAGCGAGGCGGAGTATGTCTGTGCAGCTGTAAAGCACCTGCTCTACGAAGACAGGGAGCTAAGGTATCGTGATATAGCTATAATTTCCAATGATATCGCAACGTATTCCGATGTGCTGAAGGCTGCATTCAAAAGATACGATATACCGTATTTTCTGAGTCTGGAAAAGCCTGTTTCACATACTGCAGTCATGGTGTACTTCACAACTCTGCTTGACATCCTAAGCAGCAGAAAATTCCGCTCTGAGCAGATATTCCGGCTTATAAAGAGCGGTCTGCTTGATATAGATCTCACCGAAACCTCATTGCTGGAGAACTATTGCTACAAGTGGGGCGTTGATGGTGAGGTCTGGAATGATCCTTTTACGGCAGAAGATAATGAGCTTGAACGTCTCGAAGGAATAAGAAAGAAGATAGTAATTCCCATAGCTTCGCTGAAAAAGAAGATAAGGCGCAGTATCGCTGCCTCCGAGATGTGCTCTCTGCTTTACGACCATATTGTCAGCTGCGGTGCGGAGAGAAATACCGCCAGACTAATGGGTGAGCTAATAAGGCAGGATAAGGACTACGAAGCGGCAGAGCTGAAACGTTTATGGGGCTGCCTTATTGATATACTCGACAGTATCAGCGATACTCTTGGTGACAGAAAGACGAGCTTTGCCGAGATCTCACGCATGATAAGATCAATGATAGGCCGTATACAGTATTCCGTGCCGCCTCAGACACTTGACGCGGTCACTGCTGCATCTGCGAGAATGGCGAGACTTGATTCGCCGAAGGTAGTCTTTGTAATGGGCGTAAATGACGGAGACTTTCCGAATCGTATCAGCCTTCACGGGTTATTCTCGGAAGCAGACAGGGCAAAGCTGGCAGAGAACGGCATAGAGCTTTCCACACCTCTTGCCGAGCTTATAGCCTCTGAAAGACTTGTAGTATATAAAGCTATTTCAGCTGCCTCGGATAAGCTGTATCTGACCTATCCCTTGTCGGATCTGTCAGGACAGGCGAAATATCCTGCTCAGATAATTGACAGGATCATCGGTATGTTCGGCGATAAAAGCATACGCCTTAAAGATGATGAAATCCCGGTCGAGTATTATGCAGTTACGCTTCATTCGGCATTCTATCATTATATGCAGGAGAGAAGCTCTGACGATACTTCAGTGGTCTCTATAAAAAAACTGCTTATGGAAAGCCCTGAGTACAGGAGAAGACTTTCCTATGTTATCAGCAGAAGCAATATAAGGCAGGATTATCATATCGACAGCTCTATTATTGAGAAGCTTCAGAACTTTGATCCGCTCAGACTTTCCTCAACAGGACTTGAGGAGTATAATCTGTGTCACTTCAAGTATTTCTGTGATAAGTGTCTGAGGCTACATATCAATGAGAAAGTGGAACTGGATGCAAGGATAGCAGGTGAGCTAACCCATGAGTGCTTTTACGGTATTCTCGGCACAAGAACAAAAGCGGAGTTCGTATCCATGTCCTATGATGAAGTGAAAAAGGAGATAAACAGCTTCGCGGACAGATACCGTGATACCTCTCTGGCAGGAGATTTCGGAAAGGACGCTAAATTCGGACTGATCTTCAATAAGCTCACAGAGCGTATGTCTGAGGTGTTCCTTTATACTCAGCAGGCTCTTATGGCTTCGGATTTCGTGCCTCATGACTTTGAGCTTGATCTCAGAGACAGCCATTCTGTGATACTTCCGTTCGGAGAAGGCAGAAGCCTCAGCTTTGGAGGTATAGTTGACCGTGCGGATGTATGCAGAGTAGGCGACACGGATTATCTTCGTATAATAGACTATAAAAGCAGTAGGAAGGACATAACTCCCGAGACTCTTGCCTGCGGTATAAATATGCAGATGCTGCTGTATCTTTTTGCTTCGACTGATAAAGGCGGTCTCTACGAAGGCTTTGAGCCTGCGGGAGTGCTATATTCCCCCGTAAGGATCTCAAGTGTCAGCTCCGAGGATCATAAGGTGGACTCAAAGAACAGCAGTGCGGTAAAGAAATCCCTGCGTTCAAGCGGACTTGTTCTCGGGGACATGGACATTCTCAATGCGATGGAAAAGGACGTACGAGGCGAATTCATTCCTGTAAAGCTTGATAAAAACGGAGTTCCCGATAAGTATTCTTCCTGTGTTTCTGCGGAGGGGATGACTTTGCTGAGAAACTATACTTACGGTAAGCTTGTAAGTATGGCAGAGTCCCTTCTGGCGGGAAATGCAGAGGCAGTACCGCTGGTCATGGGAGGAAATGTTCCCTGCACATACTGTGATTATATCAATATATGTGACAATTCCGAGCTCCTGAGCAAGCGGGAGCCTGATGAGACAAAGGTAGCTGAGGCTGCTGACATTCTTGGCAGAAAATACAAGGGAGAGGAGGAGTAATATGGGCTGGACAGAACAGCAGCAGAAAGCTATAGATGCGCGTGATACGTCTCTTATAGTGTCAGCTGCAGCGGGCAGCGGAAAAACAGCTGTCCTTACCGAGCGTCTTGTGCAGCTGCTTGCGGATAAGGATTCTGGCGTCCGCGCGGACAGAATGGTAGTTGTTACTTTTACCAATGATGCTGCTGCCGAGCTGAAAAAGCGCCTTGACAGCAAGCTCAGAGCTATGATAAATGATTCTCCCGATAACAGACATCTTTTGAAGCAGCAGATACTGCTTCAGAGTGCAAGAATATCCACCATAAACTCCTTCTGTTTTGACCTTATCAGGGATAATATCGGCGAAAACGGTATAACCTCAGGGTTCAGTGTTCTGGACGATACTGATAATAAGGTGCTGAGAGCCCGTGCCATGGATGATCTCATAAACTATTACTGCGAAAACGAGTATGAAAAGATCTCGTTTATGTACGACCGTTTCTGTATCAAGGACGAGAAAAGCCTTGTGGAGGTGCTCAGCCGAGCAGACAGCTTTCTTTCTTCAGTCGCAATGAGGGATAAATGGCTTGATACCGCAGTAGCTATGTATCAGCCTGAATTCAGCGAGTCAGAATACAGCAAAAGCCTTTTTAAGTCGGTTATGGCTGAGCTTGACAAAGCAGTCAGAGCGGCTGATGATAACATCGGCATGATAAAGAGGATATTTCCAGATATGTCAGCAGCGGCTGCGGAGAAGTCCTATGCTCAGGCTGAGGAAGACTATGACAGGATATGTGCACTTGCGGAAATTTTCAGAGCGAATCGCTTTCCCACAGATGAGGAAGCTGCAAAGGCTCTTGATTTTTCTGTCCTTGTGCGCGTTGGAAAAACTCCTCATGATAAGGCGCTGAGAGATATATTCAAGAAAAAGCGCGAGACAGTAAAAAACACAGCGGCAAAAGTAGTGAACAGTATGATCTCTGTTCAGAGCGATTATGACGAATGCGGAGAGGTCACGAAGGTCCTTGCGGATATGCTGAAGAAGTACGAGGAGATCGTCTGGGAGAAGAAATGCGAGAAAAATGCACTCAGTTTTGATGACGGCGAAAGACTTGCTCTTGATATACTTGCAGCGGAAGATGAGAATGGAATGATAATTCAGTCTGAGACCGCTTTGAGGATCGCGGACTACTACGATATAATAATGATAGACGAGTATCAGGATTCGAATAACAAGCAGGATCTTATCTTCAAGCTCATCTCCAGGAATTACAGACATGACGAAGCGGGAGAGCCGCTTTACGGCGATAATGTGTTCCTTGTAGGTGATGTGAAGCAGTCTATCTATCGCTTCCGACTTGCCAATCCGCGGAATTTCATCAATACGCTCAGGGTGTCCGAGCCGTATTCCGAGAAAAACAGTTCCAAAAATCAGGCAATTGTGCTGAATAAGAACTTCCGAAGTTCACCTCAGGTCATAGATTTTGTGAACTTTGTTTTTTCGCAGATCATGAGTGAAAAATGCGGAGATATAAACTATACCGAAGATGAAATGCTGTATTTCGGTGCTGCTCAGTATACTGACAGTTCAGCTGAAAGCAGAAAGACCTGTATAACATTTATAAATGATGATCCTGTTGAAGAAGAGGAGCAGACAGAGAAAATAAACCGTGAAGCTGTCCATACTGCTTCCAAAATCGCCGAAATGCTTCGCAGCGGAGAATTGGTCACAGATAAGGACGGCAGGGAAAGAGCCTGCAAGCCTTCGGATTTCTGTATACTTGTCAGAAACAATGTGCATATCAATATGTATGCCGACGAGCTCAACAGGATCGGAGTTCCTGCAAAGGGAAGCGAGGAATCAGGATACCTCAGATCAAGAGAAATAGCAGTATTGACGGATCTGCTGAGGATAATAAGCAATCCTCTCCAGGATATACCTATGGCGGCTGTTATGACATCTCCGATGTATATGTTTTCGGTTTCGGATATAGCCATAATAAAGTCATATGACAGGAAAAAAGCGCTGTTTCCAATAATAAGAGGCATAGCGGACGGAGAATATGCCGAATGTGACGATATGTTCCTCAGGGAGAGATGTGCGGATTTTCTTGAGTCACTTGACAGCTTCAGACTTGATTCCGTTACCATGACCATAGGTGAACTTATCGGAGAGATATATGATACCACAGACTTTATCTCAGTTATGCAGCTATATAATGACGGCGAAAAAAAGCGCGCGAATCTTCGCGCTCTGATACAGTATGCTCAGAATTATGAGAGCACGGCTGCCTTTGATGGTTCAGGCGGTCTGAACGGATTTCTTAGACATCTTGACAGAGTTATGGAAAATGGCGATTATGCACAGGGCAAGGTATCGGCATCAGCCGGTGAATATGTATCTGTAATGACGCTGCACCGCTCAAAGGGACTTGAGTTTCCGTTTGTATTCATAGCTGAAACGTCGGTTAAGTTCAAATTCGATTCAAAGCCTGTCATGTGCAGTCCTGACGGCAGGATCGGATATATGCTCTATGACCCGTCACTGCTGAGAAAGTATAAGACCTTTCAGCAGGTAATGCTTACTTCAGAGGAGGAGCGAGATACCAGAAGTGAGGAGATGCGACTTCTCTATGTCGGTCTTACAAGAGCTCAGCAGAAGCTGTTTATTAATCTGAAAAGCGGAGAAAAAGCCCTGAAAAGAGTGGCAGGTCTGATGGACAGTGTTATACTCCAGAACGGAGATATTGCCGAAGCGGTCGGCGAGGCAAAAAGCTTTTCTGACTGGCTGTGGCTCGGCATTATGCGTACTCCCTGTTTTGAGGATATAGCAGAAGAACTGGGTATGGAAAAAGAAATGATGCTTCCGTATGCAAAAAAGGATTCAGAAACGCTGTTTGAATATGACTTCGCAGGAGAAGTGAGTATACCTGAAGCGGAGCAGGAGGAGAAAACAGAAGAAGCTGTTCCCGATGAAAAGCTTATGGGCGAGATGAAGGAGATAATCGGCTTTTATTATGACCGGACTCTTTCAGAAACTCCCGCCAAGCTCAGCGTTACGCAGATAACAAAGAAACTAAAGGACGGTGATGAGCCCTTTGATCTGAAGCTTAAACGTCCGAGGTTCCGCCGTGAAGGCTCAAAACTTACGGGAGCGGAACGCGGTACGGCTATACATACCTTCTTCCAGTACTGTGATTTTGAGAGTGCTATAAAAAATATATCTGAGGAAATAGAAAATGTAGTGAGTAAGGGCTATATAAGCCGGTCCGAGGCAGATTCAATTGATCGTGCCAATGCACGTGCGTTTTTTGAAAGCGGATTATACAGGAGGATCTGTGCTGCATTATCCTATGTACGCGAGAAGAAATTCATGGTCGCGGTTTCGGAACTGGATATAGAAAATGATGCACTGGAAAAACTGAAGAAGTCTGACGGAATGATAAAGGGAATAATAGATCTTATGTTTGAAGAGGAAGACGGTATAGTTATCGTGGATTACAAATCAGACAGGGGAGTATCTCTCGAAAAGCTCAAGGAGCGCTATTCCATGCAGCTCAGACTGTATAAAGCGGCAATTGAGCTGACTACTAAGAAAAAGGTAAAAGAAGCGTACCTGTATTCATTTGAAAAGCAGGATCATATTGCTGTCGATATTTAAGCCAAAAGCTCCCGTGAACTTCATGGGAGCTTTTCAACAGCTATTCAACACTGTAATTTGCTAAATTGCAATAAGATGATGTGCGCACTTTGTGCAAATCGTAGAAATAATCTGAGTTTGCAAATTTTGTTGATAATAAACGGATTTTGTATTATAATAAAACATACAGAGATATAAAATTTTGAGGTGTAGAATGAACAAAAGAAGGAAACAAAAGCGCAATGCTAACTTGTTTAAGGCAGGCACAGCGGTTTCCCTTTTAGTTCTTATATTTATCGGCGCTTTTACGGCGAGGTATCTGAACAGGCGCAGCAGGCGTACAGTATCTGTTGCAGACCTTATTTCAGATGAAGCTGTGAAGGTCACTACAGGCAATGTGCCTGCATCTGCCGAATACACTACAGAACGATCAGAGGAAGCGGCAGTGCCTTTTGTTGTATTTCCTGAAAAGACGGACAAGTCTCAGAAATTCAAAAAGGAATATGACGCTAAAAATGCCATTCTGATAAATGTAGACGATAACGAGGTCGTAGCTTACAGGGATGAACACGTACAGTTGTATCCCGCATCACTTACTAAGATTATGACGCTTGTTGTCGCAGTTGAAAATATAGATGACCTTTCTGCTACCGTTCCGATAACGTATGAAATGGTAGCTCCATATATAGCTCTGGACGCCTCCAGGGCGGGCTTTGAGCCTGATGAAACACCTACTCTGCGAGATGTGCTCTATGGTATGATATTATGTTCAGGCGCAGATGCGTCACTTGCAGCTGCCGAGTATGTTGCAGGCTCAGAGAAAGCTTTCGTGAAGCTTATGAACGAGAAATGTGATGAGATCGGATTGAAACATACCCATTTCACGAATGTTGTAGGACTTCACGATAAAAATAATTACAGTACAGCGGAAGATATTGCTGTTTTGCTGGAATATGCGGTGCAGAATGATACCTGCCGTGAGATACTTTCAGCGCTTGACTACAAGGTCGCTCCTACGGAACAGAATCCGGAGGGTCTTGAGTTCAGCAGTACACTTTTCAGCAGAATGTACGGTGATGAAATGCCGGGGGTTAAAGTTCTTGGCGGAAAAACAGGATTTACAGATGAAGCAGGGAACTGCATAGCTACGTTCGCCGACGCGAACGGTAAAACATACATACTTGTGCTGTGCGGCGGAACTACAAATTGGAACAATGTATATAATACGCTGAGTGCGTACAGTGAATACTGCGCAGGCGGAGAAGCTTATGTGCCGCCTGATGAAAGAAAGAAATAAAAAGATATATATTAGAATGTAGAACAAATATCGGAGGATATGTATAATGAAAGAGACAAAGAAAAACAAGCTCAGAATGAGCCGTGTTTTTGTTGCTATGGGTATAATTGTCGCTACTCTTTTCAGTGCTGATTCTCTCAGGAGAGCACTTGCCTCACAGCAGCCTTATAATCTTACTATAAACGGAGAATTCCGCAATGCTGAAACACAGACTGAGGCTTCTACAGGAAACAGTCTTAGTTATAACACTACCGATCAGGCTACAACTGCTTTTGAAGGTGTAAAGTATCTCAGATATTCTGAGTGTGAGCTTTTCAAGAAGGATGTTTCTGACGGTATCCTTTCCCTTTTTAATGATAAGTCTCCTGCTAAAGCGGGTCATCAGGGCGTTATGGTAGATCTTGCTGAGGAAAAGAATGAATTCTACAGCCTTGTTGATGAAGAGGTAGAACTGAACAAGGACGCTGCCGAGGCTCTTAATCGTATGATGGAAGACTATGCAAACGAAACAGGTCTTGCTGACTTTATCGTTTACGGCACAACTGATACATATACAGGCGAAAATTCTTACTGCCCGCAGTCTTTTGCTGAGTCCAAGGCAGGCTACTGCGTTGATCTTGCGCTTAACGCTTATGGCTCTGTTATTTCTTATGACGGATATGATACAGAAGGCTGGGTAGGTGAGAATTGCTGGAAATACGGCTTTATAGTCAGATACCCGGAGGGCAAGAAGGAAAAGACAGGCTCAGAGTACTGCCCCTGGCATCTCAGATATGTTGGCGAGATACACGCAGCTATCAGTACTCAGAAGAAGATGTGCCTTGAGGAGTACGTTGATTTTCTTGAGCAGTATACCTTTGAGGAACCCTATACCTTCTCGTTCAATGGTGAGTCCTATCAGATCTATTCTGTGACCGGAGAAGAGGACAAGCTTACAACAAGAGTTCCGATTTCCGGAAATTACGAGCTTTCAGGTGATAACAGAGAAACATTCATAATAACCGCACATAAAGTTTGATGAGTGGGAGCAGCTTCGGCTGCTCCTTTTCATTTTAGGCGGTATTCGAGCATATGATATTCTGAGGTGATCTTATGCGGAATTATTTCAGAATGGTCGTTGTTATTACTGCTGTGTTTCTGGCAGCTTTTATGCTTATAGCAGCTGATGTAAGGGAAGAAATAAAGGCTGATTCGTATATTCTGATCGAAGCTGATACCGGCGTGGTCATCGAAGATGCAAACGCTGATACAAGACATAATATCGGCTATCTCAGCAAACTTATGAGCGTGCTGCTTATCGCAGATGATATTGATTCGGGTGAATATACTTTAAATGATGTTCTTACCGCTTCTAACAGTGTAACAAATACAAAAGGCTCTGTGATATGGCTTGAAAGCGGAGATACGCTTTCTGTTGATGAGCTTCTGAAAAGTGTGATTATCGGTAACGCCAATGATGCGCTTACTGTTCTCGCAGAACGATCTGCGGGAAGCGTTGAACAGTTTGTGATGGATATGAATGCCCGTGCCTTTGATCTCGGACTCAGAAATACTGTTTTTGAAAGTCCTTACGGGTACAGCGGTGAGGCTTCTTTTTCTACTGCGCACGATGTTGCAGTGATATGTTCAGAGCTGCTCCGGCATGATTTTCTTCAGCATTATTTCAAGATATGGCGGGATTTTGTAAGAAACGGAAAGGTGGAGCTTGTGAGCGAAAATACACTGACACGAACTTACGGTGCTCACGCAGGATTTAAAGCATGCCATTCTGATGATTCGGGATATTGTATTGCTGAGGCAGGGCTCAGTGATGACGGAACTTCTTTCATTGCGGTCATTCTCGGAAGTGAAGAGGCGGATAGTATTTTTGTAAGCGCGAAAAAGCTTATTAAAAAAGGGTTTAATAACTATCGTGTTACGGATACCATGTTCCCTGACGAGATGATAAGACCTGTTCTTGTTCGCGGCGGTACTGTTTCCGCGGTTGAGATCGGTATTGAAAGACAGGGGAGAGCAGTAGTTCCCATGAGAACTTCGGAGATGAGGACAAAGGTGGTTATCCCCGAATATCTTACTGCTCCTGTGCGTGCGGGACAGCCGATAGGGACTGCGGCTTTTTATAATGATGATAAACTTGTTTTTGAGGCTGATATTATAACAAAATCATCTGTACCGAAACTGAATTACACCTTTGTCTTTAGAGAACTGTTGGTGAAACTGATAGAAAAATGATGTTGAAATAGTTACAAATGTACAAATGTTGAAAATGTTATGTAAAGGGACTTGAAAAAAATCCGAAAATATAGTATCATAAAGATGGTAAATTATATTTGTATGGCTTTCCATACATATTGGAGGTAAATTTTAATGTCTTTGAAACTCAACACCAAATACTTGAAGGATTTCGTCAATGCTGACGAAATGGCTGGCATCAAGGCTCAGGTCGAAGCTGCTGCACAGTCCTTTCACAGCAAGACAGGTCTCGGTAATGACTTTTTAGGCTGGGTAGAGCTTCCTACAGAATATGATAAGGAAGAATTTGCTCGTATCAAGGCTGCTGCCGAGAGGATCAAGGCTAATTCCGATATTCTTATCGTTATCGGTATCGGCGGTTCCTATCTTGGCGCAAGAGCAGCTATCGAGCTTCTCAAGTCTCCTCTTTATAACGATATGAAGAAGGATACTCCTGACATCTACTATGTTGGAAACAGCATCAACCCCGCTTATCTCAACGAGATCATTGCTCTGTGTGATGGCAAGGACTTCTCTGTAAACGTTATCTCTAAGTCAGGTACAACTACAGAGCCTGCACTCGCTTTCCGTATCTTCAAGAAGATGGTTGAGGATAAATATGGTAAGGAAGAGGCTAAGAACCGTATCTTCGCTACTACAGACAAGGCAAGAGGAACTCTCAAGAACCTCTCAGACGCTGAGGGATATGAGACCTTCGTTATTCCTGACGATGTAGGAGGACGTTTCTCAGTTCTTACAGCTGTTGGTCTTCTTCCTATCGCAGTTGCAGGCTGTGACATTGACGCTCTCATGAAGGGTGCTGCTAAGGCACAGGCTGATTTCTGCGCTGATTTCGATAACAATGACTGCTATAAGTATGCAGCTCTCAGAAATATCCTTTACAGGAAGGGTAAGTCTGTTGAGATGCTGGTTTCATACGATCCCAGCTTCGTAATGATGTCCGAGTGGTACAAGCAGCTCTTCGGCGAGAGCGAGGGTAAGGATAACAAGGGCATATTCCCCTCAGCAGCTGTTTTCTCAACTGATCTTCACTCTATGGGTCAGTATATCCAGGACGGTGCAAGGATCCTTTTTGAGACTGTTGTTGACATCAAGAAGCCCAAGACTGATCTCTTCCTTGAGCCCGATGCTGAGAACCTTGACGGTCTTAATTTCCTTACAAACCAGAATATGTCTGTTGTAAACAGAAAGGCTTTCGAGGGTACAGTTCTTGCTCATACAGAGGGCGGAGTTCCCAATATCATCCTTGAGCTCGATGACACAACCGAGGAGAATGTAGGCTATATGATCTACTTCTTTGAGAAGGCTTGCGCTATCTCAGGATATGTTCTTGGAGTAAATCCTTTTAACCAGCCCGGTGTTGAAAGCTATAAGTCAAATATGTTCGCTCTTCTCGGCAAGCCCGGTTATGAAGGCGCAAAGGCTGCTCTTGAAGCTAAGCTCGGCTGATCGGTCTGTTTAGCTCATAATACAAAATATAATACGTCATAAATGCCGAAAGGCACGGAAGGAGTAAATTATGATTAAACTTATTACAGGTAAAAAAGGTACAGGTAAGACAAAGATACTCATCGATCAGATCAACGATGCTGTAAAGTCAACAAACGGCAACCTGGTTTGCATTGAAAAGGGCGATAACATCAGACGTTCTATCAGCTTCAGAGTAAGATGGTGCGATACAGAGAGCTTTGCTATCGAAGGTGCAGATGCATTCTACGGCTTCGTAGCAGGTATGCTGGCTGGCAACTACGATATAAAGGACGTTTTCGTTGATGGTATCCTCAAGATCGTTGGCCGCGACTATAATGCACTTGGCACTCTCTTTGAGAAGCTCGACAAGCTTACAGGTGAGGAAGCAACTGTTGTATTCACAGTTTCTGCTGATGATTCTGAGCTTCCCGAGAGCGTTAAGCAGTTTATCAAGTAATTTAGTATTAAAACCGAAAAAATTTACACCTAACTATTGACATATCCTGTCATCTGGTGTATAATATATCTTATGGTGCTCTGAAGGATTATAATATGAAGATCAATTTAAAACAGATATTTGATATCGTTGGAGAATCAAAGAAATTCGGCTATGAGATCGGTACCGATGAGTTTGAGGGTGTAAAAGGATTTACTTTCAGTACCCCTGTCAGTCTCGAAGGAAGGTTCTATAACCGTGCGGGAGTCGTTTATCTTGAGTATTCCGCTGCTTTTGAGATGCTTCACACCTGTGACAGGTGTCTGAAGGAGTTCTCAAAGAACTATGATCTCAGCTTTGAACATATTGTTGTTCCTTCCGTCAGCAACAGCGATAACGACGATTATATCGTCGCTGACGGCGAGAGCATTGAAGTGAATGAAATTGCACTGACCGATATGCTTCTCAGTTTGCCTACAAAGGTGCTGTGCAGGGAAGACTGCAAGGGGCTTTGTATGGTATGCGGCTGTGATCTTAACGAAAAACAGTGCGATCATCTTAATAATAATGAGCTGTGAAGCTCTGTAAGGAGGTGCCAGAATGGCTGTACCGAAGAGAAAAACTTCCAAGGCAAGACGTGATAAGAGACGTTCTGCAGTTTGGAAGCTTGAAGCACCCGCAATGTCCAAGTGTGATAACTGCGGCGCATATAAGGCTCCGCACAAGGTTTGCAAAAACTGTGGATTCTATAAGGGTGTTGAGGTCCTTAAGATCGACGCTGAATAATCGGCTTGATCCGATAAAAGAGAAGGAGAGGAGGAGAGATCCTTCTCTCCTTTTTAAGTATTTGGAGATATTTTATGGTTAAGATCAACAGCGTTATGCATGGCTCTCCGTCAGACAAATACGGAGTAAAAAAAGACGATATACTCGTTAAAATTAATGGTCATGGTATAAAAGATGTCCTTGACTATATGTATTATGCTGCCGATACCGAGGTTTCTCTTGAACTGCTGCGCGACAACGAAACAATAAATCTGGAGATCAGCAAGGACGAATACGACGATCTGGGGCTTGAGTTCGAGACCTTCCTTATGGACAGCAAGCAGTCATGCAGCAATAAGTGCGTCTTTTGCTTTATTGACCAGATGCCGCCGGGAATGAGAGAAACTCTATATTTCAAAGATGATGATGCCCGCCTTTCTTTTTTACAGGGTAATTACGTCACACTAACAAATCTTCATCAGGAGGATATTGACAGGATCATTGAGATGAAACTCAATATCAATGTTTCTGTCCATACTACAAATCCCGAGCTCAGAGTAAAGATGATGCATAACCGCTTTGCAGGCGAAAAGCTTAAGTATATCTGGCAGCTGGCTGAAAGCGGCATAAAGCTGAATTGTCAGATCGTTTGCTGTCCCGGACTTAATGACGGTGACGAATTACGGAGATCGCTTACGGACCTTGGTACTCTTATGCCAAACATCACGAGTATGGCTGTAGTACCGGTGGGACTTACTAAGTTCAGAAAGGGTCTTTACCCTCTTGTAGGCTTTACTAAGGAATCTGCCGCCGAGACTATCGATATTATCGAAGAATTCCAGCAGGTGTTCCTCGAAAAATTCGGTACAAGAACTGTGTTTCCGTCAGACGAATTCTATCTGATAGCTGAGCGAGAGCTTCCCCCAATGGAGGCTTATGAGGACTTTTCTCAGTATGAAAACGGCGTCGGAATGCTCAGGTCATTGATCGACGAGTTTGACAAAGCTCTTTATATGGCTGAGTGGGAGGGCGGAAAGCGTCACGTTTCCATTGCAACGGGATATTCTCCGTTTTCAACCATAAGCAGCCTTGCTAAGAAGGCAGAGGAGAAATTTCCTGATCTCAGATGCGATGTCTACCGTATCAGGAACGACTTCTTTGGGGAAACTATCACTGTTACAGGTCTGATAACCGCTCAGGATCTTATTGCCCAGCTCAGAGGCAAGGACCTCGGGGACGAGCTTTTGATCTCTTCGGCTATGCTTAGGCGCGATTCTGATGTATTTCTTGATGACCTTACAGTTCCTGATGTGGAGAAGGAACTCAATGTGAAGCTGACATCCACTAACAGCGACGGATATGAATTGCTTGACGCAATAATGGGGATAACCTATTGAATTCATTCGTCATATCACGAATAATATATGAATATACGAAGCGCATAGCTTCTTCAAATAATTGGTTTAAATGAAAAATGCAGAAAGGGGAATTGAAATGCCTTTACCGATAGTTGCAGTAGTCGGACGTCCTAATGTAGGAAAGTCCACCCTTTTCAACAAGCTTATTGGACAGCGCCTGTCCATTGTCGAGGATACTCCCGGTGTTACCAGAGACCGTATCTATTCAAAATGCGAGTGGCGCGGTAAGGAATTCATGGTTGTTGATACAGGCGGTATTGAGCCTGACAGCAATGATGTCATTCTTGCTCAGATGAGAAGACAGTCTGAGCTGGCTATAGAGAAAGCAGATGTTATTGTCTTTGTTACAGATATAAGATGCGGTGTAACTGCCGATGACTATGCGGTCGCACAGATGCTTCTGAAGAGCGGCAAACCCATTGTTCTTGCTGTAAACAAGGTCGATAACCTTGGAGATCCTCCTATGGAGCTCTATGAATTCTATAATCTCGGTCTTGGAGATCCCTATCCGATATCTTCTGTTCACGGACACGGAACAGGCGATATGCTGGACAAGGTGTATGAAAGTCTTCCTGACAGCGAGGAAGCTGAATATGACGAGGACCACATCAAGGTGGCTGTCATCGGAAAGCCTAATGCAGGAAAGTCTTCTCTCATCAACAAGATAGCCGGGGAGGAGAGGGTTATAGTTTCCGATATTGCAGGAACTACCCGTGACTCAACGGATACTGTTATTGAAAATGAATATGGAAAATTTGTATTTATCGATACAGCAGGTATACGTAAAAAATCAAAGGTGACCGAAAAAGTCGAGCATTATAGTGTTCTCAGAGCCTATATGGCTGTAGATCGTGCAGATGTCTGTGTTATTATGCTGGACGCTGCCGAAGGCTTTACAGAGCAGGATTCAAAGGTTGCCGGCTACGCTCACGAACAGGGAAAAGCCTGTGTAGTTGCTGTAAATAAATGGGATCTGATCGAAAAGGACGACAAGACCATGCAGGAGTACAGGACAAAGCTTGAGAACGATTTCAGCTTCATGTCCTATGTTCCGTTTGTCTTTATATCCGCTAAAACCGGTCAGCGTATAAACAAGCTCTATGAGCTTATCAAGTATACCTATGAGCAGAATAGTATGCGTATCTCAACGGGAATGCTCAACGATGTTCTTGCATATGCGACTACAAGAGTACAACCGCCTTCGGACAAGGGCAGAAGGCTGAAGATATACTACATGACTCAGCCCTCAACAAAGCCGCCTACATTCGTAACATTCGTAAACAGAGCGGACCTTTTCCATTTCTCATACAGGAGATACATTGAAAATCAGATACGTTCAACATTCGGGCTTGAAGGAACGCCTGTCCGTTTCATAGTCCGTGAGAGGGGAGGAAATGATAAATAATGAAACTATTTCTTTCTATCATTGCTGCAGCAGGTCTCGGTTATTTTCTTGGCAGCCTTAATTTCTCCATCATTGTTGTAAGAATGATGACGGGCCGCGATATACGTGACATGGGAAGCAAGAACGCAGGTCTGACAAATACCCTCAGATGCGCTGGAAAGAGTTGTGCGCTCTTTACACTTCTGGGAGATCTTCTTAAAGGCATTGTTGCAGTTGCTCTTGCAAGAGGGTTCTGTCATCTGCTCCACGCAGGTATGATGCCGGGGAATGATACACACTATATCGGATATATAGCCGGTTTTTTTGCTATTCTCGGTCATGTTTTCCCGATATACTACAGTTTTAAGGGCGGAAAGGGAGTTCTTGTCGGAGCAGCTTCTTTCCTTGCTGTGGACTATAAGGTATTCCTTGCACTTCTCGCGATTTTTGTGGTAATACTTGCGCTGTCAAAGTATGTTTCGCTTGCTTCTATCATCTCTACAGCATATTGCCCGCTGGCAACTCTGCTTATGTCATGGCTTATTGACGGATACTCGTTCGGAAGAAGCTTCCTGTATATGATTCTGTCACTGCCAATGGCGGCTATGGTCATTTGGATGCACCGCTCAAATATAGAGAGACTTATAGATGGAAATGAGAATAAATTTTCGTTCAATACCATAAATATAAACTGAGGCTCAATGCGGAAGGAGTAAAATATTATGGCAAAGATAGTTATACTTGGTTCAGGCGGTTTCGGACTCAGTCTTGCAATAATGGCTGAGCACTGCGGACACGATGTAACTGTATGGTCTAAATTCCAATCTGAAATAGACGATATCCGCTCTCACGGGGAGCACGTTCAGAAACTTCCCGGAGTACCTGTTTCAGAAAGCATTGCAATGACCAGCGATATTTCATGTATCAAGGGCTGTGATGTCCTTATATTTGGTATTCCCTCGTCATTTGTAAGAGATGTAGCAAAGTCTGCTGCACCATATGTAGATGATAATATGGTTATCGTCAACACAGGTAAAGGTCTTGAGGAGGGAAGTCTCAAAACTCTCAGCGAGGTCATCAAGGAAGAGATACATACCGAGAAGCTTGTAGTTCTTTCAGGTCCCTCTCATGCAGAGGAGCTCGCAAGATGTGTTCCTACTACAATAGTTGCGGCTTCCGAAAATCATGATGCAGCTGAGCTTGTCCAGAGAGAATTCGGCAACAGCTATCTCAGGATCTATCTTAATGATGATGTCAAGGGCTGTGAGATCGGCGGAGCTCTGAAAAATATCATTGCTCTGTGTGTGGGTGTCTGTGACGGTCTTGGGTACGGTGATAATACAAAGGCAGCTCTTATGACAAGAGGCATACATGAGATCGCTCGTCTCGGAAAAGCCTGCGGAGCTAATATCGCAACATTCAGCGGTCTGACAGGTATCGGAGATCTTATCGTTACCTGTACAAGTATGCACAGCCGTAACAGACGTGCAGGTATACTTATCGGTCAGGGGGTTTCTCCAGAGGAGGCTGTTGAACGTGTTGGCACAGTAGAAGGTTATTTCTGCTGTAAGGCGGCATATGACCTTGCCAAGCGCCTTGGCGTTGAAATGCCTATAACCGAGCAGCTCAATGAGGTGCTTTTCAACGGCGGAGACGTAAGACATGCTCTTGGTGCACTGATGAACCGTCCGCAGAACTATGAAGAAATATAAGCAATACTTTATGAGGTGAGTTCAATTGATAAAAATATGCGATTACAGAGGACATATCCGTAACTGGAGAGGGCTTTGCGAGGAGCTTTGCATTGACGGAACACTTTCAAGAGAAGAACGTGAAAAGGCAATTATTGTAAAGGCTTATGAAAAATGGGGCAGGGAAATGGCTGACCATTTTTACGGAATGTTTGCATTTGCGCTTTACGATACAGAAAATGACAAGTATTTCTGTCTGAGAGATCAGTTTGGCACTAAGCCCTTCTATTACTATATCACATCTGATAACAGACTGCTCAGCGGTACTTATATCAGGGATATAATGAAGCAGGAAGGCTTCGTGAAGGAGCTGAATGTTGATATGCTCCAGATCTACATGACTCTTACATATGTAGCAGGAGAGGACACGTTCTTTAAGGGTGTAAAGAAGCTCATGCCCGGACACTGGCTGGAATTTGAGAACGGAAAGCTTACCCTCGGACGCTACTGGACTCCGGAGTTTAAGCCAGATGACAGTAAGTCTCTCGATGATTGGGCTGATGAGATACATGAGACTCTCAAGAGCATATTCCCTGAGGTGAAGGATCAGGACGAAATAGCCGAATCTTTCCTTTCAGGCGGCGTCGATTCCTCTTATGTACTCGCAATGTCTGATGCTAAAAGAGCTGATTCCTGCGGTTATGACGAGGAGCGATTTGATGAATCGAGAGTAGCTGCAAAGACAGCTGAGCTGCTTAATGTAGAGCACAGCGTTGCCAATATCAAGCCTAAGGACTTTTTCGATGTTGTTCCTTTTGTTATGTACAATATGGAGCAGCCTCTCGGAGATGCCTCTGCTATCGTGTTTACTCTTGGCTGTAAGGCAACTGCTGAACATACCAAACTCTGCTATTCAGGCGAGGGCGCAGATGAGTTCTTCGGCGGATACAATATGTACAGAAATGCTGAGCGTTATGGCGAAAATCTCAAGACTTTCTATGTTGGCAATACCAATATCATGAAGGAAGATGAAAAGCAGCGTATACTCAAGCATTATGATCCAGAGGTGCTTCCTATAAATCTTGTAAAGTACATCTATGATGAGACTGAGGGACTTGATCCCCTTACAAAAATGTCAGATGTTGATATACAGATCTGGCTTGAGGGCGATATTTACCTCAATGTAGACAAGATGAGTACAGCCTGCGGACTTGAGATCCGTATGCCGCTTACTGACAGAAGGATCTTTGACATAGCTTCCCGTATGCCTTCAAAGTACAAGGTAAATGAGGAGACAAACAAGGTCGCATTCAGAACTGCCGCTGCAAAGGTGCTTCCTGAGGAGATAGCTTTCAGAAAGAAGCTCGGCTTCATAGTTCCTATCAGGATATGGCTTGCAGATGAGCGTTATAATGCAGATGTGCGCGCTAAATTCAGCAGTGATATGGCAGCAGATTTCTTTGATATTGACGAGATAAATGCTATATTCAATGACTATATCGGCGGAAATTCTGATAACTGGCGCAAGGTATGGACTATTTACACCTTCCTTGTATGGTATGAAGAATACTTCGTAAAGAGATAAAATCAAGCCCGTGAGAGTGGTCTGACCCGCCCCCTGTCAAGTAGACAGCGCAAAAAACAAAAATAATCTATGTAGTAACCAAAAGCAGTCTGTGCAATTTGTGCAGGCTGCTTTGTCGTTGGCAGCAATTGG
>Ga0255347_1000920_pt1 | contig 50716 bp, 44 predicted proteins | sample wastewater_treat_2_FD_192479 | JGI IMG/M metagenome (GOLD analysis project Ga0255347, IMG submission 192479) | Wastewater microbial communities from Lulu Island WWTP, Vancouver, Canada - plant24 | ecosystem: Engineered > WWTP > Wastewater > Unclassified | place: Canada: Vancouver, British...
ATAAAGCTGTCATCGCCGATGGCACCGGCATTAGGGGTGTAGGTGTAGGAGCCAGTACTGTAATTGGTGATCGCCACTACCCCCTTGGCCGGGCTGGAGGCCAGGGTATAGGTGAGCGAGTCTCCATCCGGATCGCTGGCTATCAGTGCCCCGTTAGCTTGGCTTCCCTGAGGAGTGGAAAGGGTGCCATTCTGGGCAACGGGAGCGCGGTTCACCGCAGCCAAGCTGCCTTCAGCAGCCATGGGAGGATGGATGGCCGGCGGGATCCGATAGACGAACTCTTCCGAGAAGCCACTCTCATTCCCATATCTATCATAGGCTGTTGCCGCAAAATAATAAGTCATCCCCGTTTCAAGGCCGACGATCGTGTGGTGAGTCATCCGGCCGACATCATGGTGGCACGAGTAGTTGCGTGTTGCCTTGCCATAGTAGATTCGGTAGCCTGCAAGGTCCGGCTCTTGATTATCGTCCCAGGCCAACGTCACCTCGACGGCTTGAGCGCCGGAGACAAATACTGGCAGCACGCAAAGGCTCAATGAGAGAATGGCTTGCAGGAACAGGAATCTCTCCCAGCGCAGGAACCATCGAACAGGGAAATATGCTGACACTGCCTTACTCCTCGCGCTTTGACAGGCTAGAATGGATGTTTGCGGTCTAACGTGAACCATACCATCCTCGGTACTCATCATTCCTTCATGGAAGATCGCGCATCAGCAAGAACGAGAGCGCTTCTTCACAGGCAATCGGGCGAGAAGGCCTGCTGACATCACACAAAGTTGCGTAGCGCAAAACGAACCATGCGATGGTGGTGGGCCAGTCTGGCAAGCAGCGTGCCATGATTTGGGGTTGTGCGGCACATTTGTGGATCTCTGGCCTGAGCCCCGTCTACAGTGGGGCGCGGCTGAGCCTGTCCCGGCACCCATGTTTTCCGACCCGACCTCCGGCTGCCCTTTTGTCGTATAAGTGAAGGCACATGACTTCACTCGTGTAGGGGGTCTCCTTCGGGCAGTTCGAAATGCGGCTTGTCGGCTCGATCGAATTGTGGCAGAGAGGGACTGTGTAAATGGACCGTGAAACCGGAAAACCGAACACCGAGGAATGGGAACGGGGATTTCCATGGGAGGCCTTTCTCAGATCGGGGCCTGTTTCTTTGATGTCAACGGGGTCTTGATCGATTCAAATTTCGCCAACGCCCAGGCCATGGCCGAGGCTTTCGGCGGCAACCGGCAGCTGCGGGAGAAGATCGTGAACCTCTACCTCGAGCTCACCGGTCTCGACCGTGGCACCAAGATCCGGGTCATTCAGAAACAGCTCATCGGGGCTCCATTTGGTGAGGGAGAATTTGCCCTGCGCTGGGAGAGGTTCAAACAGCTTGGAAGGGTCGCCATGCTCGAGGCGCCCCTCCGAGAAGGGTGCAAAGAGGTGCTTTCAGCACTCGGCGCCCGCAGCATCATGCGTATCGCGCTCTCCAATACCCCACTGCCGGAACTGACTGAGACCCTGACTGCGCATGGCCTTGATCTTCTGCTCGACCGCATTCAAGGCGGGGGAGACTGGCCCAAGTCGGAAGCGCTGATGCGACTCCTGGAGGAAGTTCCCTTTCTCACCCATGAATGCCTCTTTTTGGGAGATGGCAAAGGCGACCTGGCGGCAGCCAGGCAGAACGGCGTACCGTTTGTTGCCATCGATCCCGGTACCGGCGAGTTTGCCGCCGAAACAGGCTTTATCGGTCCATACCGGAATCTTGTGGTCTGGGCTCAGGAAGCTCTGAAAAGCGACCTGCAGCAGGTGGAATGAGGAACAGCAAAAGCCAGATGCGCCCGCCGATGAGCCCCGACAGACGTTTCGAACCATTTTTCAAGCCAGGCCAGCCTCGAACCTTCGCCATACAATCTTCTTCCGCGATGTTCAGCTTCGCTATTCGACAGCCCGCGATTCATCCTTCAACACTCAACAGCTCGACCATGGGCATCCTGCGGTTCGCCCTTCGCTCTTCGACCTTCGTTTTTCGCTGTCCCCGGCCATGCGAAAGCGTTGACTCACCGGTTTTGATATGTTAATCGTAAATAAGTCTATTCTATCGTTTTTTATAATATTTTCGGCTTTCATTGAGGAAGGATGAACTTAATTCCCATGAAATCTGCGTGTATTATCCTGCTTGCGCTGTTGACTCTGAACGCCTGTTCCCACCTCACTGTTCCTGCAAACCCGCTGATTTTGAGGCCTTCGCCAACCCCTTCCAAAGACTCCCTCGAAAAGGCAGATTGCTATTACGACTATTTGCGGGCGCAGCATTACGTGCGCAACAACCAGGTAGACAAGGCCGCGGAAGCCTACCAGGAGGCGTTGAAAAAGGACCCGCGCGCCGCCGTGCTGCTCACTGAACTCGCCGGCCTGTACGTTCGTCAGGGGAAGATCGACGCAGCCCTCAAGCTGAGTGAGGAAGCCATTGCGAACCAGCCTGACTACCAGCAGGCCTACCTGATGCTCGGCCAGCTCTATGCGAGTTCAGACCAAAACAGTAAAGCTGTAGCAACCTATCAGCATCTCCTCAAGATGAACCCGCAGCATACCGAAGCCTATCTGTTGCTGGGAACACTCTATGCCCAGGAAGGGCGTCTGGCTGAAGCTATGGCGACTTTTGACCAGCTTCAGCGGCTATACCCCGACAATCCCATGGCCCTGTACTATAAGGCCCGCATCCTCCTTGATATGAAACTGCACGATCAGGCCGAAGCGGCCTACCTCGCGGTGCTTGCCATTGATCCGTCATTCGAGCATGCCCTGCTCGATCTGGCCTATCTCTATGAAGCAACCAACCGCCCCAAAGCGGCCGAAGAAGTCTACCTGCGCCTCCTCGCCTTCGACAGCAACAACATTCAGGCCCATACCCGCCTGGGTAACCTGTTCATGCGTCAGGGGAACCTTGATCGGGCTTTGCAGCACTTCGACCAACTGCTCCGCCACAACCGCAAAGATGTGGAAAGTCGCCTCAAAGTCGGCATCATCCACCTGCAGCAGAAGAACTATGAAGATGCCATTCAGGACTTCACGTTCCTGCTCAAGGACGAACCGCAGTATGACCAAGCTCTTTACTATCTTGGCACCACTTACGAAGAGAAAGGTGAGTCGGAGCAGGCCATTGTGAACTTACGGCTGATCTCCCGCACCAGCCCGGTCTGGACGGCCGCTCAGATCCGGTTAGCCCTGATCTTTTCCAAAATGAAGGACTACCGCGCAGGCCAGGAGGTGCTGCAGGAAGCCATTGCCAAGCAACCCGACTTCCCGGACCTCTACCTCTACTCCGGCCTGCTTTACGAGGAAGAGAAGAATCTCGACGAAGCCATCAAGATCGTTGATCGGGGTATCGAGAGGGCGTCCCAGGACCCTGAACTGCTGTTTCGCAAAGGCGTGCTCCTCGACAAAAAGGGGGACAAGAACGCTGCCATCGAGGTGATGCGCAAGATTCTCGAGACGGACTCCAAGAACGCCAACGCCCTCAACTACATCGGCTACACCTACGCCGAAATGGGGATCAAGCTGGAAGAAGCCAAGCAGATGATCAAGACCGCCCTTGAAAGTGAACCGGACGACGGCTATATCATGGACAGTCTGGCCTGGGTCTATTATCGCATGGGGCACCACAGGAGGGCGCTCGAGGTGATTCTGGAGGCAATCAAGCGGGTGCCACGAGACCCGGTGATCCAGGAGCATCTTGGGGATATCTATTTCAGTCTCGGCAAGAAGGCCAAGGCCACCGAAGCCTATCAGCGGGCTCTGGAATTTGAGCACACTGAGCCGGAAAAAATCCAGGAGAAGCTAAGACAGGTAGAATGAAAGCCGTCCGGATGTGGCAATGTTCACCCCTGCTGGTGGTGCTTGTGCTGGGGGGGTTCCTGGTGGCAGGGTGTGCCCCTCGCCCGCCCCTACCCGCTCCGACCCGCCCCGCGGTCTTTAGAGAATGGCTGCCTGCCTTACGCGAGCGCTCCGAACACTGGCAACGGTTTCAGGCCAAGATTCGGATCAAAGCCCGGAGTGAGGAAAAGAGGTTTACTGTCGAGGCGGTCCTGCTTGCCAACCTGCCTGACCAACTCCGGCTCGAGGCCTTCCGAATGGGACAAACCGTTGCCGTCCTGATCCTGAACCATCAGCAGTCCAGCCTTTTTTTGCCTTCCGAGAAGATGGTTCTGAGCGCCCTCCGTTCGGAGGATCTCACCAACCATTTGTTGGGCATAGCCTTGCCCCTCGACAAGTTTGCGAACAGCTTGAGCGCCATTGTTCCTCCCGGTCAGCTCGACCGTTTTGAGGTCGTGCCCCGGCAGCAGGAATGGGTTGGCCTCGCCGGACCATCCCTCGGGGACTGGACATCCGAGTGGCAGTTCCAGTCCGAGCCTCAGGCCGTAACCTCGGTGAAGATCCGACGGGGGACCTGGAACTGCACGATTCGGTATGATCCCCCGGTAGGGCTCGCAGTGGAGGAGATTCCTAAAAAGATCACTTTCACTTCGGCCCAATGGCAGATTGAAGCTGTGGTGCAGGAACTCCAGCCCCTCGCGGAACTGCCGGAGACCGCCTTTGCAGGCGACTTCGGCCGGGAGGTGCGGTGGGTTGAAGTGGCACCATCGGCTGGTGATCCGGCAAATCAGTGAGGCGGTGGCTGATGGCCCAGGAAGGTGCGGCAAAACGCTTTGTTGTGGACACCATGCTGGGGAAGCTTGCCAAGTGGCTGCGCATATTGGGATTTGACACCCGCTACGAGGCCCTGCAAAGTGAGGACCAGCTTGAGGCTCACCGATCCCAGGGGTATCTTCTGATCACGCGCCGGGAAAAACTCGTCAATGAGGCAAATGTTCTCTTCCTCAAGGCCAATGCCCCCCTCGAACAACTCCGGGAGGTCGTCACCAGAGTGCCCGTCACTCCGCAGGAAGTCCACCTGCTGCAGCGCTGTTCCCTGTGCAACGAGCAACTCCTGCCGACAACCCGGGATGAGGTGTTTGACGAGGTTCCCCATTACATCTTTCGGACCCACACGATCTTTCACCGTTGTCCCCGGTGCCGGAAGATCTATTGGCCCGGCAGCCATCCCGGACGAATGCGGCGGTGTCTCGAACGGGCCTTGGGTTGGCAGGTCACTGAACTGATGGTCAGGAACGAACAGTGATGACGATTGCGGACAAACCACACGCTGGTGAGCAAGGGAGCCTCGAGCGGGACCGGCATCCAGGCATCAAGATATTCAAAGTTTAACCCAGGCCAGCGAGTTGGGGCTACGATATCGATCAAGGAGGGGCCATGAGTTTCAGCCTGTTCCCCAAGTCGCCGAAGTTCTTCCAACTGTTTCTCGAACAGAACCGCATAATTGTCGATGCGGCGACGGTACTCCATCAAATCGCCGAGAAATTTTCGGACTGTGAGGATCAATGCCAGGTAATCAACCGCCTCGAAGCCGAGGGAGATGTCCTCAACCGGACTATTGCCCGCGAGCTGTCGACCACCTTCATTACCCCCATCGACCGTGAGGACATCCACGAGATCAATTCCTCCCAGGAAACCATCCTGAACCATATCCAGGCGGTTTCAAACCGCATTGGCGTCTATGGGCTCGCGAGGATGCGGTTCCCGGCCAAGAAGATGATTTCCAACATCAAAGAGATGGTCACGGGTATTGGGAGCCTGCTCACCATGCTGAGCCGCGGTCAGGAAGTCACAGCGACCGTCGCCCAGATCAAACAGCTCAAAAAGGAATGCGAAATGCTTCTGATGAGCGGCTTGGGCGAGCTTTATGAAGCCCCGTCGCCAGGGCCTGAGGACGTTCTCGATATCATCAAGTGGACCCATGTTTACGACCGCATCGACAAGGCTTTTAATCGGGCCTGGCAACTGGCTAAGGCCATCGAAGGGATTGTGCTCAAGAATGCCTGAGATTTCCTTGATTCTGGTCGTTGTTATTGGCGTGGCCCTGGTATTCGATTTTACCAACGGCGCGCATGACACGGCCAACGCCATTGCCACCGTTGTTTCCACCAAGGTACTGGCACCGGGGACAGCGGTGCTGATGGCAGCCGTACTGAATCTGGTCGGAGCCTTGATTGGCACTCACGTGGCTCAGACCATCGGCAGCGGCATTGTCCACCCGGACATGATCCAGGGCTGCCAGGCCCTTACTCTGGCGGGTCTCTGCGGGGCCATCGTCTGGAACCTGGTGACCTGGTATCTGGGGTTGCCTTCTTCCTCCTCCCACGCCCTTATCGGTGGGTTGATCGGTGCAACCCTCGCCTACCGGGGGTTGGAGGCGCTGAATTTCTCCTCTATTTTCCGCAAGGTCATGGTGCCGCTGGTGCTTTCGCCACTCGGAGGATTCCTGGCGGGCTACCTGGCGATGGTGGCTTTATCCTGGCTCTTTCGCAGCGCTCATCCCCACCGCGTCAACCAGGCGTTTCGAAAGCTCCAGATCCTGTCGTCGGCTTTTATGGCCACCAGCCACGGGACCAACGACGCTCAGAAGACCATGGGCATCATAACGCTGGCACTTTTCATCGGGCATCAGATCCCCGACCTGACTATGCCCCTCTGGGTCCGGCTGGTCTGCGCTTTGGCCATAGCCATGGGAACGGCAATCGGTGGATGGAAAATTATTAAAACAATGGGCCACAAGATCTTCAAACTTGAAGCGGTACACGGGTTTTCGGCCGAGACTTCCGCTGCCGGGGTAATATCGCTGGCATCCTCGTTCGGAGCCCCCATCAGTACCACTCACGTCATTTCAGCAGCGATTCTGGGGGTGGGTTCTTCCAAGCGGCTGTCGGCCGTGCGGTGGGGGATTGCGGGGCAAATGGCCACGGCGTGGCTGATGACCATCCCGGCCGCCGCCGCAGTGGCGGCAGTCTGCTTCGAATTCCTGAGGTTCGTGGGCTTGGTGGACTGAAAGCGATGGCCGTAACAGCGGAGAAGGCTCGCGAAACGCGCCGCGATTCATGACCCTTCGACCCAGTAGGTCTCTGGGCTGGTTTGACTCATTAAACTGGAGGCTTACATGCCTTCCCTGATGACTAACAAGGGATTCATCCTGGATCTTGATGAGGCCGTCGATCGCCTGCTGGGGTACCACGTTATTTTCTTTGGTGAGGAACACGATTCCCGAGTTGCCCACGAAGGAGAGCTCACCCTCCTTACCGAGCTCGCAAAGCAAGATTCGCATCTTGTGCTGGCCCTCGAGATGTTTGAACGCGATGTCCAGGAAGCTCTGGACGCCTATCTCGAAGGCAGCCTCAACGAAGATGGGTTTCTTGAACGGGCGCGCCCCTGGCCGAATTATCAGGAAGATTACCGACCCATCGTAGAGCTCGCCAAGACCCGGAGAATCCCCGTTATTGCCGCCAATATCCCCCGCAGGGCCGCGGCCGCGGTTGCCGCCGCGGACGAGATTTCGGCTGAGGTCGTGCGGGAAGACCGCATCTACCTCCCTCCCAACTGGCATCTTGATTCCGAAGAGTATTATGGTTACTTCACCACTCTCATGGTGAGAATGCCCCACTCAGTTCCCATGAAAAGCCTGAACATTGAGGCGCTCTACAAGGCCCAGGTCCTGAAGGATGCCGTCATGGCCGCTGCCCTTGAACCGTTTCTGGATCGCCGAATCCTATTCTGCTGCGGTCATTTTCATTCCGACTATCACCTCGGAATACCTTATCAACTCGAGAAGAACCATCCGGAGCTCAAGGTTGCAGTGGTTGTCTGTGCAGAATCATTGATGGACCTGCCCATGAAAGATCGCTCCCGGATAGGCGACTTCATCTGGATTGATGATTAGCCAGGATCCGTCTGTACACCCTATTTTGTGAGAACGGCAGTCTCCAGGAGAATTTGGCACAACTGAATGAATCAGGCCGATGTTTGGGTCGCTTCTTTAGTGTCGCTCGACTTCTATCCCGACCCGCAGTCAGAGGGATCACCCTGGATTTTATCGAGGGCATGAGCCAACGCCGGCAGGACGACTTCCAGGTTTTCGAGGGCACCTTTGGGACTGCCGGGAAGGTTCATGATGAGGGTTTGGCCCCGGATGCCGGCAACCGCTCTCGAGATCATGGCGTGCGGAGTTTTCGCCAGGCTTGCCGCCCGCATCGCTTCCGCCATGCCGGGAACGGTTCGATCAATGACGGCCAGGGTCGCTTCCGGGGTCACATCGCGGGGAGAAACCCCAGTTCCTCCGGTGGTAACGATCAAAGCAACCCCCAAGGTCTGGACCACCCTGACCAGCTCTGCGGAAATTGCCGCCGCATCATCAGGAACCACGTTCTGGTAGACCACTTCGTAGCCCTCGCGCACCAGGCGCTCACGCAGCACCTGTCCGGAACGGTCTTCCCGTTCACCCCGTGCACCCTTATCGCTCATGGTCACAATCGCCACCGTCCGCTTGCAGCCCAAACCAGAGTCCATCATTCACACCTCACTCCAGCCCCCTCCCATTTCACTTCTCGAGCCCCGCTCCCTATCCCCTTTGCAGCATCAAGCGGCGTGCAGCCAGAGCAATCATCGCCGAGATATCCTTGCTCTTGGCAAGCTGGGAAACATCCTGGGGCATGAGCGTCGGGAGCATCTTGACAGCAATCGCAAGGGGGGTCTTGGGATTACCGGCCAGCGCCAGCCTTACCGGATAGTATTTGGTCCATTCACGCTGCTCGGCAATACGCCGCAGGATCTCTTCGTCAACTGTCCTCGAACACGCAATGAGCGCGATCTCACCCTCAGTGATGCGGGGATTGCCGATCACGGCCAACTGGACGGCCCGGTTGCCGTCGCGAATGAGCAGGGTCCGCCCTTCTTTGCCGCACCTCAGGGCAAAGCACACCCTTTCGCTAAGCTTCATTCTGCGAGCCATCTGGAGCAGCGACTCGGTTTCCGGCTCCTGCAATCCAGGCCTGGGGTCTTGCTCCTGATCAGGCTGCAGGCTCCGAACCGTCTCGATGAGGATGTCTTCCCATGGCCTGGTAATGGTGGCCGTCGGCAGCGTCTCCAGCGGCAACAGGCGAAGATCCGCGACACTCGCGCTCACCATTTTGGAAAACGCTGCTTCCCCTTCGAGATTGGCGATCTGGGCCTGAACGACCCGGCCTGAGCGCAAAGCAATCTTCCCGGCACCCCATTCCGATTGGATTTCGAGGATGCCCTCTTTTGAAGTCACACACAGGGTGTGGACCACCTCCCCTACTTCTTCACCGGAGGACTGCTCAACAATCCCGCTCGCCGGGGTGTCATGGGGCTTTAAAGCGTCTGTGATGGAGATCGTCGCTCCCGTTCCTGCGCGTTACTTTTCTTCCTTGGCCGCTGCAATGATCTTTTCCTGGAGCGGCCCGGGAACTTCTTCATAGTGGGACACTTTCATGGTGAAAAGGCCGCGTCCTGCGGTAATGGAACGCAGATCGGGAGCATACTTGAGAACCTCCGCCAGGGGTACATTGGCCCGAATGATCTGCTTCTTACCCTTGCTTTCCATCCCCAGCACCCGCCCCCGGCGCGAGTTCAAGTCACCGATGACATCTCCCATGCAGTCATCTGGGACGGTGATTTCCATAAGCATGATCGGTTCCAGGAGAGTCGGTTTGGCTTCCAGCACGGCTTTCTTGAACGCCATCGAACCGGCAATCTTGAAGGCCATTTCCGACGAATCCACCGTGTGATAGGAACCGTCCACGAGATCAACCTTGAAGTCAACCACGGGGTACCCGGCCAGCGCTCCTTCGAGAGACGCCTCCGCAATCCCCTTCTCCACCGCTGGAATGTACTGCTTGGGAATAACGCCACCTACAATCTTATCAAAGAATTGGAAGCCCTCGCCGCGACCAAGCGGTTCCATCTCGATATGGCAGTCCCCAAACTGACCACGGCCGCCTGACTGCTTCTTGTATTTGCCCTGCACCCGAGTCTTGCCTTTGATGGTTTCCTTATAAGACACTTTCGGCAGGCGCAGATTGACTTCCACGCCGAACTTGCGCTTCAGTTTCTCGACGGTGGCTTCGATATGGATCTCACCCATACCAGAGAGGATCATCTCGCGCGTCTCTTCGTTTCGTTCGAGGCGGAGCGTCAGGTCTTCTTCCATCAACCGGGTGAGCGACGAGAAGATCTTCTCTTCATCTCCCTTGCTCTTTGGCTCGACCGCCAGGGAATAGATCGCCGGAGGCAGCTCCACGGGTGGAAATAGAATCGGTTCCTTTTCTAAACAGAGGCTGTCCTGAGTGGTAGTCTCCTTTAGCTTGGCAATGGCGATAATATCGCCGGGGCCTGCTTCCTGGATCTGCTCCTGGTTCTTGCCCTTCAGCCGGAGGAGCTGGCCAAAACGCTCCCGGGCCTGTGCCCTGCAGTTGTAGACGGATGAGTCGGCCGTCAACGACCCGGAGAAGATGCGGATGACCGAAAGGCGCCCAGCATATGGGTCGCTGATGGTCTTGATGACCAGCGCGCTAAAAGGGCCATCCGGGTCGGGCACCCTCTCCACCACCTCATCCTTGCCCGGCAGCTTTCCCTGTCGGGGACCACGGTCGAGGGGCGAAGGCAGATAGTCCACGATCAGGTCGAGGAGCGGCTGGATAGCCATGTTGAGCGGCCCGGAACCGCAGGTCACCGGAAAAAGCTTGCCGGTCATCACCGCCTGCCGCAAGCCCTGCCTCACCTCATCCGGCGTTAGACTTCCTTCTTCGAGATATTTTTCGAGCAGCTCATCATTGGATTCGGCAACCCGTTCGGCAAGCTCGTCCTTCAATTGTTCAAGACGCCCCTTCAGCTCTTCCGGCACTTCTTGAGTCTCAAACTGGCCGCTGTCACCCTTCGTATAGAGATAGGCCTGTTCGTTCAGAATGTCGACCACCCCCTTGAAATCCTCCGCTGCGCCAATGGGGATTTGAAGGACAACACAGGACTTGCTGAAATTGTTTTGAATATCTTCAACGACCTTGAAGAAGTCAGAGCGTTCACGGTCCATTTTACTGACAAAAATCATCCTCGCCTGCCCGAATTCTTCCGCGAATTCCCAGACCTTCTCCGTTTGCACCCGCACCCCATCGATGGCATCCACCAGTACCAGGACAGCATCCGCCCCCTGCATGGAGGTCTTGGTTTCAGCAATGAAATTGAAGTCCCCTGGGGTGTCGATCACGGTGAGCTGATGCTTCTTCCAGGGAAAAGTGTTGACGGCCGTGCTGATGGTGATGTTGCGCTTCACTTCTTCCGGTTCATAATCCATCACCGAGGTACCCTCCTCCACCTTGCCCAGTCGCGTCGTTGCGCCCGCGTTGAACAGCATGGCTTCAGCGAGAGAGGTTTTGCCTGCCCCACCGTGAGAGATGATGGCGAATGTTCGAACCTTGGAGACGTCTTCTTTCATATTCTGTCCTTTCTACAATCATTGCGGCAAAAGGGCGCGACATCTTGAATCCCCGGAAGAGAATGCAGGCTGTAAAACTAAGGCAAGAAGGAAACCCGAGTCAAGATAATTTCGGAATTGGGAACATCCCGCTTTCGATTCCATTTCCTGCGGGAGATTCTTTTCAAGCTGAGGCATATGGGCTTTCACCTTAATGATGGGGGCTATTCGCGAGCGTTCCCTCATTCCGCCCTGAAGCAACGCGTACCATACCCTCGGAAGCATCAACAATGAGGACCATTGTGAGTTTTTCATTGATTTTTTCACTCCTTGTGTTAATGAAATTTTTTTTCCGTATTGTTTGGTTTAGATCACAGAGTCAGCTATTTTGCGGGATGCCGGGATATCGGAAGAGAGCGGGCATTGCCAGATGGGCACGGGAATTCAGACGGAGATGGTGATCACGGTCGAGCAGGCGGAGGAGCATTTCCTTGGCTACCTCCACGCTGAAAGGAGCGTCAGCAGCGAGACTTGGCGAGCCTATAAGAATGACCTCGACCAATTCCGCCTCCATCTCCAGCATAAGACCGGGAGCAAGTTCCTACCGGTAACGGAGGTTACCCCGGATTTGGTGCGCAGCTTCATGTTCGCGCTTCCCAAGGATTTGAAGAGCTCCAGCCGGGCCAGGAAACTGTCGGCCCTTCGCTCTTTTTTCAACCATCTGCTGGATCGTGGCTGGTGTTCTGACAACCCGGCCGAACGCGTGGCCAACCCTAAGGTGAGAGCCAAAACCCCGGCTTTCCTGGACGTCGACGATACCCTTCATTTCCTGAACGCACTGGAGCGAAGTGCCGGGCAGTCGGGCAGTTCCTGGCGACGGTTTCGCAATTGGGCGATGTACGAGTGTCTGTACTCCATTGGGGCACGGGTGAGTGAACTGGTGGGCTTGAGCGTCGCGGATGTCGATTTCGAACAGGGTCTGGTGCGCCTTCTGGGAAAGGGGAAGAAAGAACGGGTGGTTCCCATCGGCAAGAAAGCCAGGGAAGCCTTGCGGGCCTATCTTGACGCCATGGAGCGCCAAGTCCCGCGCTTTCGAGCAGACCGTTCCGAACTCTTTCTCAATGCTTCCGGTGGCCGCCTCACAGCCCGGTCGGTGCATCGGATTCTGCGGGCCGAAATGCAGCAGTGCGGTCTCTGGCAGCATCTCAGCCCCCATGGGCTGCGTCACACTTTCGCCACCCACATCCTGAATTCGGGGAGGGAGGAGCGTGACATTGCAGATCTGCGCGCCATCCAGGAAATGCTGGGGCATGCCTCGCTGTCGACCACCCAGCGCTACACCCATGTGCATTTCGACCAGCTCCAGCAGACCTATGACCGTACCCACCCTCGCAGCCGGCTGAAGCAATAGCCACCACTTTTTCCCTGGAGAAAACCCTGAGATGGACCGAAAGCCCATTCACAGCACCACCGTTTTTGCCATCCATAGAGGCGGACAGGTTGTTATGGCCGGAGATGGTCAGGTAACCCTGGGTGAAACCGTGATCAAACATCAGGCCAAGAAGGTTCGCAAAATGTACCACGATAAGGTCCTGGCCGGCTTTGCCGGATCGACGGCGGATGCCTTCACCCTGTTCGAACGGCTTGAAGGGAAATTGGAACAATATAACGGGAACCTCAAGCGAGCTGCCGTGGAACTCGCCAAAGACTGGCGCATGGATCGAGCACTGCGCCGCTTGGAAGCCCTGCTGGTCGCAGCCGACCGGACCGACTGCTTCATTCTGAGCGGGACCGGCGACATCATCGAGCCTGACGACGGCCTTGCCGCAGTCGGCTCGGGTGCTCCCTATGCCTTGGCGGCCGCTCGCGCGCTCCTGCGTCATACCCACCTTCCCATCCGCGAGATCGCTGAGGAAGCCATGAAGATTGCCGCCTCCATCTGTATCTTCACGAACCAGGAATTCACTTTCGAGGAGCTTTGAGCCCATGCAGCAGCCGCTTACTCCGGCCGAGATCGTTCGGGAGCTCGACAAATTTATCATCGGCCAGCACGACGCCAAACGGATGGTCGCTATCGCCCTCAGAAACCGTTGGCGCCGCCAGCAGGTACCGGAACATCTGCGTGATGAAATCGCTCCCAAGAATATCATCATGATTGGGCCAACCGGAGTGGGCAAGACGGAGATTGCCCGTCGGCTGGCCCGGCTGGCCCAGTCGCCGTTCCTAAAAATCGAGGCCAGTAAATTTACCGAAGTAGGCTACGTGGGCCGGGATGTGGAATCCATGGTCCGGGATCTCATGGAACTGGCAGTCAGCATGGTTCGTGCGGAAGAACTGGAAACAGTCAAGCTCAAAGCGGAAGAGCTCGCCGAAGAGAAATTGTTGGATATTCTCCTGCCGCCCAAACGCAAGCAGGAGCCCAAGGAGCAACTCCTGGAAGCCCCCGCCGAGGTCAAGGCGGCCCAGGACGAAGCCAATCAGGCCGACTCCACCCGCGACAAACTCCGCAAGCTGTTGCAGCAGGGTTCGCTCGATGATCGTTATGTGGAATTGGATGTGCCCGACCGTAACTTCCCCATGATCGAAATCTTTGCCGGAACCGGCATGGAAGAAATGGACTTCAACCTGCGCGACATGCTGGGTTCCATGCTGCCGCAACGCACCAAACGCCGTAAGGTTAAAATCCCCGAAGCGCGAGAGATCCTTGTGGAGCAGGAATCGCAGCGCCTTATCGATATGGACAAGGTCATCAAACTGGCCATCGAGCGGGTGGAACACTCCGGAATCATCTTTCTTGACGAAATCGATAAGATCGCCGGCCGTGAATCCAGCCGCGGCCCGGATGTCTCGCGGGAGGGAGTCCAACGAGACCTCCTCCCCATTGTGGAAGGCTCGACTGTTACCACCAAGTACGGCATGGTCAAGACCGACCACATCCTCTTCATAGCGTCTGGCGCGTTCCATATCTCCAAGCCATCCGACCTCATTCCTGAGCTCCAGGGCCGATTTCCGATCAGGGTCGAGCTCACCTCGCTGAGCAGGGAGGATTTCGTCCGCATCCTCAAAGAACCTGAGAATGCGTTGATTGTGCAATATGAATCCCTCCTCAGGACTGAGGAGGTGGAGTTGGTTTTCGCCGACGAGGCTATTGAAGAAATCGCCGAGATTGCCTACGAGGTCAATTCAAGAATGGAAAACATCGGCGCAAGACGGCTCCATACGATCATGGAAAAACTCCTGTCGGATGTCTCCTTCAGTGCCCCCGACCTCAAGGGGCAAACCATCCCCATCACCAGGGAGTATGTGCGGGAAAAGCTCCAGGATATCGTGAAGGATGAGGATTTGAGTCGGTACATTCTCTAGTGAGGCGTCCGATCTGAGAAGAGGGGAATGAGGTGGAGAAGGCAAGGATTCTGATTGAGGCATTGCCTTACATACGTCGCTTTTATCAGAGCACCGTGGTAATCAAATACGGTGGCCATGCCATGGTGGCCGATGAGCTGAAGGAGAGTTTTGCACAGGACGTTGTCCTGATGAAATACATCGGGATCAATCCGATCGTGGTCCATGGCGGAGGGCCTCAGATCAGCGAAATGCTGGGGCGCCTCGGGATCCAGAGCCGCTTTCATCAGGGCCTGCGAGTAACCGACCGGGACACTATGGACATTGTCGAAATGGTCCTGGTGGGGAAGATCAATAAGGAGATCGTTTCCTTTATCAATCGTCACGGTGGTCAGGCCATCGGCTTGAGCGGGAAGGACGGGCAGCTCATCGAGGCGCGCAAGCTTCAGGTTTATCGCAACCACGGCACCGATCGGCCGCCGGAGATCATTGATATCGGGCTGGTGGGAGAGGTGGAGCGCATCAATGAGGAGGTCCTCCGCACTCTCGAACGGAGCAACATGATTCCTGTGATTGCCCCCGTGGGGGTCGGACCGCACGGGGAAACCTACAATATCAACGCCGACCTGGTGGCGGGTCGCATTGCCGGGGCGCTTCGAGCAAAGAAGCTCTTGCTCATGACCGATGTCGCCGGAGTGCTCAACGCCGAGGGCGAGCTCATTCCCGGCATGACCATTGCCGAAGCGGCGGTGGCCATGCAGCAGGGAACGTTGCGTGGCGGCATGATTCCCAAGGTGCAATGTGCCGTTGATGCCCTGCAAGAGGGCGCCGAAAAGGTGCATATTGTGGACGGACGGTTACCCCATGCGGTTCTCCTCGAGATTTTCACCGACGCCGGGATCGGAACCGAAATCGTGAAAGAACGCTAGCTCTATTCAACGGGAGGATTACTCATGGAAAATATACCATCATCTTATCAGGAGCACATCTTCGGCACTTACGCGCGCTTGCCGGTGGTGTTTGTGCGAGGTCAGGGCACCAGGCTCTGGGATGAAACCGGCAAAGAATACCTGGATTTTCTGGCCGGCATCGCGGTCTGCAATCTGGGTCATTGTCATCCCGAAGTGACCAGGGCCATGTGTGACCAGGCTGAGACGCTGGTCCATGTTTCAAATCTCTTTTACACCCGCCCGCAGGTACAACTGGCTGCTGAATTGACGCGGCATTCCTTCGCAGACAAGGTGTTCTTCTCGAACAGCGGTGCAGAAGCCAATGAAGCGGCACTCAAGCTGGCCCGAAAACACAGCAGAGATCGCCACGGGGCGGGACGCTTCCATGTTGTATGCATGAAGGACTCGTTTCATGGCCGCACCCTCGCCACCCTGTCGGCCACCGGCCAGGAAAAGGTTCATAAGGGATTCGAACCCCTTGTGGGCGGCTTCACCTTTGTTCCCTTTAATTCTCCGGAAGCGGTGGAAAAGGCGATCACCGACCGGACCTGTGCGGTTCTGGTGGAACCCATCCAAGGGGAGGGCGGCATCAATTTTCCGGCTCCCGGTTACCTGCGTGAACTCAAGGCCCTCTGCCGCCAGTATGATCTCCTGCTCATCTTTGATGAGGTCCAGGTGGGCATGGGACGAACCGGCACCCTCTTTGCGCACGAGCAGGAAGGAACCACGCCCGACATCATGACCCTCGCCAAAGCTCTCGGAAACGGCCTCCCCATTGGCGCCATGCTCGCCACCGATGAGGTGGCGAGAGCCTTTGTTCCAGGGAGTCACGCCACTACTTTCGGGGGGACACCTTTGGTGACAGCGGCCGCTGTCAGGGTTCTCGAACTAATCTCCGCACCTGCGTTCCTGCAGCGGGTACAAGCAGTTGGGAGCTATTTCAAAGAGCGTCTCGAAGAACTCCAGCAACGTCATGGACTGATCAAAGAGGTGCGGGGGCGGGGTCTGATGATTGGCGTGGACCTCACCATTCCGGGCGCAAAGATAGTCGAGAAGTGCCTGGAAAGAGGCTTCGTCATCAACTGTACGCACGATACGGTACTTCGCTTCGTCCCGCCGCTCATTGTCGAGAAAGAGGAAATTGATCAGTTGCTCCAGGTTCTGGATCAGGTGTTAAGAGAGGACAAGTCATGAAACGCGATCTTCTTTCGCTACGCGATCTCACCATTACAGAGATCCTTCAGCTCATCGAACGCGCCCGTGCCTTGAAACAGAAACGGCAATCCGGGAATCTCCCCCAGGTTCTTTCCGGCAGGGTTCTCGGCCTCATTTTCATGAAGCCTTCGACCCGCACCCGGGTTTCCTTTGAGACTGCCATGGGCCGCCTGGGAGGTCAAAGCCTTTTTATGACCGCCAACGACCTTCAGCTTTCCCGGCAGGAACCGCTGGCTGATACCGCCCGCGTCCTGTCGCGTTACCTGGATGCCCTAGTTATCCGCACCTTCGCGCACGCCGATGTGGAAGAGCTGGCGCGTCATGCGACCATTCCCATCATTAACGGCCTGACCGACCGTTACCACCCCTGCCAGGTGCTGGCTGATCTGCAGACTATCCAGGAAAAGCGGGGCAGCCTCGATGACCTGAGGGTGGCCTGGATCGGCGATGGCAACAACGTGGCTCACTCCTGGATCAACGCCGCCGCCATGCTGGGCTTTACCCTCTACCTGGCGTGTCCTCCCGAATACCCGCCGGACAATGAGATCCTTGACTGGGCGCAACGGGAAGGGCGAGGAAGCATCCACCTGGTCCACGAGGTGAAAGCGGCGGTCAGCTCTGCGGACGTCCTTTACACCGACGTCTGGGCGAGCATGGGGCAGGAAGGGGAGGAGGACGAACGAAAGAAGGTTTTTTGGTCTTTTCAAATCAACGAAGAGCTGTTGGCTGCCGCTCCGAGCCACGCCATGGTGCTTCATTGCCTGCCGGCCCATCGCGGCGAAGAAATCACCGCAGGCGTCCTGGACGGGCCCCAAGCGGCTGTGTTCGACCAGGCGGAAAACCGTATGTGGCTTCAGATGGCATTGCTTGAATGGGTAATGGGGAAAGAGGACAGGAATGGACGTTAAGAAGGTTGTTCTGGCTTATTCAGGGGGATTGGATACCTCCATCATTCTCAAGTGGTTGCTGGAGAATTACGGATGTGAAGTCATCGCTTTCATCGCCGATCTGGGGCAGGGCGAGGAGCTTCAGGAAGCTCACGCCAAGGCGCTCGCCACCGGAGCGGTGAAGGCCCGAGTGGAGGACCTGCGGGAAGAATTCGTGCGAGACTTCGTTTTCCCGGCGTTTCGCGCCAACGCCGTTTATGAAGGGCAATACCTGCTGGGGACTTCCATCGCCCGGCCGCTCATTGCCAAACAACAGGTAAAGGTGGCTGAGGAGGAAGGTGCCGATGCCGTCAGTCACGGCGCCACCGGGAAGGGCAACGATCAGGTGCGCTTCGAGCTGACCTACTCGGCTCTGAACCCAGCCTTGAAGGTGATTGCCCCCTGGCGCGAATGGACCCTGAGATCGCGGACCTCGCTGATCGAATATGCCAAGAAGCACGGCATACCCGTCCCGGTAACTCAGGAAAAGCCTTATAGCAGCGACCGCAACCTGTTGCACATCAGCTTCGAAGGGGGCGTGCTGGAAGACCCCTGGGCAGCGCCCGACCCGAAGATGTTTGTGCTCACCGCGGATCCGGAAGAGGCACCCAACCGACCTGAGGTTGTCGAAATCGACTTCGAGCGGGGCGATCCGGTGGCGGTCAACGGCCAGCGGCTCAGTCCCGCCAACCTGCTCTACAAGCTGAATGAGCTGGGTGGAAAACACGGCATCGGACGGGTTGACCTCGTGGAAAATCGGTTCGTGGGAATGAAATCGCGCGGCGTCTACGAGACCCCCGGCGGAACGATCATGCGCACCGCCCATCTGGCGGTTGAATCGATCACCATGGACCGAGAGGTCCTGTTCCTGCGGGATTCTCTGATTCCTCAGTATGCACGCATGATTTACAACGGCTTTTGGTATGCACCCGAGATGCGCCTGCTGCAGGGGATGATGGATCTTGCTCAGGAGCACGTATGGGGTACGGCAAGGCTCAAGCTGTACAAGGGAGCATGTCAGGTCATCGGGCGCAAATCCAACCGCTCCCTGTACCAGTCAAGTTTCGCCACCTTTGAAGAAGATGAAGTGTACGAGCAAGACGACGCTACCGGCTTCATCAGGCTCAATGCGTTGCGGCTGCGCATTGCTTCGCTGGTGGGGCGGCCGGGCAACCAGGGTTGATCATTTCGAGGCCTTGTTGCGAGGAGCGGGTGGCCACTCTTCACTCGTGCCGCTCTTGGCTCATCAAACGCAACCGCACCAGCAATCCAATGTGACGATCAGAAAAGGACTCGTATGGGAGAAAAGCTCTGGCAGGGGCGGTTTGAACAACCAATGAACAAACAGGTGGAGGAGTACACCGCTTCGGTTCATTTCGACAAGCGGCTCTATCGCTATGATATTGAAGGAAGTATTGCTCACAGTCGCATGTTGGCAGCCTGCAAAATCATCACCGATGAAGAGGCCTCCCGGATCGTAGCCGGACTGGGAGAGATCCAGCGAGAAATCGAGCGCAACCAAATCGACTTCGCCTCCACCCAGGAAGACATCCACATGGCTATCGAGCAGCACCTGATCCAAAAGGTCGGCGAAGTGGGTGGCAAGCTTCATACGGCGCGGAGCCGCAATGATCAAATATGCCTCGACATGCGCCTTTACCTGCGCGACGTCCTCGTCCAATGCCGTGTTCTTCTGCATGAACTGCAAAGAGTCCTGGTGTCCATGGCAGAGCAAAACCTCGACGTGGTCATGCCCGGCTTCACCCATTTGCAGCACGCCCAACCCGTCCTGCTGGCGCATCATCTCATGGCTTACTACGAAATGTTCGGGCGGGATGATGAACGCCTCGACGGGTGTTTTCAGCGCACCAATGTGCTGCCGCTGGGAAGTGCGGCGCTGGCCGGCACAACTCTGCCCATCGATATGGAGTGGACTGCGAGATATCTGAATTTTCCGCGGGTCACGGCCAATAGCATCGATGCTGTGAGCGACCGGGATTACCTCATTGAATTCAATGCAGCCGCCGCCATCTTCATGATGCACGTCAGCAGAATGGCTGAGGAATTGATTCTCTGGTCGACCAGCGAGTTTGCCTTCATCGAAATCAGCGATGCCTTCTGCAGCGGCTCCAGCATCATGCCTCAAAAAAAGAACCCGGATGTGCCCGAGTTGATGCGGGGAAAGACGTCCCGCGTCTACGGCAATCTGACGGCCCTGCTGACACTGACCAAAGCGCTGCCCCTCGCCTATAACCGGGATTTGCAGGAAGACAAGGAGCCAGTATTCGACACCGTGGATACGGTCCTGACAACTCTTCGCCTGCTGGCCCGGCTGCTTCCGGAAATCCGCTTCAATCGCGAACGCCTGGCCGCGATGGCCGCCGAGGGGTTTACTTTGGCCACAGACCTGGCCGACTATCTGGTTAGGAAAGGAGTGGCCTTCCGGAAAGCCCATCATGTGGTCGGACAAATTGTTCAGCACTGTCTCCACCACGGGAAGGAGCTGGCTGAATGCAGCCTGGAAGTGTTCAAATCCTTCCACAAAGCGTTCGACCACGATGTCTTCCCTTTTCTTGATCTCAACAGTGTCATCGATCGCCGGACATCGCTCGGAGGGACGGCATCGTCACGGGTACGGCTGGCGATTGAGCAAGCCTGGAGGGATTTGTCGGCAAGAGCGCAGGCACTGAAGTCGCAAGCATAGTCTCTTGAGTCAGAGGACAGACATGAATATGCAGGTTGAACGTCTTTCGGAGAACCCTTCCTGGGGTGGCTTGGTCCCGGTTTTGGTACTGGGGCTGGCACTTTCCGGCTGCGGCCTCAAGACCTATCCAAAACCAATCTCTGGCGGGCCAATCCCACTCATCCAGGATTTGAGGACTCAGGTCCGGGTGAAGGCGGTCGAAGTGGCCTGGTCGGTGCCGAATGAACTCAGCGAGGCCCTGAAGGATACTCCCTACCGATTGGTGGTGGTGAAGGCTGAGCTGAACTGGGGCAACCGCAACTGTCCTGACTGTCCGGTCCCGTCCCAACAGGAAGTTCAGGTTCTCGATCCTGCCAGTCCCGCTCCAGTCGTTCGCAAAGGAAACACCTTCATGTGGTTGGACACCGTGGTTTCTCCTCAGCGCGCCTATCGCTACCAGGTACTGGTGCGGGACCGCAACCGTCGTCAGCTTTCCACCTCGAACCCGTCCGTCGTGAAAGTCATAGCTCCCCCTCCGCCGCTCCGGAAGCTGGCCACCGGTTCCGATCCACGGGGCATCTCCCTGCAATGGCAACCGGGGACAGGGAAGGGTGTTGCGGGAGGACCTTCACCGCAAGAGGCCCAATTCATGATCGAGCGCCATAGTCCTGATGGAGCCTGGGAACAGCTTTCCCCGTTGCCGGTGAGAGGGACCACTTTCGTGGATTCCACCGTGGCTGGCGGGCAGGCCTATGATTACCGGGTAACTCCAGCCTACCTCTTCGAAGAATCCCTGATTCTTGGGGAGCCGTCGGTCTTTAGACAGGCCAGGGCCCCGGATGCGGTACCGCCGCCACCACCGGGAAACGTCTGGGTGATTCCGGTCAAGGGCGCACTCGAAGTCCACTGGCTGAAAAGCGAAGGCACGGTACAGGGGTATCACATCTACCGACGGGAGGGAAAAGACATCGTCCGCTTGACGGCAGCGCCCGTGCAGGCACCTCCTTTTGTTGACCAAACCGTCAAGAAGAACGTCGTCTATGGTTACGCGGTATCGGCAGTGAGCAGCCAACAGACCCCCAATGGCCACCGGGAAGGGCTCCTGTCCAAATGGACGGAAATCAGGAGCCTCATGATCGGTCCCTAGCAAAGGTTGGGAGACACGATGCACCACTTTCATTACCATCAGGACGAACTGTACTGCGAAGGGATTCCTCTTCGCCAACTTGCCGAGGCCGTGGGCACACCCTGCTATGTCTATAGTCACACCACGCTGTGTCAACATTTTAGGATCTTTGATGAGGCCTTTGCCGGAGTGCCCCACCAGATTTGCTTTTCCGCTAAATCCAATTCCAACATCGCCATTCTAAGCCTCATCGGATCGCTTGGGGGGGGCGCGGACATTGTCTCTGGCGGCGAGCTGTTCCGAGCCCGCCGGGCTGGTATACCCGCTGACCGGATTGTCTATTCCGGGGTGGGCAAAACCGAGTCCGAAATCGACTACGCCCTCAGGCAGGGCATCTTGATGTTCAACATCGAATCCACCCAGGAGCTGGAGGCCATCAATGCGCGTGCCGGAGTACTCGGCTGTAAGGCCCCCATCGCCCTCCGGGTTAACCCTGATGTCGACCCGAAGACTCACCCCTATGTTTCCACGGGGTTGAAGAAGAACAAGTTCGGAATCGACCTCGACACCGCCGTCAAAGCTTATGAGCAGGCACGCCATCTGGAGGCTGTCGAAATCCTGGGAGTAGACTGCCACATCGGCAGCCAGCTTACGGAGATTACCCCGTTTGTGGATGCTCTGCAGCGGCTGCGAACACTCATCGAACGTTTGGAAGAGATGGACATCCCGATCCGCTACCTCGACCTGGGCGGGGGGCTCGGCATCACTTATGACCAGGAAACCCCTCCTCACCCCCGAGAATACGCTCAAGCCATGTTGGAGGCACTCGATGGCCTGTCTTGCACCTTGATTTTCGAACCCGGCCGCGTTATCGTCGGCAACGCTGGCGTATTGCTCGGTAAGGTGCTCTACACGAAGCGGACCGCGATCAAGAATTTCATCATCACTGATGCCGGCATGAATGATCTCGTGCGACCCAGTTTTTACGGCTCCTATCATCAAATCCTAACGGTGACCCGAACCAGCCGCGAAACCCAGGTCGTCGATGTCGTCGGTCCGATCTGCGAATCGAGCGACTTTCTGGCTCGGGACCGCGAATTGCCCATGGTTAAACCTGGTGAATGGCTGGCAGTGATGAGTGCCGGAGCCTATGGTTTTACCATGGCCTCCAATTACAACTCGCGCCCGCGCCCTCCGGAGGTTCTGGTGAAGGGAGAGGACTATTTTGTTATTCGGAAGCGAGAGACCTGGGAGGACCTCATTCAGGGAGAGGAAATTCCCGATTTTGCCTGATGGCATCGTCAGGGAGGCCATTTGACCGCAGCGTGAACCATGGAGTACTCGTTGGCCATGATTGGTTTGGCACATCCCATTCCGTTTTGTAAGATGACCGGCAGCGGCAACGATTTCATTCTCATCGACAACCGTTCTCGGTCCATCACCACTGACCAGATGCCAATTCTGGCCCGCCTCGCCTGCCGTCGCAAACTGTCGCTGGGGGCCGATGGCCTGATTCTGGTCGAGACCGATCCCGAAGTGGACTTCATGTGGCGGTTTTTTAACGCCGACGGCAGTGAGGCCGAAATGTGCGGAAACGGAGCCCGCTGCGCAGCCCGGTTCGTTCACCTTCAGGGTATCGTCCGGAAACACGATATGGCGTTCCGGACCCTGGCCGGTATCATTCGGGCGACAATCATGGAGGAGCGGGTTAAAGTCCAGATGACCACTCCTCGAGACCTCCAGATGGACATTTTCCTGCAGCTTGAAGATGGCCCTTTCGACCTGCATGCCATCAACACCGGAGTCCCTCATGTGGTTCTTTTGGTAGCGGACGAGACCATGTTGGAAGGACTTGACGTGTTCCGCCTCGGGCGCGCTCTTCGCTACCATTCGCGCTTTCAACCGGCTGGGACCAATGCCAATTTTGCGGTGGTACGCGACCAGCATCACCTGGTGATTCGCACCTACGAACGGGGAGTGGAAGCGGAAACGCTGGCATGTGGAACCGGCTCCATTGCCGCCACGCTCATCGCCGCCGCCCGTAAGCTGGTGACCTCTCCCGTCGAAGTTCTGACACAAAGTGGTGAAACCCTCGCAGTTCACTTTAGACAGTCAATGGCTCCTGGTGTCCCAGAATTCACTGAAGTCCACCTGGAAGGAGATGCCAAGGTGGTTTGCACCGGCAAACTGTGGGATGAAACCTTAAGGGAGTGAGGAGAGTATCATGTTTCAAGGGGCGATGGTAGCCATTGTGACGCCATTCAAAGACGGGGAAGTGGATGAGGCTTCCCTGCGACAATTGATCGAGTTCCAGATTGCCAACGGCACCGACGGAATCGTGCCGTGTGGCACGACGGGGGAATCAGCAACCCTCACTTTCAAGGAACATGAGCGGGTGATCGAGATCACGGTGGAGCAGGTGAACAAGCGAGTCCCGGTCATCGCCGGCACCGGCTCCAACAATACGGAAGAAGCTATCAGCCTCACTCGCCATGCCCGAAAGGCAGGCGCGGACGGGGCTCTCATGATCGCTCCCTATTACAACAAACCCACCCAGGAAGGCCTTTTCCGCCATTTTGAGACGGTCGCCCAAAAGGTCGACATCCCCATCATTCTGTACAACATTCCGGGTCGCACGGCTGTCAACATGGAACCCGCCACCATCGCCCGTCTGGCCAGAGTTGACAACATCGTCGGGGTCAAGGAAGCCTCGGGCAGCATGAAGCAGATCACGGACATCGTCGCCCTGTGCGACGAACGCTTTGTCATGCTTTCGGGGGAGGATTACCTGACCTACCCGCTCATCTGTGTTGGCGGCAAGGGCGTCATCTCGGTAGTCTCGAACGTGGCTCCCCGCGATATGGCAGACCTCTGCCGCCTCACCCTGGAAGGCAGTCTTACCGAGGCCAGAAACCTCTATTACCGCTTGCTGCCCATCTGCCACGCGCTGTTTTATGAAACCAATCCCGCCCCGGTCAAGGCGGCGCTTGCCATGATGAAGAAGATTGCCAGTGATGAAGTTCGGTTGCCCCTGGTACCCCTGGCTGAAACCAACCGAGAGCGGCTGCGGGCGGACTTGCAGGCCTATGGCCTGCTCTGACCGAGAGGAGACGGTCGTCGGGAGACACTGGAAAGGCGACGCACTGCCATTTTCCCCTGCTCTTTCCCGGCGCTATCCCTGTTGAAGTGACTGTGAAACGGTTTTGCATCAAGGAGAGGATGAGATGGTGCGTGCGGTCGTGGCCGGTATCGGCGGTCGGATGGGTTCCCGGATTGGCCAATTGGTGCACGAGACGGAGGGGTTTGAGCTGATTGGAGCTTTCGAGGCTCCTGGGCATTCGGCAGTAGGTGAGGATATTGTTGCGGCTATCGGCGGATTGCCTACCGGAAGGCGGGTTGGCGCGGGACTGGCCGAGGTCCTAGCGGGGGCAGACGTGGTGATCGACTTCACCACTGCTGCCGCTTCCCTGAAACATCTCGAAGTCGCTGCCGAACGAAGGGTTCCCATGGTGATAGGATCAACCGGATTCAGCCCCAGCCAGGTTCAAGAAGCCCAGGCCTTCACCAGGATGATCCCCTGCGTCCTCACTCCCAATATGAGCGTGGGGGTCAATGTACTCTTCAAAGTGGTGGCCGAAGTAGCCCGTATGTTGGGCACCGGCTTCGACGTTGAAATCCTCGAGGCTCACCATCGATTCAAGAAGGACGCACCAAGCGGCACCGCTCTCAAGCTGGCTCAGATTATCGCACAAGTTCTGGATCGTGACCTGGACCAAACAGGGGTTTTTGCCCGACACGGTCTCATCGGAGAGCGTTCTGACAGAGAAATCGGGGTGCAGACGCTTCGGGGGGGCGATATTGTAGGTGAGCACACGGTGATGTTTGCCGGCTTGGGGGAACGCATCGAGCTCATCCATCGCGCTCATAGCCGTGACAATTTCGCTCACGGCGCCCTGCGCGCCGCCCGCTGGGTCGTCCAGCAGCCACCCGGCCTGTACGATATGCAGCATGTGCTGGGAATAAAATAAGATTCTGGAGGTCTTGATGGCAGTTGAAAAAGCAGAACGACTGAAGCAGCTTCCCCCTTATCTTTTTCAGGAGATTGACCGCCTTAAGGCAGAGCTCATCAGCAAGGGCGTTGACGTGATCAATCTGGGCGTTGGAGACCCGGATCTGCCCACCCCCAAGCACATCATCGAGGCACTGCAGAAGGCCGCAGAGGATCCAACCACCCATCAGTACCCCTCCTATTCCGGCATGAATGATTTCCGCATCAGTGTCGCCAATTGGTACCGCCGCCGGTTCGGGGTTGAATTGGACCCCATCGAAGAGGTGGTAACCATGATTGGTTCCAAGGAGGGAATTGCCCATTTCCCCCTGGCTTTCATCAACCCTGGCGATCTGGCGCTTGTACCGACCCCGGCATACCCCGTCTATCATGTGGGAACGCTTTTCGCCGGCGGGGAATCCTATTTCATGCCGCTACTGGATGAGAATGAGTTCCTTCCGGAAGTTGCGGCTATTCCTCCCGACATCGCCAGGCGTGCCCGGATGATCTTTATAAACTATCCGAACAACCCCACCGGAGCCACGGCAGAGCGCGCCTTCTACGAAAAGGTACTGGCTTTCGCCAGAGAGTACGAGGTGATCGTCTGCCATGATGCGGCCTATAGCGAGATGGCCTTCGATGGCTACCGTCCCATGAGTTTTCTCGAAATTGCCGGTGCCAAAGAGGTCGGCATTGAATTTCATTCGCTCTCCAAAACCTATAACATGACCGGCTGGCGGCTCGGGTTTGCGGTTGGCAACAGACAACTCCTTCAGGGCCTGGGGCAAGTCAAGAGTAACATCGACTCCGGGGCTTTCAACGCAATCCAGATGGCTGGCATTGCAGCACTCGAGGGGAATCAGGCGTGCGTTAAGGAAATGCAGCAGACCTATCAGGAACGGCGTGATCTGCTGATTGCCGGACTTCGCGGGGTGGGTCTCAAACCCACTGTCCCGAAGGCCACCTTCTACGTCTGGTGCCCGGTTCCGCAAGGCTACACTTCCTCTGAATTTACCTCCCTTCTCTTGAAGGAGTGTGGTATCGTGACCACTCCGGGAAGCGGCTTTGGGGCGCCGGGCGAGGGCTATGTGCGTATGGCTCTGACCGTCGGTAAAGAGCGGATCGGTGAGGCCGTGGCACGCATACGGAAGCTGTCCTTCTAGCAATGGAGCAGGTTCTGATAGGCTTCGGAAGTAATCTAGGCGATTCTCTGGAGATCTGCACTGCTGCTATCGAACGCTTGTGCGCCCATCCGCACCTGCAGCGATGCAGATCCTCCTCCTTCTATCGCACCAGCCCACTGCTGGTCACTGATCAACCCTGGTTTGTCAACGGCGTGATGGTGGCTGAAACGGACTTGAGCCCCGAGCATCTCCTCGAAGTCATCCAGCAAATCGAACAGGAATTCGGCAGAGAGCGGCAGATTCACTGGGGCCCGCGCACCCTGGACCTCGACCTGCTGGCATACGGCAACCATGCGGTGAACCTCCCCACCCTGACGGTCCCTCACCCCCAACTTCACTTGCGGCGTTTTGTTTTGGAGCCGCTGCTGGAACTTGTCCCTGACTGGGTGCATCCAACCCTGAAAGTCTCGGCCCGTGAGCTTCTACAGCCACTTGCAGCCAGCGGTGACCAGGAGATACAAAGACTGGAGACCTCATGATTCGACTCCTCTTCTACGGCATTCTCATCTACCTCGCCTATCGCCTTCTCAAACCCTGGATAGCCTCACTGAGCAGTTCCGACCCGGCCTATCCCGAGAACCATCCGTCTTCCAAGGAAGCCGACCTGATTCGCGACCCTCAGTGCGGAACTTTCTTCCTGAAGCAGCGCGGAGTTGAAGCGCGAATCGGGGGAAAAACCATCACCTTCTGCAGCGAAGCATGTCGGGAGAAGTATCTTTTGAGTCATCGCGAAAGTTGAGAAGAAATGCCCTTACAGCCTGGAGGAGGACATGAAGTTTTTCATCGATACCGCCAATCTTGATGAAATCAGAGAGGCCCATAGTCTGGGTATTCTTGATGGCGTAACCACCAATCCTTCGCTCATCGCACGAGAAGGCATCAGTGGCCGAAATGCCTTTGAGAAACATATTAGGACCATCTGCGAACTGACTCAAGCTCCGGTGAGCGCTGAGGCAGTGAGCCTGACCGGCGAGGAGATGGTTGTGGAAGCCCGCTCTTTGGCGGAAATCGATCCCCACGTGGTGGTGAAAATTCCCATGACCCTGGACGGGCTCAAAGCCGTGAAGGAGCTTTCCCAGGAAGGGATCAAGACCAATGTGACCCTTGTGTTCTCACCCCTTCAGGCCCTCATGGCCGCCAAGGCAGGGGCAACCTACATCAGCCCTTTTGTAGGTCGGTTGGACGACATATCCCTGGACGGAATGAAGATCATCGAACAGATTATCGAGATATTCGCCAATTACCTCTTTGAAGCCGAAGTGATCGTGGCCAGCATCCGCAACCCTCTGCATGTTCTCGCCGCAGCCAGGCTCGGAGCGGATATCGCGACGATCCCGTTCAAGGTCATCGGGCAGCTGGCTCAGCATCCCCTGACCGATATCGGTATCGACAAGTTTTTGAAAGACTGGCAGAAAGTGGAATCGTAAAGGAGCTCTTCAGGACCGCCCGGTAGCAATCCCAAAGAAAGGACAGGCGATGACCAAAGTGACGGGGCGACCCGGCAGCTGGCTTGTTTCGCTGGCGCTGGTAGCAGCTTTCCTGCCCTTGCCGGCCCTCTCCGAGGCCCAGGTGTTCCGGTACGTGGATAAGGATGGAGTGCTTCACTTCACCAACGTACCCACTCTTCCCAATCAGGTGAAGACACCAACCATGCCGCCGTATGCGGCAAACCTGGTCAATAAGATGCGCTCGCCCTCACCCCGTCCGTTCTATCCCTATCGGTCGCTGGTGCCGGCGTGCAATCTGGTGAATCACAGTCTGTATGATCCCCATATCCAGTACTCCTGTCGGCGGTATGGCCTGGACCATCGCCTGGTAAAAGCGTTGATCCGCGCGGAATCGGCCTTCGACCCCGGTGCCCTTTCACCTAAGGGGGCCATGGGGCTGATGCAACTGATGCCCGGCACCTCCCGCGATCTGGGGGTGATGAATCCTTTCGATCCCGTTGAGAATATTGACGGGGGAGTCCGCTATCTGCGGTTCCTCCTGGACCGCTTCAACAACAATGTCCCCCTGGCCCTGGCCGCCTATAACGCCGGACCGGAAGCGGTGCAAAAGCACGGCGGGATTCCCCCCTTCGAAGAGACCCGTAATTATGTGCAGAAGGTGCTGGAATTTTATGTTGGCTCCTCACCCTGATTCTACCGCCAGGGGCGCCAAGCTCCAGGAACCGGATGCTTGATGCCGTTCCAACAATCGCTTTTCAGGCGGCAGCGACAGCTGAAAGGACATGCACCTGCGCTTCATCGGATCTCCTGAAATGGTTATCAATTACTGGTTAAAGACCGCTATTCCATTTGCTGGTTGTTAGGATCGCCATGACCCGCTCTGCTTTCTCGCGCAAATCGCTCATCAGTCTCCCGAACGTCCTGACCTACTTGAGGATCGCTACCATCCCCATCATTGTGGTGCTGCTCATCCCTCCCATGTGGCCTGAATCTCAAGGCCTGGCGTTCCTTGTTTTCCTGGCAGCATCCATTACCGACTACCTCGACGGCATCCTGGCACGGCGTCACAATCTGGTGACCCCCTTGGGCAAGCTCCTGGACCCTCTGGCAGACAAACTCCTCACTTCGGCGGTCATGATCATGCTCATTCCCCATGGGAAAGTCCCTGCCTGGCTGGTCTTCATCATTATCGGGCGGGATATCACCATTACCGGTCTCCGTTCCATTGCCGCCAGCCAGGGACTCATCATTAATGCCAGCCGCACCGGCAAGAACAAGATGATCTCCCAGACCGTTGGCCTGTCCTTTCTGCTGCTTGCCGTTCCCACCATCCAACCCCTGCTCGATACCGTGGGAATGATCTTTCTGTGGCTCTCCGTAGCGTTGAGCTACTGGTCGGCCCGTGACTATTGCCGCCAGTTCTTCCGCCAGGCAAAGCGTCATGACCTCCCAAATGAATGAGCTGGAGACCAGGCGCCCGCTGGCAGGCAAAACCGGTCGGCCGCTGGCAACCCTCACTGAGGCCCAGATCAAGACTCTGCAACGCGTCCATGTGAACATGCCGTGGCGACACCTCTCTTATTATCTCGCCCCCGTCATAGAGCTGTCAATCAACGTCGAACTCGGCCTGGAGGCGGAACACCTTGACGGCGTTTCGCGAACGCTTTTTCACTCCGTTGCGAAAAAGCTTCATCAAGCGGGATGCCGCATCACGTTGCATGGGCCATTCTGGGACCTCTGCGCAGGCAGTTCCGATGCTCTCATCCGCCAGGTATCCCAGTTTCGCCTCCACCAGCTCTTCGACCTGGTGGAGGTCTTCCAGCCCATTCAGGTGGTTTGCCATACGGGCTTCGATCCAAGTCATCACGGCTGTCATCACGATAGCTTCCTGGAGCGGAGCCTCGCTGTCTGGGAACCGCTGGTAGCCCGCGCCGAGATTCTGAAGACCCCCTTGCTGTTCGAAAACGTCTGGGAATATGGGCCGGAGCTCCATCGCCAGCTCCTTACCACATTCAATTCGCAGTATTGCGGTTTCTGCCTGGATGTCGGTCATCAGCACAGCTTCTCGAGAACCTCCATGCCCATCTGGGTCCAGACTCTGGCAGAGTTCCTGATGGAACTCCATGTGCACGACAACTGCGGCAGTCATGATGATCACCTGCCGGTAGGCCAAGGTAACATTGATTTTCGATCGCTCTTCACACTCCTGCAAGCCCGCTCTATCCAGCCTCTGGTCACGCTGGAACCCCATCGTGAGGAGCATCTTGCCGAAAGCCTTGCGGGATTGGTGAAAGTGATGGATATTGACGAGTGAGTCATGATCGCATAGCAAGGGAGTTTTTCCGGCACAACATCCTGGGCTGGGCTTTTCGGCCAAACCGGAACAGCTCGAGAAGATGATTGATGATGAAGAAAGGAATCGAACCATGGCGGTAGCAGAAGTCAGCATTATTCCCCTTGGCGTGCCGGGAACCAGTCTCAGCAGCCATGTTGCACGCGTCTTGAAGGTACTCAAGGAAAGTTCGCTCCAGTTTGAGCTGACCGCCATGGGAACGATCATCACCGGCGATCTTGACGAGATCCTGCGGATTGTCCGGACGATGCATGAGACCTGTTTTGCGGGGGAGGTCAAGCGGGTACTCACCCAGATCAAGATCGACGACCGAAGAGATAAACTCGGCAGTCCCGAGCAGAAGATCCACTCGGTCATGTCGAAACTCACCTCATCGTAGAAGGTGCTCCCTGTCGACTGACCCCTGGTTCATCAGCAACCCAAAAGGACCAATTCAATGAAAGCATTGGTTGAATACCTCGTTAAGTCTCTCTCCGATCATCCTGACGAAGTCGTCCTGGGAGAACACGAGACAGATGACTCTATCCTTCTGGAACTGAAGATCTCACCCGATGATGTTGGCAAAATCATTGGGAAGAACGGCAGCACGATCAATGCCATTCGTACCGTGCTCCAGGCTGCTGCAACGAGTCACAAGAAGCGGGTTAAACTCGAGGTAGTGAGCTGAGCCGGTTGAGTTCATTGACAGGTTTATCCTGATTCTTAATTTGAGGATCGAATCAGTTAACTTTATCGGTTGCATTCTATTCCCCATTGACTCCTAAACCGATATTTGAAGGAAGGATGAAACTCATGGCAAAACAACCTTCGCCGCTGTCCGTGGACGATCTGCGAGCCCGAATTGAACCTGAATCACTGCCATTCGACAGCACCCATTCACTGGAAGACGGGCAGGAGAGAGTTGTCGGGCAGGAACGGGCCATCGATGCCATCAAGTTCGGCATGGGTATGAAGGAGCACGGATACAATATTTTCATCGCTGGCCCATCCAAGGCCGGTCTCACGTATACCGCCAAGACCTTCATAGAGGAACAGGCCAAGAAGGAACCAACTCCTCCCGATTGGTGTTATGTTTACAATTTCAAGGAGCCGGATAAACCAAAAGGGATTAAGGTTTCCGCAGGCAGAGGCAAGCAGCTCAAAAAGGACATGCACGACTTTGTGGAGACCCTTCAGGCGAAGATCCCCGAGGTCTTTGACAGCGATGACTATCGGGCCAAAGAGGGTGAGGTTCACCAGTCGTTCGAACGGGTAAGAAGAGAAATCATTGATCAATTGTCTGATGAAGCCAAGGAACAGGGGTTCATCCTGCAGTTTTCCCAGGTGGGCATGGTGATCATTCCCGCCAACAAAGAGGGTGAGCCGATGACGCAGGAAGACCTGCGCCACCTCGAGGAAGAGGAACGCAAGGCTTTGCGCGAGAAAAGCGATGAGCTTCATGAAAAGATGAAAGATGCCATAAAAAAGATTCGGGAGGCAGAAACCGAGTTTAAGGAGAAGCACACCAAGCTCGACAACGAAATCGCCCTGTTTGTGGTCGGCCAACTCATGGACCGTTATGAAGAAGAATATCAGGACGACCCCCAGGTGCTCGAGTTCCTTAAAATGGCCCAGGAAGACATCCTCGAGAACATTGAAGACTTCAAGAAGAAACCGGAGGCACAGCAACCACAGCCCGGCGTTCCCTTTCCGGTTCCTCCCAAGGAAACGCTCTTCAGGAAGTATGATGTCAATGTCCTCATCGATAACTCGGAGACTCAGGGCGCTCCCGTGGTCATCGAATCGAATCCGGTTTATACGAACATTTTCGGTTCCATTGAACGCCAGGCCTGGTTCGGTGCCTTGTTCACGGACCATACTATGATCAAGGCCGGCGCTCTGCACAAGGCCAATGGCGGCTACCTGATCATGAAAGCGCTCGACCTCCTGAGGTGGTTCATCTCCTATGAGGCACTCAAGCGGGCTCTGAAGGACGAGGAAATCAAAATCGAGGATCTGGGCGAACTGTATGGTTTGTTCAGCACCCGGACGATCCGGCCAGAGCCCATTCCGCTCAGCGTGAAGATCGTCCTGACCGGCGACCCTTACATCTACCAGCTGCTCTACACCTATGATGACCGTTTTCCAAAGCTTTTCAAAGTCAAAGCTCATATGGACGACCAAATGACGCGAAAGGACGAGTCCGTGCTCGAGTGCGCTCGAATGATGAGCAGCTTCTGCAAGGATAACAAACTCCGTCACCTCGATCGCTCCGGGGTCGCCAGGGTCATCGAGTACAGTATGGAACTGACTGAAGACCGCGACAAACTGAGCCTCGAGCTCGGTTCAATCAGCGATCTTCTCAAGGAAGCCAACTACTTTGCCGGCCTTGACGGCGCTGAATTGATCCAGGCGAGTCACGTGGAAAATGCCATCAAGAAGCGGATCTATCGTTCAGACCTGGTCGAGGAACGGGTCAAGGAACTGGTCCAGAAGGATATTTTCTGGGTTGAAACGGATGGCGACAAGGTGGGGCAGGTAAACGGTCTCGCGGTTCTCATGACGGGTGACCACATGTTCGGCAAGCCCAACCGCATCACTGCAACTGTCAGTGTCGGCCGGGAAGGGATGGTTTCCATCGACCGAGAATCGAAGATGAGCGGCAACCTCCACACCAAAGGTCTGATCATCCTCAGCAATTTCCTCAAGGAACGGTTTGCTCAGAACAAACCGCTGTCACTTACCGCATCCCTTTGCTTTGAGCAGAGCTACGGGCTGGTTGAAGGCGACAGCGCCTCGAGCACTGAACTCTATGTCCTCCTCAGTGGCATTGCCGGCGTCCCCATCCACCAAGGGATTGCCGTAACGGGCTCGGTCAGCCAGAAAGGTGAAATCCAGCCGATTGGCGGTGTCAACCACAAAACCAAAGGCTGGTTTGACATCTGCAAATTTAAAGGGTTGACCGGCAAGCAGGGTGTCATGATCCCCACCAAGAATGTCCGAAACCTTATGTTGGACCAGGAGATTGTCGCAGCCGTAAAAGATGGCAGATTCAATATCTGGCCAGTGGCAACCATCGAAGAGGGCATTGAAATCCTGACCGGCATGGCAGCGGGTGAGTTGCAGGAAGACGGCACCTACCCCGAAGGCACCCTGTTCCACAAGGTGGACGAACGCCTTACGCGGATTTCCGAAATCGTCCGCCAATTTGGTAAAGACAACGGTGAGACCAAGAAAAAGGATGAGGAACCCGCCGGGTGCTCAGGCTGCGGTGCCTAGACCCCGGTGGCGGTTGGCGGATACTGAGCGATGATCGACCAGGGGGGAGCCGCGACGGTCTACCCTCCCACCCAATTCTGACCAGCAGAAGCTTTACGAGTCACCGCCAGGGCGGGCACGGTGCCTACCCTGGCGTATCATTGTGGGAGGCCCGTTCTCAACTCCCCCGCCAAGGCGCTACTCTCCCTTACGACCGCCGCGAAGACCACAAAACACCCTTTCTTATTGTCTTTCGTGCGGTTTCGCGGAGACCCCAGACAATCCTGCCACTATGTATCAAGCTGGGCCAACAGCTGCAAGCTAAAGCCCGAGGCTGCCCACCGGTGTGATCAGATCCTGGTTTGCAAAAGGATCCTTGAACTCGAGCTCAGGGCGGAATTTCAGCTTCTTATTGCCGCGGTCGTTGAGATACTTCGCCATTTCAAGATTGATATCGGCAGGGACGACCACCCCTGCGTCGGCCAGGGTCTGCCGCAGCAACCCTTCCGCTTTAGCAGCCATGGCCACGGCATCCCCACAGATGCGACCGGCTTCACTGGGATTGTGGAAGCCGACCGAATTTTCGGCACCGATAAAGATCACGCGGTAAAAGGCCTCCAGGTAGAGATCCTTTGCCCGGTCATAGAAGTCCTGGTTCAGAACCTTTCCCTCGGCCTGAGCTTTGTGTGCGATTTCGAACAGCTTGGCAGTAACCGCTGTCCCATAGCCCGCCCGGTTCATCAGGGAGATGGTCCGGTCCTGGATAGCCTGAACCTGTTCCGCGAGCCATGAAGGAGCCTGCGAATGACATTGCTGGCAGGCTTTCAGCTCGTTCTTCAAGGGGCTCATCAAATTATGGTCTGAAATCTTGTTAGCCCCGACCCTGATATATGGCATATGACAGTCGGCGCAGGCGACATTCGCCTTCCGATGCACGCTGTTGTAGGTAAAGAATTCATACTCGGGATGGCGGATGAAGCCAACCTTGAAGCCGGTTACCGCCTGTTTCCATTCCAGGTGGGCAGGATCGCTCCTGATGACTTTAATGATATTCTCGATGGAAATGCCTTCCTGCTTGCTTCCCTGCCAGGGGAAGAAGACGGTGGTGGACTTCATCTCGGCATCCTTGGGGACGATGTAGGTCACATGGCACTGAGCGCAGACCAGCGACCGGGCCTCCTGGCGGCTCACCTGCTGGTAGTCCTTGCCAGTGTGGGCCAGTGCTTGTTGGAGGGTCCAGCGAGAAAGTTCAAGATCCTGCGTCTTGTTATTGTGGCAATCGCCGCAGGCAGCTCCTAACTGTTGGAACTCCTTTGGAATTTTAGCGTGAACCGCGAGATAGGAATCGGCAAAGTAGGCTTTCCCCAGCTCTTTCTGCAGCTTGGGGGCAAATGGGGTCTTGCAGGTCAGGCAGGCACCGCCCGCCTGGAGGCGTGAAGGATCAATTTCCAACTGATCGATAATCATGTAATGATGCCCTCGCGGCTCATTGTATTCAATTCCAAACCCCCACCCGTTGAACAGAAGCGGCATGTACGGGAATTCGCTGAGCTTGTCGTAGATGATCAAGTCAGTGTCATAGCCCTTCTTGTATCTGCTCTTGCCCGCGGGACGCGGATCTTTCGTCTGAAGCCAGCTGTCATATTCAAGTGGATAGGCCTTGCCCCAAACGGCAGGATCGATTTCACCATCGGGGATGGTCACGGTCTTGACCGGTTCCGGCTTCTGGGGCGCACAGGAGCTCAAAATCACCCAACCCGCCAAAACAATCACCACCAGCAAGGGCAGAAGGCGCTTAGTACCTTTCATGAAAAACCTCCTTTTCTGCATCCGACCACCATCACATCGCCCCGCTGCGCCGGTGGGAAAGGCGGCGGTGGCATTCCCAGCAGTTTCGATCCTCATTGATTCTTGCCACCATTTCCGCGTGGCAGCGTCGACAGTTTTCCTGCAGTAAGGCTGCGCCGGACTTGGAGAGTTCAATCGGCTCCGGAACCCGGCCAGAGTAAAAGACGAAGGCATCCCACATCCCATCGTAGCCCTTCCAGGCTATGTGCCTCACCATGTTGTCATTGGGAAGATGACAATCGATGCATTTCAAGCTCCGGTGTCCTCCGTTATGGAACCAGCTTTCGTACTGAGCCTCCATCACATGGCATTGGGCACAGAATTCTGGGGTTCCGGACTTGGCGAAAAGCCCTGGTGGCCCAAAACTAACGTAAAACCCTCCAACCACAAGCGCCACGACCGCCACCCCGCAGACCCGCGTCAGCGTGGGATGGTCACGAAAAAATGAGCGAATTCCCATAGGGCATCCTTATTGACGAGAGGTTTGCGCACCTCATGGCCAACCAAACACCAAAACCAACCCTCCGCAGAGCAATGAATAAGAGAACTTTCAGTGGCGATGTAGTTCATACCCGCGGAACCAGCTGCTCACGAACGCCGAGGACCACGCTCGACCAGGACGCAGCCGGTCCGATCAGAAAAAGGAAGCATCCTGATGACACAAGGAGTCTCCCGATTTCCTTGGCTTAAGTCAAGTGTTATCCTCGGGCGGGCCCTGACACCCTGATTATTGGCGAGCAGGCCGTGTGGGGAACAAATAATCAGCAATTATCATGCTCATCGCCCGCTACGGAATACCATACCCCCCAATGAATTCACATGGTAATAAGGGCTTTGGGGGGAAGATATGCTCGCAGCTTCAATGATGCTATAAGCAATCAGGCTAATTGAGGGAGAATCCTGGCATTCGATACTTGGGCACCTCTGTCCGGCCCCAGACCCCCCATGAAAAATATGACCAATCTCAAAAAAGAACGACCGTTCTGGTTCAAATGAGTTGACTTACTATCCGATTTTCTATAATGTCCACCGTGATCTGTCGGGAGATGCCACCCACGCCTACCATCAGACTCCTGGTCGGGTGGGGTGAACGGTATCGGAGTTTCCCCCCTGATCCTGACGAAGGACCACAGCCCATGAGATATTGGCGAACCCCTCTCGATGCTGAAGCCATTCAGGTTTCCAAGGGTATCGTGCACCTTGTTGAGGAGCGATGCAAGGGCTGCGGGTACTGTATTGCGTTTTGCCCGAGGGAGGTTCTGGAGCTGTCCAATTCTTACAATGTGAAGGGTTATCGCCCCCCCATGGTGAGGAAACCCGAGGCGTGTGTGAATTGCCATTACTGTGAGATCATCTGCCCGGATATGGCGATCTATTCCGTGGAGGTGCCAGCCGGTTCATGAAACCCGCAGTATTGACTGGCAATCATTTTATCACCGGTGATGTCGCCTGTGCCGAAGGGGCGCTGGCAGCTGGCTGTCGCTTTTTCGCCGGCTACCCGATCACCCCGGCGACGGAAATCGCCGAGCATCTGGCGGCACGGCTCCCCGAGGTGGGCGGCACTTTCATCCAGATGGAGGACGAAATCGCGGCCATGGCTGCCATCCTCGGGGCCTCCTGCGCGGGCGTGAAGAGCATGACTGCCACTTCCGGGCCCGGCTTCAGTCTTATCATGGAGAATCTCGGCCTGGGAATCTGCACCGAAACGCCCTGTGTGGTGGTGAATGTACAGCGTGCCGGCCCGTCAACGGGCCTTCCCACCCTTGGGGCTCAAGGGGACATGATGCAAGCCCGTTGGGGGTCTCATGGACATTATGAAATCATCGCCCTGGCACCATCTTCCCCCCAGGAAATCTTTTACGAGACCATCAAGGCGTTCAATCTTAGTGAAACGTACCGTTTACCGGTCTTGATCATGACCGATGAGGTCACCGGGCACCTGAGCGAACGCGTGACCATCCCAGAGGCGAGGAACATTAAGCTCCAGTCACGCCCCCGGCCCAAGGGGAGAAAAGACCGTTTCAAGCCCTTCCTCCCCGGCCCCAGGGGCGTCCCTCCCATGGCCATCGCCGGAGAGGGGTACGGGATTCACGTTACGGGTCTTACCCACGATGTCAGAGGTTATCCGGTGATGACCGCCGAAACCCAGGTGGCCATGGTGGCCCGTTTGACCGACAAAATCCGCGGGAATCTTGACGACATTATCCGCACGGAAAGTTACCGTCTCGATGACGCCGACATCGCCCTGGTTTCCTATGGCGTTTCAGCCCGCAGCAGCCTTGCAGCGGTTGACGAGGCCAGGGAGTTGGGCATCAAGGCCGGATTGCTGCGTTTGATCACCGTCTGGCCTTTTCCGGAGGAACAACTGCGACGTCTTGCGCAAAGGGTGCGGGCCCTGGTCACCGTCGAGATCAACCTGGGACAGATCCACCTCGAGGTGCAGCGATGTGCAGGAGGGCGTACTCCCGCTTTTCTGGTCGGTCATGCCGGCGGCACAGTGATCCCGCCGGAACACATTGTTGCCATGCTCAAAGACATTGAGGCCGCGAAAGCGAATCAATAGCAGAGGGGAACCACGAGACTCCATGCCAAAAACGCAACCTCATCTGGAACACCCCCTGGACAAGCTTCTGCGCACCGAGCGTTTGCCTCATGTCTGGTGTACGGGATGCGGCATCGGGACGGCCTTTTCTTCCTGCCTGGTGGCCATGCAGGGATGCGGCATTGATCTGAAAAAGACGGTTATGGTGTCGGGGATAGGGTGTTCGGGCCGGGCTGCCGGGTATATCAAACTCGATTCCTATCATACCACCCACGGCCGGGCTATTCCCTTCGCCACGGGCATGAAGCTCGCCAATCCACAACTGAATGTGGTGGTCTTCAGTGGTGACGGAGATCTCTTCGCCATTGGCGGCAACCACTTCATCCATGCTGCCCGCCGGAACGTCGATCTTACGGTGGTCTGCGTCAACAATTTCAATTACGGAATGACCGGCGGGCAGGCCGCCGCGACGACTCCCAGTATGGCACATACCACCACCACGCCTTATGGCAACCCCGAAACGCCGTTCAATCTCCCGCTCCTGGCCTATGCCGCGGGGGCCACTTATGTCGCCCGGTGGACCATCCTCCACACCCGTGATCTGACCAAGTCCTTCGAGGAAGCCCTGCTCCGGCGAGGGTTTTCCTTCATCGAAGTACTGGCTCCCTGCCCTACCGGTTATGGGCGGCGCAACCGCGAGAAGCCCCTCGAAACCCTTCAGCTTTACCGGGATCGCACCATTATCAGGAATGGGGCCCATCCCTCAGAGGTGATTCTCGATTTTACCCGAGGCATTACTCTCGGCAAGTTTATCGACCTGGAACGGCCAACCTGCACGCAGATGTACGACAAGACCTGCAGGCTGGGTCTGGAAGGGAGTGCCTAGAGCATGCCCGCTCCTCTACGCAAGGAAATCATTATCACCGGCTTCGGTGGGCAGGGGATCGTTCTGGCCGGCCAGATTCTGGGCAAAGCGGCCAGTCTCGTCGATCAGCAGGAAAGCACCATGACCCAATCTTACGGTCCGGAAGCGCGGGGCGGGGCCTGCAGCGCTCAAGTCATTATATCCTCGAGCACCATACATTTCCCTTACGTCCGAAATCCCGACATTCTGGTGTGCCTCTCCCAGGAAGGCTACAACAGGTTCCATAGCCTGTTGAAGGAAGCGGGCACGGTGATGGTGGACCAGGACCTCATAACCAACATCGAAGCCGGTCCTCAGGAATTTTTCGCCGTCCCGGCCACCCGCATGGCTGAAGAACTCGGTAACAAGATGATGGCCAATGTCGTCATACTCGGCTTTCTCACCGCCGTCACGGGGGCCGTATCGCTTGATGCGGTGCGCGCCACAGTTGCTGAAACAGTGCCGGCGCGTTCGCGGGAAAACAACGTGGTCGCCTTCAACAAAGGCTACGATTACGGTCTTGCCACCCTCAAGGGGCGACGTAAGAAAGCCTCCGGCCGCAAGGGGACGACGGTATGAGGGGCTCCAAAGATCGCCTGTACCGTGTATTGGTCATCGGTGCCAACCCTGCAGGGCTGGCGGCCACCAACAAACTTGGTGAGATGGGCATTCCGGTAACCCTTGTTGACTCGGATCCCGACCTTGACCGAAAGCTCTCCAAAGAGGAATGGCGTTTGGATTCAGGCGTTTCCTTGAATTACGCGCTCCGCCCCGGACTGCTCCGCATCCTGCGAAATCCCAGCATCCGCTGCGTCATGCCCGGTGAAATCACCTCCCTGAAGCATACGCCCCAAGGGTTTTATGCCCGCTTCAAGAATTTTGAGACCTTCATCGATCCTGACCGATGCGTTCTGTGCGGCCGCTGCGCCGAAGTCTGTCCGGTTACTGCCGACGATGGTCTGAAAGCTCTTCGCTACCATGGACGACAGAGTCTTCCCGGCCGCCCGATGATCGAAAAGCGGAGGCGGCCTCTGTGCCAGGTTACCTGCCCCGCTGGCCTCAACGTCCAGGGTTATGTGCAGCTCGTCGGACAAGGAAAGTATCTCGAGGCGATTCGCTTGATCAGGGAGCGGGTACCGCTGCCCGGTGTGCTGGGAAGGGTGTGTCCGCATCCCTGCGAATTCCAGTGTCGCCGCCTGGAAGTGGACGAAGCGATTGCCATTAGAGATCTGAAGCGGTTCGCTGCTGATCGGGTGAATTTTGATGAGTTGCCGCTGCCGGCGATTGAAGAACGCCAACAAAAGCTCGCCATCATCGGCTCGGGGCCGGCGGGACTGACCGCCGCCTACGACCTTCGCCTCAAGGGTTATCAGGTTACCCTGTTTGAGGCGCTCCCCGTCCTCGGCGGGATGCTGCGGGTGGGCATCCCCGATTACCGCCTGCCGCCCCCGGTGCTGGATCGGGAAATCAACGCGATCCTGCGCCTGGGCATCGAGACCCGGACAGGCAAGAAGCTCGGAGTCGATTTCACTCTGGACGACCTCCGCACCCGGGGTTTTCATGCCATCTATCTGGCCATCGGCACCCATCGCAGTCTGAAGCTCAATATTGAGGGAGAGGACCAGCTGCAAGGTCAGGTTGACGCCCTGGCATTTCTCCGGGAAGTCAACCTCGGAAGCCGCAAGCCGCTCGGGAAGCGGGTCGCCATCGTGGGCGGAGGCAACGTTGCCATCGATGCAGCGCGAACATCTCTGCGCCTGGGGAGCGAGCAGGTCACCATCATCTACCGCCGCACCCGCGAGGAAATGCCGGCCTATCCTGAGGAAATCGAGGAGGCCCTCGCGGAAGGGATTGAGATTCTCTACCTCTCGGCACCGGTGCGTATCGTCGGTGCAAACGGCAGAGTCACCGGTCTTGAATGCATCCGGACCCAACTGGGAGAGCCCGATGCAAGTGGCCGCCGGCGGCCGGTCCCGGTAGCAGGTTCCACCTTCGTGGTGGCCTGCGACGCCCTCATTCCGGCTATCGGCCTGCAACCCGAAACTGAGTATCTTGCGGAAGCAGGTCTTGAAGTGTCTCGCCATAACACCCTGATGGTCAATGACCATACGGCACAGACCAGTATGCCCGACGTTTTTGCCGGAGGGGATGCAGTGAGCGGCCCGGCCACGGTCATCGATGCCATCGCTGCCGGGCATCGGGCAGCGGATGCCATGCATCGCTATCTCAAAGGCGAGGATCTTGGCGTCCCTGAGAAGGATCGCGCCGGGCAGGAATCGTCGGGCCGTGACTGGCGCGAAATCCCCAAAGACCTTGCCAAGACCGCCAAGGCTCGGCTTCGGCACAGGGAAGCCAGAGAGCGCGTCGCTTCCTTTGAGGAAGTCTCTTTGGGACTGAAGGAAGAGGAGTCAGTCGGCGAAGTCTTGCGTTGTCTGAACTGCGGGGTCTGTTCCGAATGTCTTCAATGTCTGGAAAAGTGCGGCTCGCAGGGTGCCATTCGGCATGATTGGGCTGAGGATGCCGGCTTTGAGCACGCTGGCGCGGTCATCATCGCCGATCGTGAAGCGGCCCCCCCCATCCGGGGCGGGGATGTGATTCGCGCGTACAGCAAGAAATCTTCGCGGGACGATATCCACGCTATGATGCTGCGCGGCTTTGCGGCAGCCCTGGAGGCGATGCTCATGCTGGGCGGGGGCGCCCAGCGCCTGAAGGGGCACGGTCTTTCTTTCTCACCCCCGGATCCTCAGCTTTCACCGGAACTGCGCATCGGCGTCTTTGTCTGCCGATGCAACGATTCCCAGGGATGGACCCGTGATCTTGACAATTACCTGGCTGAGCTGACCGGGCAACCCCATGTGGTCCATGTCGAGACCCTGCCCTCGGCATGTGTGGCAGAGGGCACTGCAGCGATGCTGAGAGCCATCCGCCAGCACGGGCTGACGCGCGTCGTCCTGGCATCGTGCGTCTGCTGCCCTCTTGATTTCATCTGCAGTTCCTGCACGGATCAACGCAGCCGCTTGAAGAGCGCCCTTTTCAACGCCACTGGTGTCAGCCGGGCCATGGTGGAGACCTGCAATCTGAGAGGCGAAGTCCTCCGCCTCCTTCGTGACGACCCCGACTTGGCTCTGCAGCGCTTCAAAGGACTCATCGAACGCTCACTGGGCCGCGCCACACGCCTCAAATCCCTTCCAGCTCCAGCCCGTCGCTATAATTTTACCACGGCGGTCATCATCGATTCGGCCGCCACGCTCACCAGTGCCCTGGCGCTCGCCGATGCCGGAATGGAAGTCTTTCTTTTCGGCTCCATCGAGAAACCGCTGCACGACTCCCTCTCTCATCGGAACGTCCAGTCCTTTATGGGATCAACCGTGACACGCTTGCGCGGCACGGTAGGGAATTTTCAGGTTACGATTGAAACGGCGGGGCATCAGCAGGATTTTCAGGTCGGCGCGGTTATCCTGGGTGAGTATTCCCGCCATCGCATTCCCTATATCCCTACCGAGGAACTGGCACCGCACCCGGTCGAATCGTCCATGCAGCAGCAGGGAATCAGCGGCATCCCCTTTTCCACTCCCGGCACTACCTCCGTGCCAGGGCTTTTTCTGGCCAATGCGCCGGGAATTAACCTCTCCGAGCGTACCAAAGGCACTGCAGCGGCCATCCTGGCGGTTTCGGTCATGCCCCGGGGACCCCGGCAAAGCAAGGGCTACACGGCGGTTATCGATGAACTCCGGTGTCGCGGGTGCGGTCGCTGCGTCATGATCTGCCCATATCATGCCGTCAGCTTTGCCAGGAATACCTTCGGCGGGTGGCATGCCGTCGTTGACGAAGCCCTCTGCAAGGGATGCGGCAATTGCATCGCCGTCTGCCCCTCCAGTGCCGCCGACTGCCCCTACCGTGACCGGCTGTATTTGGAGCAGATGGTTGATGAAGTACTACAATGGTGAGTGACGAGTTATGCGTGATGGACGACTGATCTTATTCATCTGTAACTGGGGTCCGCATGCGGCTTTTCAGGCGCTCCAGGATGGCTGCGCCAGTATCCCTTCGCAAATCAGGATGATCCGGATTCCGTGCACCGGCAGGATCACCAAGTCCCTGCTTTTCAGGGCCTTTGAGATGGGAGCCGACGGCGTAGCCCTGGTGGGTTGTGCTCCAGGGTCCTGCCGCTACGGCAGTGGCACTCCGACAGCCGTCAGGAACGTCAATGATACACGGGGCATACTGGAACTGCTGGGACTCGGAAAGCAGCGTCTGCAACTGGCCACCTGCCTGCCGCATGAATCCGAAGCGCTGCTCGCTTTCCTGCACGAGTTCCACGATGATATCGCGCGGCTTGGAACGAACCCTGTCACTCCGCCCGCCGTGCCGCGAACTCCCGCTACTCACGAGCATCTCCAGGAGAGTGGCAAGATCCGTCCAGAGGCCGCTGATGCTCCTGAACAGGGGCGGGAAGCCGTCTCTCGCCTTTTGGCTGCCCATGACGTCTATGCCTGCCAGGACTGCGGCAAGTGTTCTTCCTCCTGCCCTCTGGCGCTGATCGGTAAGCCCTTCTCCCCTCGAGGCGTGGCCAATGCCGTGATTTCCGGCAGCATGGATGCCCCGGCGGTCGTCCGCGATACCTGGTCGTGCCTCACCTGCGGCACGTGCTATGATCGCTGCCCGTCGGCCGTCACCTTTCCCGAGTTCATCCGTGACCTTCGACATTTCCAGGGAACCTCGGAAATACGCAATCGCCTGGCCCATGACGGCTTCTTCCAGTCGCTCATGCGCACCATGACCTCACCCGCTCTGACGATCCGGCACTGGGAGTGGCTCCCGGAGGATGTTCGCTTTGATCCTGAATCAAAGATGCTCTTCTTTGGCGGATGCGCCCCCTATTTCGATGCTTTTTTCAAGCACCACCTGGGCACCCAGACCACTGATATTCTCGTGGACAGCCTCCGGCTGCTCAATTTTTTCGACATCTATCCCCGCCTGCTTGCCGACGAGCGCTGCTGCGGCCATGACCTGCTCTGGTCGGGAGACCGGGGCAACTTTCTGAAGCTCGCGGCGATCAATGCGGAAGCATTCGCAGCGCACGGCATTGAAGAGGTGGTAACCGCCTGCCCGGAATGCTATCGGACTCTGAGTCGTGACTATGCCGCCCACGGTATCGAGGTCCCTTTCAAGATAACCCACCTCTACGAACTGCTCGAAAGGGAAATCGACAAAGGTGCTGTGGGGTTTGAGCGGTTTGACCTGAACCTGACCTTTCAGGATTCCTGCCGCCTGAATCGTCTGGAAAACGGTTCCAATCTGCCCCGCAAACTGCTTCGTCGGCTCAAGCCCAGGAGCTTCACGGAAATGCGGGACCACGGCATGGCGGCGATCTGCTGCGGCAATTGCGCCTGGACCGGCTGTGACAGCTACAGTAAGGCCCTGCAGGTCAAGCGTTTGCAGCAGGCCAGGGAAACCGGCAGCGATCTGCTGGTCACCGCCTGCCCCAAATGCCAGATCCATTTACGCTGCGCCATGGAAGACCCCATTCTGGGCAAGGACCTGCAGATGCGGATGATGGACCTCACCTCGGTCCTGGCCAAAACGATTCACTGGGAATGAGTTTAGAAAAGCAATGAATCCACAACCACACAAGCCTCCCCGCATTGGCACATACATCTGCCATTGTGGCTTGAATATCGCGCGCACGGTGGACTGCCGGAAGGTTTCCGAGAGCGTCTCGAGTCTCGAGGACGTAGTGATCGCCCGGGACATCCCGTATGCCTGTTCGGAACCCGGACAGCAGGGGATCAAGGAGGATATCGCGGAACATGGGCTCGACCGCATTGTCGTTGCCTCCTGCTCACCCCGCCTGCACGAACCCACCTTTCGCCGAATGCTCCAGGACGCGGGGCTCAATCCCTATCTCCTGGAAATGGCAAACATCCGGGAACATTGCAGTTGGGTACACATGAACGAACCGGACCCGGCTACCGCCAAGGCCATCGATCTCACCCGGATGGCCATAGCACGGGTGCGCCAACTGCAACCACTCGAACCGGAGAGGCTCTCTCTCTTCAAGAGAACCCTCATCATCGGCGGCGGGGTGGCCGGCATCCAGGCGGCGCTCGATCTTGCCGACAATGACTACGAAGTAGTGCTGGTGGAGAAACGCCCCTCCATCGGCGGGACCATGGCTCAGCTCGATAAGACCTTCCCCACCATGGACTGCTCCATTTGAATCCTGGGGCCTAAAATGACGGATGTCGGTCGGCATCCCCGCATCAAGCTCCTGACCCTCAGTGAGGTCGTGGACGTCAAAGGGAGTGTGGGCAATTTCGAGATCAAAATCCTGAAGAAAGCCCGTTACGTCGATGAAAAGGAATGCACCGCCTGCGGCGATTGCGCCAAGGTCTGCCCCGTCGTTCGCCCTGACGAATTCAATCTGGGTCTGTCCTCCCGCAAGGCCATCTATTCACCCTTTCCTCAGGCGGTCCCGGCTGCCTATCGGCTCAACCCCAACGAGTGCCTCGGACATAATCCCGCCGTATGCGCCAAATGCATTGAAGCCTGCCAGAAGCACTGCATCAACTTCCACATGTCCGACGAAGAAATCGTGGAACAGGTCGGCACCGTTATCGTTGCCACGGGGTTGGAGCCCTACGATCCCACGGAAATGGATGAATACGGCTATACGCGTTTCGAAAATGTGCTGACCAGTCTGGAATTCGAGCGTCTGATCAACGCCGGGGGCCCCTCCAAGGGGGAAATCGTGCGCCCGAGCGATCGCCGGCACCCCCGCTCGATCGGTTTTGTGCAGTGTGTCGGCTCGCGCTCGGTAAGAAAGGGAAGCCCTTACTGCTCCAATTTCTGCTGCATGAACACGGTGAAGAGTACCCTGGTGCTCAAGGAACACCACCCAGAGATGGAGGTAAAGGTCTTCTACCTGGATATCCGAGCCTTCGGCAAGGGCTTTGAAGACCTCTACAAGAGAAGTCGACGACTGGGAGTCCACTACGTCCGCGGATTGCCCGGGGCAGTGGAGGAGACCAGGGATGGGAGTCTGCGGGTAGCGGTAGAAAACACCGCTACCGGAGCCATCGAGTTTTTCGACCTGGATATGCTCGTTCTCGCCGTCGGCGTGAAGCCCCCGCAGGGCACGCAGAAGCTCCAGGAGATGCTGGGGTTACAGCTGACGGCAGACGGCTTCTTCCTCGAAGCCCACCCCAAACTCATGCCCGTAGACGCGGCCACTCGGGGGGTCTTTTACGCCGGCTGCGCGGAAGGCCCCAAAGACATCAAGGACAGTGTCACGCAGGCTTCGGCCGCGGCTGTGCGCGCCATCCGCCTCATGCATAAGGGGGAGATTCTCACCGAACCGATCACTTCCACCATCAATGCCGAACAGTGCAAAGCCTGTGGCCGCTGCGCGGAAGTTTGCCCCTACCACGCCATCACCGTCGACACCAAGAAGAAGCTTCCCGCTGTCGTCAATACCGCAGCCTGTGCCGGATGCGGCACCTGTGCCGCGGAATGCGCCTTCGGCGCTATTCACATGAACCATTTCAGCGATATCCAGATCCTTGAACAAATCGATGCCATGCTGGCTGAGCGCCCTGAGGAAAAGATCCTCACTTTCGCCTGCAACTGGTGTTCTTATGCCGGAGCGGATTATGCCGGTACTTCCCGCCTCCAATACCCTCCTAACGTCCGCCTCATCCGGACCATGTGTTCCGGCCGCGTAGATGAAGCCTTCATCTGGCGGGGCTTCGCCAGGGGCGCCCCGGTGATCCTGGTAAGCGGCTGCCACATCGGGGATTGCCACTATATCAATGCCAATCACTGGACCATAAAACGGGTGGAGAAGGTCTGGAAGAAGATGGGGAAGCTCGGTATTCGTTCGGAACGCCTCCGGCTGGAGTGGATCAGCGCTGCGGAAGGCATCCGCTTCGCCAAGCTGATGCATCAGATGGAAAATCTCCGTAAGGGAGTCAGTACCGAAGAAATCACCCAAACGGTTCGCGCTCTAAGAGTGGTCTAGCTCTCTATCCCCATCTTTGACAGTCAGCCGCTGTTGCTGATCAACAAAGCGTCCCGGCTATAGCTTCTTCCACCGACCGCAATAATTCCCCGCTCCTCATAAGAGCGACCATCGCCTCAATGTCGAAGGCCAGGATGCGGTCATGTTCCAGGTGTGGTATGATATTACGAATCGTCCGGTAGGCAGCGAGGGTGCCCAACCCAGGTTTGAGGTTCGTGAAAAGGTCCAGGGCTTGAGCGCCGCAAAGGAATTCGATGGCGATGACCGCTTCCGCGTTCTTCACAACCTCTCGGCACTTGCGGCCCGCGATGGGACTCATCGGGACGTGGTCTTCCTTATTCGCCGAAGTGGGGATGGAATCGACGCTGGCAGGATGACAGAGCACCTTGTTTTCCGAGACCAGTGAAGCGGCCGTGTACTGAGCGATCATGAAGCCCGAATTGAGTCCCCCCTCACTCACAAGAAACGCCGGAAGCCCGCTCAACTGAGGATTCACCAGACGTTCGATACGCCTTTCGGAAATATTAGCCAGCTCGGCCACCGCCATGCAAAGGAAGTCCAGAGCCAAACCTACCGGCTGACCATGAAAATTGCCCCCGAGCAGGAATTCTTCAGAATCCGCGAAAATCAACGGATTATTGGTCGAAGCATTCATCTCGATTTCCACAACCCTTTTCGCATAGGCTATGGCGTCTTTGCTCGCGCCGTGGACCTGAGGCGAACATCTGAGAGTGTAAGCGTCCTGGATCCGACTGCAGTCCTGGTGGGAAGATATGATTTCGCTGTGTTGAATGATGCGTCGCATGTTGTCCGCAGCAGCGATTTGGCCGGGATGGGGCCTGGCCAGGTGGATTTTGGGGTCGAATTCGGTACGGCTACCCAGGAGTACTTCGAGGCTCATCGCCGCCGCCACATCCGCCATCCGGGAGAGCTCCAGGGCATCGTTGACGGCCAATCCGCCGATCGCCGTAGTCATCTGGGTGCCGTTTATCAGGGCAAGCCCCTCTGCAGCCTCAAGCTGCAACGGCTCTAACTTGCATGCCCTCAGGGCTTCAGCCCCAGAGACTTGCCTTCCTTCATAACAAGCCGTACCAAGACCGATCAGCACCAGCGCCATATGCGCCTGGGGTGCCAGATCGCCACTCGCCCCCACCGAACCCTTGGCAGGAATCAGGGGCACGATCCCCCGGTTGAGCAACTCGACGAGCATGCAGACCGTTTCCAGCCTCACTCCCGAATGCCCCCGTGCCAGATCTTTGATTCGAAGCGCCATCATTGCCCGCACAACTTCCTCTTCCAGCGCCTCGCCAACTCCGGCGGCATGGCTCATGAGAATGTTCCGCTGCAACAACCGAGCATCTCCGGCAGGAATGATAACGTCGCTCAAGGCCCCAAAACCGGTTGTAACGCCGTAGATGACCCTGCCTTCCGCAACCCATCTTTCCACAAGCTCTCGAGACTTGCGGATGCGCGCTTCAGATCCCTCTGAAAGACGGATTCTTGCCCCTTTTCTGGCAATCACCACGAGATCCGCGATTGCCATGCCATCCAGACCGACTTCGATTACCTGCATAAGCTTACCATCCGCTTCGCACGTCGACTCATAACAACCAAAATGCTCAATCGGTGGACTACTGCAACCAGCACCCGCAGATCCTTTCAAATCCTACGATAAGAGGCATTGGCTGTCACCAATTAAGAATCGGGGCTTGTCTTGCGGGGAAAATCGGCAGACTGGAAAGACGGACAGAGCAATGAGAGATGGCCGGGAAGCAAACAGCCTCCTGGGGAGGCCTTCCGGTCAGCGCTCAAATAACAACCCCCGCTTCACCGGGCCGGTGATAGCGGGGGCTGATTTATAGTTTGCGAGCCTTCACGGGAAGAGCTGGCTTGTCACCGTCATGCCCTCACTTGGTGGCCCTCAGTTTCACATCATCGATCAGGCCACTGCCCCGAATCGAGAAGGCATTGACCTGGAGAATCTTGACTCCCGGTTGGGCCCTGTCCAGGTCCGCCTGAAGGTCACGCACAAAGGTATGCCACTGGCCATTCCTCACGTCCGTTCCCAGACCCAGCCGGACCTGAGAGGAGCGTCCGAGATAATCCTTGGAAAGCGCTTCATACTGAAAGTAGCGATATCCCTTGGTTGTCTGAACCTCGACGTAAAGGATGAAAGCCTCCGCATACTTCATCTTCCACTCGATGACGAACTGGCTCTGATTGGCCCAGTCGCTATAGCTGTTCGAACGCAGCCGGTAGCCATTGTTGGTCCTCGATCCCTTAACCTTATACACGTGGCTGATGCGCTCCTGATCGAACACATTGGTGACCGTTGCCCCGGAGGGACTGGCATCAAATACATCCCAGCCGTCGATAGTACCGTCTTCGGCATCACCATAGACGGTTTCCGGAATCCATGCGGGCTGGGTCGTAACCACGATGGCATCGATCTTGGTGCCGTCTTCCATCTGCTTGATGACCAGGGTATGGGTCCCGGCTGAGAGTGTGAAAGTGGAGGCGTCAGAGCGATTCCGGTCTTTCACGACGTCCCATGCCCAGGTATTCTTGCCGGCGAGCGCCGTGTTCCATGTCACGTAGGGATCGTAATCCATCGCCACGAAGAAGGAGTTGTCGGCGGTGGTATTGGCCATCACTCGCGCCCACACCCGATAGTTGCCCGCTACCGGCACGTCGAAGCTATAGACCGCCTGCCCGCCTGCCTTCATCGGGTCGGTGAGATTTCCCTTGCCGTTGGCTACCCAGATACACTTCCCGCCACTGGCGGTCGTGTCATTGAGCGAAACCATGGGGCTGGTGAGCTCGCCCTGCTCCGCCTCAAGCCTCACACTCACATGAGCGCTGATGGCAACGGTGACCGTGGCCGTATTGGAGTCTGCCTTGCCATCATTCGCTTTGAAACTGAAAATATCCGTCCCGCTGCTGCCGGCATTGGGAGTGTAGGTGAAGGTCCCGGTTCCAGGGTTGAGCGCAACCGATCCAAGCTGAGCAGCGCTGACCAGACTGTAGGTGAGGGCATCGCCATTGGGGTCGCTTGCCGCCAGTTTAGCCGTCACCGGGATACCCTGGGCGATGCTGAGACTGACGTTACTGGTAACAGGAGGCTGGTTCACCGGGGTAATGCTGACCGCAATGGCGGCAGTGCCGGTCAAGTTGCCGGCATCCTTAACCTGGAACATAAAGCTGTCATCGCCGATGGCACCGGCATTAGGGGTGTAGGTGTAGGAGCCAGTACTGTAATTGGTGATCGCCACCACCCCCTTGGCCGGGTTGGAGGCCAGGGTATAGGTGAGCGAGTCTCCATCCGGATCGCTGGCTATCAGTACCCCGTTAGCTTGGGTTCCCTGAGGAGTGGAAAGGGTGCCGTTCTGGGCAACGGGAGCGCGGTTCACCGCCACAATTGTAACCGCGACTGTGGCGGTACTGGTCAAACCACCGGGATCGCGCACCTGGAAAGTAAAGCTGTCGCTGCCTGTCACTCCGGTCTGGGGTGTATAGTTGTAGGCACCAGTG
>Ga0255347_1000923_pt1 | contig 50584 bp, 41 predicted proteins | sample wastewater_treat_2_FD_192479 | JGI IMG/M metagenome (GOLD analysis project Ga0255347, IMG submission 192479) | Wastewater microbial communities from Lulu Island WWTP, Vancouver, Canada - plant24 | ecosystem: Engineered > WWTP > Wastewater > Unclassified | place: Canada: Vancouver, British...
TGCAAGGTTCGGCAAGCGGAACAGCAGTTTATGTAGAAACCCAAAGCCCAACCACCAACGCAAATGGATTAGTAAGTTTAGAAATTGGCGTTGGAACAGTTGTAAGTGGCGATTTTACAACCATTGATTGGGCAAATGGACCTTATTTCATAAAAACCGAAACCGACCCAACAGGCGGTACAAGTTACACAATAACAAGCACAAGCCAGTTGTTGAGTGTGCCGTATGCATTACACGCAAAAACAGCCGAAAGTGTAACAGGTGGAATTACCGAAACCGACCCAATATTCGGAGCATCCGTAGCAAGTGGTATTACAGGAACTGATACTACTAATTGGAACAACAAACAAGACCAACTAACAGCAGGTACAAACATTACGATTGTTGGAAATACTATTAGTGCAACTGGTGGTTCATCAAATGATTTTTATTTGGGGCAAGATACCTTAGGAGGCATTGTATTTTACATTTATATAGGTAGCGATGGCAACCAACACGGGCTTATTGTAAATAAAAACGAAAGCACAGCACAATGGCAAAGCAGTGGAACAACAACAAATGCGACACGCAGTTGGGATGGCGCTTACAATACAGGATTAATGACAAGTAGCCCTGCTGCTGATTATGTAAATGGATTGACTGATGGTGGTTTTACAGACTGGTATTTACCCTCAATTGACGAGTTAAGTATTTTATGGCACAACCGCTTTCATGCTAATAATGCCTTAAATGCCGGAGGTTTTACACTGCTATCAAATAAAGCCGTCTATTGGAGTAGTACGGAGTACAATGCAGCACACGCATTCCTCTTCAGCTTCTTCAATGGCAACGCAGACGGCAGCAATAAGTCAAATACTTATAGTGTGCGTGCAGTTCGGGCTTTTTAACCATTTAACTATTTAACTATTTACCGCGAAGCGGTCGAATTTTTGCGGAAGGCGAGAGCAATGCCAAACTTGTTTGAGCATTGCCGAGCCGAGCAAAAATCACGCAAGTAATTTTGTTAGGAATGAGCGAAATATAAAGCTTGCTTTAATATTGCCGAGCCGAGCAAAAATCACGAAGTAATTTTATTTTTTTTAAATGGCACAGTATAACCAACTACCGGTATATAAAGCAACTTATGATTTACTTTTGGCTATATTCCAGTTTACAAAGGATTGGGAACTTCTAAATTTATTAAATTTGACATGTACGGCAAAATAAGTGCTTCGGGTAATGTAATGACACTTACCGACGGTGATATCCCGACTACTTCGTTGGCAGGTAAGGACTATTGTTTTTGCTTTTTATTCCAAGCCTGTGCAGCCTTGACTACCGCACCCGAATTACCAGCCACTACATTAGCGCCATGCTGCTACTCGAATATGTTTTGGGGCTGTGATAATCTAACTACTGCTCCTACATTGCCAGCTACTACTTTGGCAAACTACTGCTATGAGGGAATGTTCAAGAGTTGTACGGGACTAACAGCTTTGCCCAATCTGCCTGCTACCATTATGGCAGAGGGGTGTTATTATTATATGTTTCAAGGTTGTACCGGACTGACCGAGGCACCCACATTGCCTACAACCACTTTAGCTAAAAGTTGTTACAAGGAAATGTTTAGAGATTGTACTGAATTGACCACCCCGCCCACATTGCCTGTTACCACGCTGGCGGAGAGCTGCTACGAAGGAATGTTTAGAGGGTGTACGGGATTGAAAGCGGCACCCAAGCTATCTGCCACAACCTTGGCTCCGGATTGTTATTATTCTATGTTCAGAGAATGTACAGGATTAACCACAGCGCCTGAACTACCCGCTATTACTATGGTGGATGGCTGTTATGGCAGGATGTTTGAAGATTGTACTAAATTGACTACTGCACCTGAACTCCCCGCTACTACGCTGGCAGACTACTGTTATGGCTGGATGTTCTCTGGTTGTACGGGATTGACCACAGCTCCTGAGTTAAAAGCAACTCAAATGGCTGTGCACTGTTACAACGAAATGTTTGGCAACTGTACGGGATTGACTACCGCACCCGAACTGCCGGCAAAGAACTTGGATGAAGGGTGCTATTGTGGTATGTTTGCGGGCTGTACAAGCTTGAAAACGCCACCCGAACTGCCTGCCACTACGCTGGCTGACTATTGTTATGAAGCCATGTTTATTTACTGCGACAGTCTAACTACCGCACCCGTACTGCCTGCAACCACCCTTACAATAAGTTGCTATTACATGATGTTCCAAGGTTGTACCGAACTGACTACAGCTCCTCTGTTGCCCGCCAAAACCTTGGCTAAAACATGCTACCAGAGAATGTTTAATGGCTGTAGCAAGCTGAATAACATAAAAGTAAACTTTACCGCATGGAACGAAGCCGAAAATTCAACCCAAAATTGGGTAGAAGGTGTGTCGGCTACCGGTACGTTTACATGTCCTGCGGGCTTAGATACCACTCTCAAAGACGCTTCACATGTGCCTGTTGGCTGGACGGTCGATATTACTACGGGCATCAACACTCCTGTAGTGGATAAAAACCAACTCGACCCCAAAGGCATTATGTACAATCTTTCAGGGCAGAGGGTAGATGAAAACTACAAAGGTATCGTTATTCAAAACGGAAAAAAATATCTAAAAAAACATTAAAATAAAAACAAAAATCCCTGTAAAACTTTCCCTTTAGGGGAAGGGACAGGGCTAAAAAAAATTAAAGCTATGAAAACAAAATCGATTATTTTAACATTAGCAGTTATGCTGTTTGCTCTTGTGGGCAATGTAGCGGCATACGAAATTGGTTATTGGGAATATTATAACGAAGAACTAGAAAATACTGATCTTGCACTTTATATAATTAAAGGCAACGCAAAATATGCGATAAATAATATTGACATGACTGTACACGGTACTAATAAAACATCAGACCAAACAGGCAGCATAAATTTTCCACCCACTATAACCGCCGAAATTAGAACTGTTACAGATATAATTTATGATGAGCATGGAAATGTTGTAAACTATGTTTGGAAGTATGGTACCCTTGAATACACGGTTACATCGGTAAGTTTAGGCAGTAGTGGTATTACAAGCGTAAGTATTCCCAATACGGTAGAATACATTGGACAGCAAGCTTTTTCGGGATGTGCGGCACTCAAAACAGTCAGCAGCAGTTCGGTAAAGTATATTCACTGGGGTGCTTTTCAGAACTGTCCGGAACTTGAAACCGTAAGCGCAGCCAATTCGGTAGTGTATATTGGTAGAGAAGCTTTCGCTTATTGTCCGAAATTTAAGCATCTCAACGGCGTTATTTCTATAGATTCCATCGCAGCTCATGCTTTCAGGCAATGCCCATCTCTCGAAACCGTCGGCGGTCAGGTAAGACACGTTGGATATGAGGCTTTTGCAGGATGTGAAAAGCTTAGGACATTTTTCACAGGAATGGAGTGCATACGCGAGTCGGCTTTTGCGGGATGTACCTCTCTTGCTGCTGCAAGCCTCGGTTCGGCAAAGTATATCGGAGAAGATGCTTTCTCGGGATGCACGGCACTTAGCAGTGAAATATTTATTATTGCGGAAAATGTCGGGCAAAGAGCGTTTTACAATTGTTCGGCAATTCCTAAAGTACACATCAACAATACGGTAAAATATATCGGAAAAAATGCTTTCTACGGATGTACAGGAATGGAAGAATTGACTTTCGGCGAAAATTCCGAGCTTGAGATAGGCAATTGTGCTTTTCAGGGATGCTACGGACTTAGAGATGTAACAATTCGCGGGAAAATCATCGGCACCGAAGCTTTTCGTGATTGCTACGATGAAACGGGTGGCTCGGGCGCTCCGCAGCAAGCTGTTGATAATTACCGCAAAAACAGGGGCAATACCGGCGGCACCGGACTGAAAAACGTTACCATTGACAATTCGGTAAAAACCATCAAAAATGAAGCTTTTTACGGATGTCGGTTGCTTGAAACAATCACTATCGGCAATTCGGTGGATACCATCGAACAAGGTGCTTTCTTTAACTGTTCGGGGCTTAAAGGTACGCTGACTTTTCCCTCATCGGTAAAATTTCTTGGAAGTTCAGCTTGTTGGGGATGCGGTATGACGAACGTAGTGCTTAGTCCATCGTTGGAAATTATACAAGATGGCACTTTTTACGAATGCCCGAATTTGGAAAGCATAGATATTCCGGCGAAGGTGAGAATTATAGACGATAGGGCTTTTTATAAATGTCCGAATTTGAACCGAGTAACAATGATAGGGGTTGACTCCATCGGTACATCTGCATTTTACACATGTACGGCACTAACCAACGTAGCATGGGGCGATTCTCTTAGAATTATCGGTAACCATGCCTTCGAAGGGTGTACGAACATAGAGGGAAAAATGAATTTTCCCAAGCCGTTGAAGTATATAGGTTGGAAAAATTTTTCCGACTGCAAAAAAATTACCGGCGTAAGTTTTCCTGACGGACTGGAAACAATCGGGTGGGAAGCTTTTTACGGATGTACAGGTATTAGCCAATTAACCATGCCTAATAGTGTGAAGGGTGTTGGTCCTAAAGCTTTTTACAATTGTTGGAATATTGAAAGCAAACTGGAATTCCCTGCATCACTGACTTATCTTGGGGAGGGTGCGTTCGGAAACTGCCATAAACTGTCGGGCATTGACTTGGGCAGTGCCTCAAATTTGGAAACTATCGAGAGTTATGCATTCTCGGGTTGCGGAGGAATTAAGGGATTGGTATCAATACCTAACGGCGTAACTTCCATTAAAAGGGAAGCATTTTACGGTTGCGACAGCATAAACAGCTTGCACATTGGCGCATCACTGCAAGAGATAGGCATAGATGCTTTTTTTGCAACTCCTTGCGACAATCTTTCTACTATAACCGTTAGTAACAGTAACTCCACGTACGACAGTAGAAATAATTGCAATGCAATGATTGCAACATCTACCAATACGCTTATTAAGGGATGCTACCGTACTGTTATTCCCGAAACAGTAACCGCTATCGGAGATGAAGCTTTCGCCGGTTGCTGCATTACCGGTAATTTCAATATTCCTGATGCAGTAACAACCATCGGGAAAAGTGCTTTTCTCGGTTGTGACGGAATAACAAGCATTGGCTTGAGTGCTAACAATTCGTTGAAAACCATCGGACAGTGGGCATTCCGCGATTGCGATAATATGACAGATACGCTGCAATTGCCGTCGATAGTCTCTGTCGGTTTGGGGGCTTTTATGTATTGTGGAATTCCTGCCGTAGTTTTTGGCAATCAGCTGACAAGTTTGGAACCACAAGCGTTTTTATCTTATGATTTGCAATACGTTACATTCAAGTCGTCCACACCTCCCACAACAGTTGGGAATACTGCTTTCCTCTATTCACGCGACATTCCTATGTTTATTCCAAACGGAACAACTGATGCTTATAAGGAAAAAATGCCTAATCAGAAAATCTTTATCGAGGAGGGAGAGAATACGGTCAGAGCCGTATCGGCAGATCCGAAATCGGGCAAAGTAAATTTTGTTTCTTGGAAAAACGAGAACGAAGAGATAACGGAAGTAACCATTTTTGCCGAACCGGAAAGAGGGCATAAATTTGTATCTTGGAGCGACGGCAACACCGAAAATCCACGTACCATAACCGTAACAGAAGACCTTAACCTTGTGGCTTACTTCGAAGCTCTTGATTACGAGGTAACAGCAATAAGCAACAATCCGAACATGGGCAGCGTAAAAGGTGGAGGCATTCATAAGTATGGAACTGAAGCAACACTGACTGCCGAGCCGAAAGATGGTTACAAGTTCAAAGAGTGGCAAGACGGCAATACCGACAATCCGCGTACTTTTGTGGTGTTGTGCGATACTACATTTACAGCACGCTTCGACGTGGCTGACGGCATTTACGAAAATTACTTGACAGGAGTAGTGATTTCAACTACAGATAAGGGTGTTGTTATAGATAATGCACAAGGTAAAAGTTTGAGTATCTACAATTTAACAGGTCAATTGCTTGTAAAAGAGACATCAATTACCACAAACAATTTTGTAGTGCGCATAGGACGTCAAGGCATATATCTTGTAAAAGTAGGCGACGACCAAGTGCAAAAAGTGATAGTTTTTTAAGTTAATAATAAAAAGAAAAAATGCCACGTGATTGATTTGAAATAAATCAAACCACTACCATAACAATCTGTTATTGGTACTCTTTGCGGACGGATTTCCTTTGTTGCTATTGCGACTGGAATTTCGTCCGCAACTTTTTGTATAGAATGTGATAAATGAATAAAAACACCACTGTCCGTCCGATTTTTAAATACGGTCGGAAGAAAATGTCAGTGGATAGTTTTGTAAAGTGGGAATTGCGGTAGTTTCCTACCTTTTTGTTTTAATGCCCTATTGACGGGCTTTGAGCCAATTCCCGGACTCGAACCGGGGACCTACGCATTACGAATGCGTTGCTCTACCAACTGAGCCAAATTGGCAAATCCTTTAATTGCGTTGCAAAGTTAATATTATTTTTTCTACCGAGCAACTATTTTCAAAGCATTTTTTTACCGCTTGAAAGCTCTTGCAATTTCGCGTTTGTCGTCGCTCTCTTTTAGAGATTGGCGTTTGTCGTATAGCTTTTTGCCGCGCGCCAAAGCTATTTCTAATTTTGCATAGCCTTTGTCGTTGATAAATAGAAAGGTGGGAACAATGGTCAAGCCGTCTTCTTTAACGGAGCGTTGCAAGCGGCGCAGCTCTTTTTTAGTCAGTAGCAATTTGCGCACCCGAAGTGTTTCGTGGTTATAGAAAGTTCCCAAACGGTAGGCAGCTATGTGCATGTTGTACACCCACAATTCATTGTTTGCAAAAGCGCAATAGCTGTCGTTGAGGCTTACCTTGCCTTCTCTAATCGATTTTATCTCTGTGCCGTAGAGCGCAATTCCTGCCACAAACCGTTCAATCAATTCATAATCGAACGAGGCGCGTTTGTTTCTTATATTTATTTTTTGCTTCGACATGAGATGCTTTTTTGAAGACACAAACTTACAAAAATTCTTTGACTTTTGGTCGAAATGGACAATTTAACGTGAAAAAATGTGTAACTTTGCCCACTTTTTGCCAAGTAGAGTAAAATATTGACAAAAATACAGCGTTTTACTGAAAAGAAAGCCCTATTGTCATACCAAAGGGCTTTGGCAAACTTTTTGTTGAAATCAGTAGGCTACCTGCAAAGTTAATTTGTATGATTGCAGTTAGACTCGTAAAAAAAATTATTAAATGGAAACACCTAAAAAATTAAGGGCAGCTATTACTGCTATAGAAGCCTATGTTCCTGACTATGTTCTTACGAACGAAGAATTGAGTACCATGGTCGATACTTCCGATGAGTGGATTATGTCGCGTGTAGGTATTCGTGAGCGTCGCATTTTGAAAGGCAAACACGGAATGACATTTATGGCTGTCAAAGCTGTCAAAGCACTATTAAAGAAAAATAACATTGATCCCAGTGAAATTGGGGCAATTATTTGTTCTACTGTAACTCCTGATATGGTATTCCCTTCCAGTGCATCAATTATTGCCGGTAAATGTGGAATTGTAGATGCCATGGCTTTTGATATGAATGCTGCTTGTGCAGGTTTTATATATGCTTTAAAAACAGCATCATTGTATGTTGAAAGTGGTTTTTGCAAAAAAGCACTCGTTGTGAGCGGTGAAAAAATGTCATCAATAACGGACTATACAGACCGTAATACGTGTCCCTTATTTGGCGATGGTGCCGGTGTAGTGTTGCTCGAAGGTCGTACTGACGGTACAGGTTTACAAGATGCTATTTTGCGTGCCGATGGCGCAGGTAAAGAGTTTTTATGTATGCAAGCCGGTGGTTCATTACATCCTGCAACGCATGAAACTGTGGACAATCGTCAACATTACGTTTACCAAGATGGTAAAAATGTATTCAAATGGGCGGTAACCAAAATGGCTGATGTTGCAGTTGAAATAATGGAGCGTAATAATCTACAACCGGACGACATTGCATTCCTCTTGCCTCACCAAGCTAATTTGCGCATTATCGATGCTTTGGCTAACCGCATGGGTATTGACAAAGATACTAAAGTGTTGGTTAACATCGACAAGTATGGTAATACGTCTTCGGCTACAATTCCAATTTTAATTTGGGATAATCAATCTAAATTTAAAAAAGGTGATAATTTGATTTTTTTATCTTTCGGAGCAGGTTTTGTATGGGGCTCTGTGTGGTTGAAATGGTCAATTTGAACAGATAGTATGACAAAAGTGCAGTCACTTTGTCAGTTTGGCTATCATAACTCCTTAAATCCTTTGTTGGCAAACTTTTTGTTGAAATGCGTAGGCTACCTGCAATGTTTATCTATATGATTGCAGTTAGTGCTTGTAAAAAATTGGATATAAATACAATACAAATAAATCACTATGAAAGAGAACAAAAAAAAGAAAGAGAAAATCAAGGTAGAATCGGCGCAATCAGACACGGAAAGTACGGAAAAAGTCGAAGAAACTGCTTCTTCTCAACAAACGGAACAATCGGTTGACGATTTTGAAACGAAATTTAATGATGTGAACGATAAGTATTTACGTTTGATGGCTGAATTTGACAATTATCGCAAACGGATGATGAAAGAGAAGTCCGATTGGATAAAAACCTCGTCGGAGCGTATTTTAATCGATATTTTGCCCATCATCGACAATTTCGAACGCAGCCTCAAAGCTATGGAAAATGCGGAAAACGTAGCGGCTTTGAAGGAGGGCGTAGATTTGATTTATTCTCAAATGATGACGTTCTTAAAGCAAAACGGAGTGAGCGTGGTGGCAACAGAAAATGAACCTTTCGACATGAACATACACGAGGCTGTAACAACTATTCCGGCACCGACTGAAGAACAGAAAGGAAAAATCATCGATTGTGTGCAAAAAGGCTACCAACTTTACGATAAGGTCATCCGTTTTCCTAAAGTAGTGGTTGGCGAGTAAAAATGACATAAGACAATGAAAAAACGTGATTATTATGAAGTGCTTGGTGTGGCGAAAGACGCATCAGCCGACGACATAAAAAAGGCTTACCGTAAAAAGGCTATCGAGTTTCACCCCGACAAAAACCCGGGCGACAAAGTGGCTGAAGAAAAATTTAAAGAAGCTGCTGAAGCTTATGAAGTTCTGAGTGATTCTGAAAAACGCCAACGTTACGACCAATTTGGGCATGCCGGTCTCGGCGGTGCAGCCGGAGGCGGTTTTGGCGGAGGCATGAGCATGGAGGATATTTTTTCCCATTTCGGCGATATTTTCGGAGGGCGTTTCAGTAGTTTTGGCGGTTTTGGCTTTGATGGTTTCGACGGTGGGGCGCGTGGCGGTAATCGCGTGCGCCGTGGCAGCGATTTGCGCGTGAAGGTAAAGCTGACGTTGCAAGAAATTGCCAAAGGCGTGGAAAAGAAAATAAAGGTGCAAAAAATGGTGGCGTGTTCGCATTGTGACGGTAGCGGAGCAAAAGACGCTCACAGTCGTAAAACGTGCAGTACCTGTAATGGAACGGGCTACGTTACGCAAGTGCAGCGTACCATTTTGGGACATATGCAAACACAGTCGCCTTGCCCCACGTGCGGTGGCGAAGGTCAGGTGATAACTGATAAATGCTCTTATTGCAGCGGCGAAGGCATTGTGCGCTCGGAAGAGATTATTTCGATAAAAATTCCGGCGGGAGTAGCCGAAGGTATGCAACTATCGATGAAAGGTAAGGGTAACGCAGCGCGCAATGGCGGCATCAATGGCGATTTGCTTATAGTGATTCAAGAAGAAAAACATCCGGAACTGATACGTGACGGCAACGATTTGATTTACAATTTGCTATTGACAATACCAACGGCAATTTTAGGCGGCACGGTCGAAATTCCTACAGTCGATGGACGTGTAAAGGTGAAGATAGAAAAAGGTACGCAACCGGGCAAAGTGCTTCGTTTGCGCAACAAAGGTCTTCCTGAACTCAACCGTTATGGAACGGGCGATTTGTTAGTAAACATCGGTGTTTATATTCCTGACAATATTTCATCTGAAGAGAAAAAACTGATTGAAAAGTTGGACGATTCGAACAATTTTAAGCCGTCTGCGTCCGATACCCGTAATTTTTTCAACAGATTTAAAAAGATGTTTAACTGATGTTTTCCGGAAAGAAGAAATAAAAAATGCAGTGCATTTATTATGCACTGCATTTTTTATGCTTTTAGAGAACCAACAGCGCATCGCCGTAAGGTCCAAATCGGTAACCCTCTTTTACGGCTGTATTGTAGGCATTCATCACAATATCGTAACCTCCAAAGGCGGCTGTGTTCATTAACATGGTAGTCATTGGCAGCTGGAAATTGGATATTAGCGCACTAACTGTAGCAAATTCGTAGGTTGGAAAAATGAATATGTTCGTCCAGCCTTCGTACGGTTTAATGTAAGAGTTGGCGGTAGAAGCGGTTTCCAAAGCGCGCAAAACGGTTGTTCCTATAGCGCAAATTTTGTGACCGTTCTTTTGTGTTGTGTTGAATTTTTTAACAACTTCTTCATTAACAAAGACTTGCTCAGAATCCATTTTATGTTTAGTGAGGTCTTCTACTTCAATGTCGCGAAACATACTCAGGCTTGCGTGCAATGTAATGAAACTTCTTTCGATACCTTTTATCTCCATTCGTTTGAGCAATTCGCGGCTAAAGTGGCAGCCTGCCATTGGGGCAACTACAGCTCCTTCGTTTTCGGCAAAAATAGTTTGGTAATTTTCGGCATCGTCGGGTTCTGTGGGGCGTCTCGATTTTATGAAATCGGGTAGTGGTGTTTCACCCAAGGAATAAAGCGTACTTTTAAACTCATCGTGGTCACCGTCGAACAGAAAACGTACGGTGCGTCCACGCGAAGTGGTGTTATCAATCACTTCCGCTACCAATGATTCGTTTTCGCCAAAATAGAGTTTGTTGCCGATGCGAATTTTGCGTGCAGGCTCTACCAGCACGTCCCAAAGGCGTAAATCGGGATTTAGTTCTCGCAATAGAAACACTTCAATTTGTGCGCCCGTCTTTTCTTTGTTACCGTACAAACGTGCCGGAAACACTTTGGTGTCGTTAAAGATGAAGAGGTCTTTGTCGTCAAAATAGTTAATAACATCCTTAAATTGGCAGTGTTCTATCGAGCCGTCGTTTTTGTGCAACACCATCAGGCGGCACTCGTCGCGGTGATATTCGCGGATGATTTCTTTGCTCTCTTCGTCTGTAATCTCTATGTGGTGAGGATAAAGTGCAATTTGTTCTTCCGGTAATTTGAATTTGAATTGTGAAAGTTTCATAACTATATATTTTGATTTTGTTAGTCTTGTTTTTTGCTGAGTTCGTTTACAAATGTTGCAGCGTCCATACAGTCGGCAATGGTGATGTTGCCTATTCGGGTGCGCTCCAAAGCTGTGAGATGCGCTCCTGACCCCAATGCTATTCCAATGTCACGCGCTAACGCTCTAATGTAAGTGCCTTTGCTGCATGTTACTCTAATGGTCAATGAAGGCATATCAAATTTCAGAATTTCTATTTTGTCAATCACCAGCAATTTCGGTTTCAGTTCTACCTCTTTGCCTTTGCGAGCGTAGTTAAAAGCCCGTTCTCCTTCAATTTTTATAGCAGAATAAACCGGTGGCGTTTGCCATATTTCACCGACGAATGTACTTATTTTTTCCTCTACCAACTCACGAGTAATGTGTTCAGTAGGGTAGTAGTTGTCTATCGGATGTTCCAAATCGAACGATGGCGTTGTTGCTCCCAATTTCAAAGTTGTTACGTACTCTTTTACTTCATCTTGCAATGATTCTATTTTTTTTGTCGCTTTTCCCGTACAAAGTATCATTACACCTGTTGCCAAAGGGTCTAATGTGCCGGCATGTCCTACTTTTAGCTTTTTTACTTTCAAATGGCGACACAATGCGCGGCGTACGTAATTTACCAAATCGAACGATGTCCACGTAAGCGGCTTATTGAAATAAAGCACTTCGCCTTCTATAAAATCCATCGGCTTACGATACAAGTGAATAGATAACCGTTGCTCCGCCTACAATGAGACAGTAAATAGCAAAATAAATTAACTTTCCTTTTTTTACAAGATTTATCATAAACTTGCAAGCAAAACAGCCCGCAACAAATGCACCTAAAAATCCGGCTGCCAATGCGCTGAAACTGATGCCTATTTCTGTTTGCGTGCCAATCATGTCGATAAGTTCCAAAAACGCCTCACCGAGTATGGGTATCAACACCATAAGGAATGAAAATTGAGCAATACTTTCCTTTTTATTGCCGAGAATCAATCCTGTAGCAATGGTAGAACCTGAACGCGACAATCCGGGCAGCACGGCTACAGCTTGCGCCAATCCAATGATGAATGCATCTAAATAAGAAATGTTCTCTTTTTGGCGCGGTTTGGCAAAATAGGCAAAAGTCAGCAGTCCCGCCGTTACCAGCAAGCAACAACCTACCAACAAAAGTCCGTTGCCGAAAAATGCTTCCACTTGGTCTTTAAAAAAGATGCCAACAATGAAAATAGGTATCATCGAAATGCCTATTTTGGCTACGTAGTCTTTTTCGGCGTTCCATTTTTTTGTGGTGAATGTACCTGAAAATAGTTGTACAATTTCTTTCCAAAGTATAACGATGGTGCTCAATACCGTAGCAGCATGTACTATAATGGCGAACGTTAGGTTTTCTTCTCCGGCAGTGCCAAGAATAGCTTGACCGATTTCGAGATGACCGCTGCTACTTACAGGAAGAAATTCCGTGAGACCTTGCAGAATACCCAACAAAAGTGCTTCTACCCAATTCATTATTTGTCGTTTTTAGGCTTCCATAAAATAGCTACAACCATAAGTACAAAGCCTATCATACAAATAATGGGCGCTAAAGTGATGCGACGGAAGCTGAAAATGTCAGGGTTGAATTCTAAAGTGGTGGTGCTGCCGTGCATAAGTACAAATCCTAAGATTATCAGCAATACGGCAATGCCCATCAGGATAAAATTCATTTTCTTTAAAGGAAATTGGTTCATAAAATTTATTTTTATTAGATGTAGTACAAATCGTCTGTTTTCAGTCGCAAAAAGCGATTAACACCAAATAATGCGGCAAAAAAGATGATGACAAAGCTAATGGTGAACACAATGGCAATGACCGGCAACCAGATGTGCAACTGGTAGAGGTTGAAGGTATCGCCTATTTCACTTTGCACATAATAGATAATGCCCGCCAGCATAACTAAGGCTAACAATGCCGCCCAAAAACCGTCCAGCAAATTTTTGCGAATAAAAGGTTTGCGTATGAACCATGCTCTTGCACCTACCAATTTCATGGTGTTAATAATGAAACGGTCGGAATAAACGGTAATGCGTATTGTGTTGTTTATCAATGCGATAGAAATAAATAGCAAAATAAGTGTAATGCCTCCGAAAATGATAGAAAGTCGCTTTACATTGTTGTTGAGCAGGTGTACAATATCTTCTTGATAAACAACCTCTTGTACGCTACTAAACACAGAAAGTTTATTTTTTGCCTCAGCAATACCGGCAGAATCGGTGTGGTTGGCGTGCAATTTCACCTCTATAGAAGCTTGTAGGGGATTGTAGCCCAAAAAACTGGTCGGGTCTTCGCCCAAATCGGCTACGTGGTCAATCAACGCTTGTTCTTTGCTGATATAAGTGAACGATTTTACAAAATTGACGTTTTCCAAGTATTTTTTGAGGCGTTGTAGCTCTTTATTTGAACAATCGTCTTTTAGCACCACCGAAAAGCCGATATTCTCTTTGGCATAGTCAGTCATCTCTTTTGTGAAAATGAACAAAAACGAAATGAGACCTACCATAAACAGAACTAAAGCGACACTAATTGTAGTGGTAAAATGGAGATTGAAAAATGATTTTTTACGTTTTTTATACTGATTGTCAGTCATTTGTAAAATTATTTAAAGAAAGTAGTATATTCTATTCCCAAATTTCAAAACATTCTGCAAATATACAATTTCCAATGTAAAATACCAAATTTTAGTGAGGTTATCGACACCTTTTTTATTTACTCTTTTTCTTTTATACAAGTGTTTATAAATAAGCTGCTTATGAAAAATTTGCGATGTTCAGGCGTTTTTTTTATGCTAAATCCTTGCTTATTAATGATTTTTTTTTTATATCTTTGCATAGTAAATAATTTAAAACAACCGAAGTAATGAAAGAACCAGTAAAGATTTTGTTTATATCCCAAGAAATTGCTCCTTATTTACCGGAAACAGAAGTTGCCACAATGTGCAGAGAATTACCCCAATATGTTCTAGAAAAAGGATGTGAAATACGAACTTTTATGCCATGCTTCGGTAGTATCAATGAACGGCGTAACCAATTGCATGAAGTGCAGCGCCTTTCGGGTATGAACCTGATAATCAACGATACCGACCATCAATTGATTATTAAAGTAGCTTCAATACAGCCTGCTCGTATGCAGGTTTATTTTATTGATAATGACGACTATTTCCGTCGCAAAGGTACTGTTTGCGATGCAGAAGGCAAAGAATTTAAAGATAATGACGACCGATTGGTGTTTTTTGCGCGGGGCGTGCTCGAAACCATAAAAAAATTGCTTTGGACACCGGATATTATCCATTGTCAAGGTTGGATGACAGCTTTGGTGCCGCTTTACATTAAAAAAGCCTATAATGAAGACCCGTTTTTCCGCGATGCGAAAGTAGTCTATTCGGTATTCGGAGACGATTTTAAAAAGAAATTCAGGACAGGTTTTCATAGCCATTTGATGATGGAAGGCATTGAAAATAAAGATTTAGCCGCTATCAACGGCGTTAAAAATGTCGATTTCGTCTCTTTATCGAAGTTGGCTATTGATTTTTCGGATGCGGTTATACTTGGCTCGCCTAATGTGAATACAGCAATAACGAAATATGTGGCAGAAAAAGGCTTACCTTGTTTGCCTTACAGCGAAAATTACAAAGAAGATTACTTTAATTTCTACTCTTCTGTTTATCCGCCCATGGCAGAGTAGGTATAGTTGGTTTAAGCACAATAAAATTGCATAATGTCAGTTAAGTGTACAGCCGTTTTTTATAATTTTTAGAGCTGATGCGAAAAATCTCATATCTATTCTTGCTATTGCCTCTCTTTTTACTGTTGGCATGCGACAACGACGAAGGAACAGGACTGATTATTCAACCGGAAAAGGATAAAATTTCTGTTTATGCAGATACTGTGGGGGTTACCTCGTCTGATTTTTTTGTAGAAAAAATATCGGCACAGATTGATACGCTTCTTTTGGGCGAATATTATGATGCAAAATTCGGTTTGACCAAAGGTGAAATCATTGTTCAACTTGCCCCGCCTGTCGATTACGAATTTCCGCCTGAAGCCAACAATCCGCAACCCGATTCATTGGTGCTTTATATGTATTACCGTACATGGTTTGGCTTGTCGAATACTCCTTTGGAAATCAGCATATACGAACTGAACAAAAAAACGCCCGACTATTCTACAACCTATTATACCAATTTAGATGTTTCGGAATTTACCGACAAATCGGTAATGATGGGCAAAAAATTGATTACTTCGGTTGACCAAACATTGACCGATTCTGCGCGTAAACGTTCCACGTATGTTCCTACTGTTCGCTACAAATGTACACCGGAGCAAACAGCACGCTTTTTTAATTTGCCCAAAGAAGCTTATGCAAGCGAAAAGAATTTTTGCCAACATTTTAAAGGAATGTACATTACTACAACGTACGGTTCATCTACGGTGTTGCACCTGTCGGGCATAGAAATGAAACTTTTTTACCATTATACCTATAATAAAAACGGCAAGGACACGGTGGTTAATACGTCTATAATTTATCCTGCGAATAGCGAAGTTCGGCAATTGAATAAATTGTCGCATCCCGAAATAGAAACTACCGTTAAACTGTGTGACAGCGTGAATTACATAAAATCGGCGGCGGGCATGTATCCAAGATTGCAGTTGCCGGTAGGCGAAATGCGCAAACGTATTTTTAATCGTATCGATACCAATAAAATTGTGAGTATAAACAGTGCCGTGCTGACCGTAGAAGCTGTTAAACACAGTTCGTTAGAGTCCGCATTGCCGGTACCCGATGCACTAATGTTGATTAGGGAAAGTCAGATTGATGATTTTATCGATAAAAATCGCATACCCGGAACGAAGGATACGACCGCTGTACTTGGCTACTACAATTCTGTCAATGGCTCATACATGTTCGATTTAGCCTATTTTTTGGACAAAGAGATAATGACGGATTCTTATAATTTTACTGAACTGAATGTACTCTTAGTGCCTGTCAATGTGTCTGTTAATAGTTCTTACCAAATCATAGGGGTTAAAGCTCAATCGAAAATTCAAGGAGTGGCGGTGCGCAGCGGTAAAAACTCGGTTTCGCGCATGAAAATCCGCTTCATGTATTCCGGATTTTAACAGTGCGGATTGTGCTGCCTTTATTTAGCCAATGGCAAATATGCGTTTATCATTTACCCGAATTATAGTATCTGTTTCGTTGTTGTTAGCAACGGTGTTTGCCTTTGCCGCCAACGATACAACTTTTACAAAATACAAATCACAAGAATTTGTAACGTACGGCTTTGTTCGCGTTAATTCATCGCTAACAACTGCTGACGCAGTAGTCGATGACTTGATTGCCGATTTTAGGGGCGACCCAGAACTTCTTTTTGAATGGGCACTCAAAGGACTTGGAAGGCAAGAAGAAGCTAAAAAAAATGAGTTGGTACTGGCTTTGAAAGAGACGGCACTTGACAAAATGACAGGAGTTTTTTGTATTTTGTCAGATGTTATGATAGCCGACAAGGTTGTGGCGCGAGATATAGTAATAGAGGGAGATATGATTAAAACCAAAAACGCCGACGGGTCGCTAAATGTGAAAATAAGCATCCATAAATCGAATTTTCTTATTAAAAAAGCCCATGGCACGTTTTTTGTCCTTCCTCAAAAAGTCGGTTTCTTGTATGTGATGCGAGTGAATGTTACGTTCAATTGGTTTTTCAATCTGTTCATCACGCAGCGCAGATATGCGGATTTGATAGAATGGCGTATCACGGGATTTTTGAACAACATGAAGCAGGAAACCGAACGAAGGTTACTATTTGAAAATAAAGGAATAAAATAGAAGATGGAAAAATATTATTCGGAAGCATTACGGAAAGTCCTTTCTTTCAGCAAAGAAGAGGCCGGACGCTTGGATAACGACTATATCGGTGCGGAACATTTCCTGTTGGCTATGTTGCGTCAGGACGATGGCGGTGCGATTGTCGCATTAAGTCGTTTGGATGCCGATTTACAATTAATAAAAGAGAAAGTAGAGGCGCAAGTGCGCGCAAAGCATATCAATGACCGCATGTCGTTTCAATTATTGGAATCTGCCGATAAAATATTGAAAATCATGCGTTTGGAAGCTCGTTCGCTCAAAACGGAAGTGGCAGATACCGAACATCTTTTGTTGGCTATATTGAAAGAAAGAAACAATGTGGCTGCCGATGTGCTGAACATGTTGGGAGTTACCTACGACAGCATTAAAGATTTATTGGTGAAAAAAACCGATTTTTATATGGGCTCCGTTTCCAACGACGAAGACGACTTTGAAGACGAAAAGCCTGTTTCTCAGGATATTAAAAAAGTTTCATCGTCGGAGGGCAGCGATACGCCTGTGCTCGACAATTTTGGAAAGGACATTACCAGATTGGCAATGGAGGATAAATTGGATCCTATTGTTGGCAGGGAAAAAGAGATAGAGCGTGTTGTACAGATTTTGAGCCGTCGTAAAAAAAATAATCCGGTGCTGATTGGCGAACCGGGCGTTGGTAAATCGGCTATAGCCGAAGGTTTGGCTTTGCGCATCGTGCAACGTCGCGTGTCGCGGGTGTTGTTCGACAAACGCATCATTTCGTTGGATATGGCTTCTGTGGTAGCAGGAACAAAATACCGCGGACAGTTCGAAGAACGCATCAAAGCCATTTTGAACGAATTGGAGAAAAATCCGAACATTATTCTGTTTATCGATGAAGTACATACCATTGTGGGTGCGGGAGGCGCATCGGGTTCGTTGGATGCTGCCAATATGCTGAAACCGGCTTTGGCGCGTGGCGATATACAATGTATCGGAGCGACTACGCTCAACGAATACCGTCAAAGCATTGAAAAAGATGGTGCGTTGGAGCGCCGTTTCCAAAAAATATTGGTAGAGCCTACTACAGCAGATGAAACATTGCAAATTTTGCAAAATATAAAATCGCGCTACGAAGACCACCATCAAGTTATTTATACTCCTGAGGCTCTCGAAGTGTGTGTCAAATTGTCGGAGCGTTACCTTACCGACCGCTGTTTCCCCGATAAAGCTATCGATGTGATGGACGAAGTTGGTGCACGGGTACACATTACCAATATAAAAGTGCCCGCCGATATAGAGGAATTGGAACAAGCTATTGACCAAGCTAACCGACAGAAATTGGAAGCCGTAAAATCGCAAAATTACGAATTGGCAGCCGATTTTCGCGATAAAGCAAAACAAAAGACAGAAGAACTCGAAAAAGCAAAACAAAAATGGTTGGCAGAATCGTGTTACAACAAAACCGTTATTGATGTAGATACGGTTGCCGAAACGGTTGCGATGATGTCGGGAATTCCGGTACAACGCATTGCGCAGTCCGAAGGTCTTCGCTTGTTGAAAATGAAAAGTGCGTTGCAAAATCAGGTTATTGGACAAGATGAAGCTGTCGCTAAAGTCGTTAAGTCAATACAGCGCAATAGGGTAGGTCTCAAAGACAAAAATAAACCGATTGGCACATTCATATTTTTAGGACCTACAGGAGTCGGTAAAACACTGTTAGCTAAAAAGTTGGCGGAATATATGTTCGATAGTCAAGAGGCTATTATTCGTGTGGATATGAGCGAATATATGGAAAAATTCAGTGTGTCGCGCCTTGTTGGTGCGCCCCCCGGATATGTGGGTTACGAAGAGGGCGGTCAACTGACCGAACAGGTGCGCCGTAAACCTTATTCCATTCTGTTATTCGACGAAATCGAAAAAGCCCATTCTGATGTGTTCAATCTGTTGCTTCAAGTGCTCGACGAAGGCTTTTTAACGGATAGTTTGGGACGAAAAATAGATTTTAAAAATACCGTTATTATTATGACGTCCAATGTCGGTACTCGTCAGTTGAAAGATTTTGGAAAAGGTGTCGGTTTTGCGCTGCCCAATGCTTCATCGGACATGGACAAGCAATACGTTCACGGCGTGTTACAAAAAGCGTTGAACAAGACCTTTTCACCCGAATTTCTGAACCGTATTGACGATGTTATTATGTTTGACCAACTTTCTCGCGAATCCATCTTTAAAATTATCGATTTGGAATTGGACGCTTTGTATAAACGTATTGCTGACTTGAATTTTAAGTTGGAATTGAGCGATGCGTCTAAAGACTTTTTGGTAGAGAAAGGTTACGATGTTCAATTTGGAGCAAGACCGTTGAAACGCGCCATACAGAAATATGTGGAAGATATGTTGGTTGATGCTTTGCTCGAATCGAAAATAGCAGCCGGAAGCACTGTGAAAATTGATGTGGACACAGAAAAAGAAAAACTCTATATTGTGGAATAAAACAAAAAGCAGTATCTTTGCAAATTCAAAATAAGGGTATGAAAAAAATTCAAATGGTTGATTTGTTCAGCCAATACCAAAAAATCAAGAACGAGGTTGATGCCGGAATTCAAGAGGTTTTAAACACAACTACTTTTATCAAAGGCGGTAAAGTGAACGAATTTCAGGCTAACTTGGAAAAATACCTTGGCGTTAAACACGTTATTCCCGTTGGCAATGGCACCGATGCTCTGCAAATTGCATTAATGGCGCTGGATTTGAAACCCGGCGATGAAGTAATTACCCCGACATTCACGTTTATTGCTACTGCCGAAGTGGTTGCTCTTTTGGGACTTACCCCCGTAGTTGTAGATGTCGATTTCGATACGTTTAATATTGATATAGAAGCGGTTAAACGTGCCATAACGCCTAAAACCAAAGCCATAGTGCCGGTGCATCTGTTTGGTCAAAATGCCGATATGGAAGCCATTTTGGAGTTGGCACGCGAACACAATTTGTTTGTTGTAGAAGATGCCTGCCAGTCGATAGGTTCCGAATATATTTTTAAAAACGGTAAAACCGTTAAATCGGGTTGCATAGGCGATATTGGTTGCACGTCTTTTTTCCCGTCGAAAAACTTGGGTTGCTACGGCGACGGCGGTGCTATTTTTACCAACAACGATGAATTGGCTGCAAAAATGTCTGCCATAGCCAACCATGGTATGGTGGTGCGTTACTATCACGATATGGTAGGTGTCAATTCGCGTTTAGACAGCATTCAAGCTGCGGTGTTGGATGTAAAACTGCCACTTCTCGATAGTTACATAAAAGCCCGCCAAAAAGCGGCTACTGCTTACAATGCGGCTTTTGCCGATTGCAAAAAAATGATACTTCCCGTTGTGTCGGCATTTACCACGCATGCGTATCATCAATATACAATCAAATTAGTAGATGTCAATCGCGATAAACTGCGCCAAATTTTGGCTGACAAAGGAATTCCGGCTATGATTTATTATCCGGTGCCGTTGCATTTGCAAAAAGCTTATCAAGATTCGCGTTACAAAGCGGGCGATTTCCCTGTTGCGGAAAAATTGGCGGCGTGCGTATTGTCGTTGCCGATGCACACCGAATTGGACGATGAACAAATGGCTTACATTACCGAAAATGTGCTGTCGGCTATAGAAGTGTGTTAAAATAGAGATGTATCCGTAGCTCAGTCGGTAGAGCAATTGACTCTTAATCAATGGGTCGTGGGTTCGAATCCCACCGGGTATACAAAGGGCTTGCAATCAATCGATTGCAAGCTCTTTTTATCAGTTAGGGGGCAAATTATGATATGTTTTGAAAAACAAAGATAATTAGATATGGACTGTAATTCTGTAGATAATATTGACAGAATTTGTAAAAAATATAGTAGCTATTGTGATATTATTACAAAAAGATCTGTGACGTTACAATTTGCGTTACGGATATTTTTTTACTAAAAAATTTGGTATATAAAAAAAAAGTTGTAATTTTGCATAAACTTAATAGCGCCTTCAGCAAAGTCCATTCATTTCTAAATAACGAATGTGCCTACCTGAAGGCCATTTTTTATTGTATATTATGATCAAGAATAACACAAAAAAACAACAAAGTGATTCAACCTATCAGTCTACACCTATTAAAGTAGCAGTATTAGTTGATGGAGGTTATTTTATTAAACGGTATAATGTTTTATACAATACAAAAAAAAATAAAACACCTATAGATATTGTACAAGATTTATATTATATCGCTCATTCTCATGTAGGTAACAATAACTATCTGTATCGTATTTTTTTCTACGATTGTGAACCGTTTGCTAAAAAAGTTCATAATCCAATTTCAAAGAAATGTATTGATTTTTCGAAAACACCCGAAGCAGAGCGTCAACGGCAAATTTTTGAAGAGTTAAAAAGGAAAAGGAAGGTAGCTCTTCGTCTTGGAACACTTAAAGATTGTCGTAGTTGGAATATCTATCCATCTATACTTAAAAAATTATTGTCTAAAGAAATAACAATAGATAAAATTACTGAAAAAGATGTTTATTATTCTTTACGTCAAAAGGGTATTGATATGAAAATTGCTGTAGACATCACATCATTGGCGCTTAAAAGGTTTGTTGACAAGATAGTCTTAATTGCTGGTGATTCAGATTTTGTTCCTGCAGCTAAATTAGCACGTCGTGAAGGTATTGATTTTGTTCTTGATCCAATGCATTCTAACCATATTGAAAGTTCATTATATGAACATATTGATGGCTTAAAAAGTATACCACTTCCTAAAAAAAAAGAAATAACAACTTATTTGGCGCAAGTTTACTAACTTGTGCTAATTTTATACCGGAGAGGTTTTTAAAAAAGTTTTATACAAGTTTAAATCGTACGCGCCAAACGCCATTGGTATAGGTGTGGCTGATAATTTTAAAAGTGCCGATTTCCGATGTGTTGGCAATGTGTGCGCCAATACAGGCGCAGATGTCGTAATTGCCTATTTGGATTAAACGTATAGTTTCGTGTGCATTGTCGGGAAGTTTACTCAAATCGACCAAATCCGCAGCATCTTGATACGTGGTTAAATCCTCATAAACAGTCAGATGCGAATTAATAACATCATTCACGCGATTTTCAATTTCGGTAATTTGCGCTTCGGTGGGCGCAGCTGCCAAAAGGTAATCGCATTTGCTCTTTTTACGCTCAATGTGGCTGTTGCGCGAGCGCGGGCAACCGAACATTCGCACCATAGTTTGGTTTAGAATATGTTCGGTGGTATGCATTGGCGCAAGTGCGTCATTTTGAAACTTGGTTTTTGCCGCATTTGTAAAATTGTTCTGTTCCATTTTTCCATGTTTAAGTGATAGGCAAATGTACAAAAATTACATCTGAAATTAAAACTGCGCAATCATTTTGTTTGAAAGAATAATCTCTGTACCTTTGCAGCCGATTTTCAATGTTTATGCATAAACTCAGTACGTCATCATTGTCGGTTATCCGATTTCGCCGTTATAGCCGTAAAGCTTACGCCGTATTTTGCTCGTTGCATCGCCATGTAACTATCGGGCATCTTGCGTGCGAAATTGCCGACAGACAATTGAAAAAATCTAACGTTGCCTGCCAAATTGCTGATTACGACTGTTTTGATGGCAGCGAAAATCCATTGGAAACGTTCCCCGAAGAGGAAAATTTTGCCTTTTTACAACTGCCTGTTGTTAATGTTACTACACGAAATGAAGTTGCTGCTGCTGCGGTAGCGCATCTTATTGTATATTCATTTTTAAGCTATCGGCACTTTTGTGGTCGGTAGCTTTTTTATTTATAATTAGTTTAAAATGAAAAAGTTAGTCTGTTTTATTTTAGGAATTTCGGCATTTGCGGTTACTGTGGCTACTGCTCAAATGCCATCCGACACTATTCCAATGCACCAACTCGATGAAGTAAACGTGGTGGCTACCGGTAGCCAAGTAGCAAGTGATGCGCTGTACACAATTATTTCACTGTCGGCTGCCGAAATTGCAACTTTGCCGGTGCAAACTGTCAACGAATTGCTCGATTATTTGCCCGGAGTGGATGTGCGCACAAGAGGTGCCAACGGTGTTCAGGCAGATATTTCAATGCGTGGCGGCACTTTCGATGAAGTGCTGATTTTGCTCAATGGCGTGAATACTACCGACCCGCAAACAGGGCATGCGTCTCTCGATATTCCTATCGAACTGAATATGGTGGAACGCATTGAAGTGCTGAAAGGTACGTCGATGAACTTATTCGGGCTTTCGGCGTTTAGCGGAGCTATCAATATCATTACCAATACCACTGATAAACGACTTGTAAAAGCTGCCGTAACGGGCGACACATACGGCTCTTTTGCGCCCAATTTGGGGTTTAACTATTCCACGCGTAAATGGCGTTTTATGGCGTCGGCAAGTTATAACCAATCGAATGGCTACATTAAAAACACGGATTACAAATACGGAAATCTTTTTTTTCAGAGCGGGTATAGGGATTCGTTACTTGGTAATTGGGATTTTCAAATTGGCGGTCAGCTCAAGCAATTCGGTGCTAATTCGTTTTATTCGTTAAAGTTTCCCGACCAATTTGAGGCGACAAAGACGCTGATTGCAGCTTTGCGTTGGAATAAGCATTTGGGAGCTTTCGGGCTTGAAGCATCGGCATTTTACCGCACGCATTACGATAGATTTGAACTTTTTCGTGAAAACGTGGCTGCGTTTCCTTCTTGGTACACGGGACACAATTATCATGTTACCGATGTGGCGGGTGGAAATGTAAAAGGCGCTTGGTACTCGCGCATCGGCAAGCTGGCTGTTGGTGTTGAATTGCGTAACGAACATATTTTCAGCAATGTGTTGGGCGATTCGTTGAAAACGCCGCGACAAGTGCCGTTTGCGCCGGACTCTATTCAGTTCATTTTTGCCAAAAATCGTCTGAATATCAATTATTTTGCCGAGCAATCTTTTTTCGTCGGCAATTTTTCAGCATCGATAGGCTTTTCGGGGAACTACAACACGCTTTTTCGGCATAATTTTGCTTTTGTCGCCAATGTCGGTTATGCGTTTACCAAAAACGGCAGTCTCTGTCTTAATGTCAATCGTGCGTTGCGTTTGCCGACTTTTACCGATTTGTATTATAAAAGTGCTACCCAGATAGCCAATCCCGAGTTGATGCCGGAAGAGAGTCTGACAACGGAAATAAGTTTGCGCTGGGCGGATTACGGTCTGCGTACGACTTTTAACGTCTATTACCGCATGGGACAAAATATTATAGACTGGGTTAAAACGCCCGAAGCTGAAAAATGGCAAAGCGTGAACCATACGCGCATAGATGCCGTCGGCGGTGAGGCGGAAATAGGTTACCGTTATGGGTATTGGTTAAAAAATATCGCTGTGAGTTATGCCTACTGCCATTTGAATAAAAATGCCGGCGAATTGATGTCGAAATATGCGCTCGACTACTTGAAGCACAAACTTACGTTCAATTTGGAACACGGAATCTATAAAGGTTTTGGAGCATCGTGGCAATTAATGTACCAAAACAGAACAGGTAACTATTTGGATATCAACGGCGCAACAATGGCTTATACCCCTGTTTGGTTGTTTGACGGTCGCATTTATTGGAAAAATCCGACAATTAATGTTTTTGTGGAAGGCAGCAATCTGCTGGGCACGCACTATTACGATTATGGCGGCATTGAGCAGCCCGGACGTTGCATAAAAGCCGGTATCTGCGTTAATTTAAAATTGAACGAAAAAAACAGTAAATGAGGTTTTTAGCGTTTAGCGTTTTTGCCAAAACGGTTCCAGCGAATTTTGCCTTGAAACCATGATTTGTCTTTGTCCAACGACAACCAAATAAATACCGGACGTCCAACTATATGGTCTTCAGGTACATAGCCCCACGAGCGACTGTCGGCTGAATTGTGGCGGTTGTCGCCCATCATCCAATAGTAGTCCATTTTGAAAGTGTAGCTGTCGGCAGGCTGACCGTTGATGTAGATGGTGCTGTCTTTTACTGCTAACTCATTGCCTTCGTAATTGTGTATAATACGTTGATAGATAGGCAATTCTTCGATTGTAAGTTGTATTGTAGCCCCTTTTTTCGGAATATAGATAGGACCAAAATTATCGCGCGTCCAATGAGAGTATGCGCCTAACGGATAGACTTCGCCGCCAAAAAATTCGGGTTCGATAACCATTTTTGTAATATGTGAGTTGCGTTCCAACTCTTTTTTTGAAGCTGCTGTTAGCGGAAAATGGTAAATCGGAAAATTACCGTCTAAATTCATGTAACTGAGTTCTTTAGCCATGGTGTTTTTAGTCACCAAATGGCGGTCGTCAACGCTGATACCCAACGATTCAAGGAAACTTGGGTTGAGATAAGTACCGTCAGTTTGCACAAAATAGTTGTATTGCACGCCTTCAAAATCTGTTTGTGGCTTTCCGTTGATATATACTTGATTGTTAATGATTTGAAGAGAGTCGCCGGCAATGGCTATGCAGCGTTTTACATAATTTTCGCGTCTGTCCACCGGTCGGTAAACAATTTCGCCAAAAACATCCTTATTTTCATTCACAAAATAGCGTCCTAAATGGTAGCAAAGTGTGTAGTAATCAGGATTTTGTTGCAATGTTGCTACTGTGTCGCCGGCAGGAAAATTGAATACCACAATATCGTTGCGTGCTATCGTGTCCCTTCCTTTTAGGCGTTTGTAGTCCCAATGCGGTTTTTCGATGAATGATTTGCCGCCGCCAAGCCAATTAGGAAACGTATGTTGCACCAACGGAAACGACAGAGGTGTGTTTGGAATACGCGGACCGTAACTGGCTTTACTTACATATAAAAAATCGCCTACAAGCAGACTTTTTTCCAACGAAGAAGTGGGAATTTGATAGTTTTGGAACAGGTAGAGATTGATGAAATAGACGGCTATCAAAGCAAACAGAATGGCATCAATCCAACTAAAAATGGAATATAGAGTGTTGTTTTTTGTGCGTTTCCAAAAATCCCAAGGAATATATCGAGTAATGAATGCATCGAAAATGAACGGTAGCAACAGTAGCCACCAAAAATTATTTACCCATACAATGAAAAGAATGTAGATGGTGCTCCAAATACTGAATTTTATCCATTGTTTTTTTTCAACTGTTTTCAGTTGATTCAATGGGATATGTTTTTTCATTTCACTTCTTTTTTGTGTCATGTTGCTCTGTTTTTAAAATTTAAGTAGGTCGTTCATGGTTAGAAATCCTTTTTTACCGCACACAAATTCGGCTGCTATCACGCTCCCAAGCGCAAATCCTTCGCGGTTTTTAGCGCTGTGTGTTATCTCTATGCTGTCTGCATCACTTTCGTAGCGCACTGTGTGTATGCCGGCAACTTCGCCTTCGCGTAGGGCTTCTATGGCAATTTCATTGGGTGTGGCGGTTGTGCCGAGCGTCCATTTATCTTTGCGGTCGAGATTGCTGATAATGCCATCGACCAATGTTAAAGCTGTTCCGCTTGGTGCGTCTAATTTATGAATGTGGTGCACTTCTTTCATGGTTACGTTGTAAGCAGGAAATTGGTTCATTAGTTTCGCCAAGTGCTTGTTGAGTTCAAAAAACAGATTGACACCCAAACTGAAATTGGAACTCCAAAATAGTGTGTAACCGTTTTTTGCGATTTCGTCCTTTATTTCAGGAAGTTGCGAAGTCCAGCCCGTTGTGCCGGAAACTACGGCAACACCGGCTTTCCACGCTCGGCAGTAGTTATTTATGGCTGCTGTCGGAGCAGTGAACTCTATTGCTACATCGGCACTTTTGAAAGCGTCCGACTCAAAATCGTTCTGATTGTCTATATCTATGCGACACACCACGTCGTGTCCGCGCGACAAAGCCACCTTTTCGATGATTTTGCCCATTTTGCCGTATCCGATTAATGCAATTTTCATAATTCTTAGTTTTCTCGTAAGAAGTCTAAAGCTTCAAATATTTCGTTTTTAGTTGCTGTTTGGTTGATATGTACTTGACCGATTTCCGATAGCAAGGTGAAATTGATACCGCTGCCGTCGTTTTTTTTGTCGTGAAGCATCAATTCGTAAAGTGTTTCGTAGTGCTCGCACAAAAAAGTCGGTTGACCGTAATACTCTTTGCAGTAACTCAATAATTCGGTTACCGTAGAAGACGGAAAATTCATTTTGATATGCGACAAGTACAGTTCGCACACCATGCCCCACATTATCGCATAGCCGTGCAGTACAGGTTGTTTTGTTTGGTGCGAAAGCGTTTCGATGGCGTGACCAATAGTGTGTCCGAAATTGAGCGATTTGCGTATGCCCGTTTCTTTCGGGTCTTCAGCCACAATGCGTTGTTTTATAGCGATATTGGCTTCGAGTATGGGACAAAACTTGCTCCATTCTTGTTTCTCCAGCGAAAGAGCGAGCAGGGTAGCATACTCTTTTTTGCTGCTGATAAGAGCGTGTTTAATCATTTCGGCAAAGCCTGAATAGAGATTTTTATTGTCGAGCGTAGCAAGAAATTGTGTGCCGACAAGTACCGCTTGTGCCGGTGCAAAAACACCTATTTCGTTTTTCAGTCCATTGAAATTGATGCCCGTTTTTCCGCCGGTGGCGGCATCTACAATGCTGAGTAGGGTGGTGGGTATATTTATAAATCGACAACCGCGTTTAAAAGTAGCAGCCGCAAATCCGCCAATGTCTGTTACCATGCCTCCGCCGAGGTTGATAACGAGCGAATGACGTGTTGCGCCGTGTGTGCTGAGTTCGTTCCAAATGTATGTGAGTGTGTCGATGTTTTTGTGTTCGTCGCCTGCGGATATGGTAATGAGGCGACTTTTGCGCAGTTTTTCGATAGTAAGAATTATGGGCAAGCAAAAACGTTCCGTATTCTCATCAGAGATGATGAAAATGGCTTCCGACTGGAAAGTTGCCAGCTCCTGTTCCAAAAGTGGCACGATAGTGTCGGCAATGATAATTTTGCTTTGGCGCATATTCCGTAGATTAAGTGTACAAAGTTACAAAAAAACTCAATAGTTATGTATGTTTTTCATAATTCCGTAAACGATTAAAATTTTGCTTTATTATTTGGAAATAGATTATTGTTGAAATCAAGTTGTGCAAAGTATCAAATTATGAGGCTTTTAACCGAAAAATACTTGTAAAATTGGGTCTTAATGAAACAAAAAAGCAGGAGAAATTCCAATTTATCGAAGAAAATCCCTGCTTTTAAGCAATTATACACTTGCAATTTTAATAGTTGCGTGCAAAAACTACGCGTTGTGCCGACGGTTTACCGGTTACTATACATTTCCCAGGTGTTTTGTCGCCGTTTAGCGGTATGCAGCGTATAGTGGCTTTTGTTTCCTGTTTGATGCGCTCTTCGGTTTCGGAAGTTCCGTCCCAATGGCACATAAGGAAACCGCCTTTTTCTATTTCTACTTTAAATTCGTCGTAGCTGTCCACTTCGCGAGTTACCGAAGTGCGGAAATCTAAGGCTTTTTTGTAGATATTAGTTTGAATATCTTCCAATAAGTCTTTTACGTACAATTCGATGCCTTCCATTGTTACGGTTTCTTTTTTGAGCGTATCGCGGCGCATCACTTCTATTGTACCGTTTTCGAGGTCGCGCGCACCGATAGCCAAACGCACGGGAACTCCCTTCAATTCGTATTCGGCAAATTTCCACCCCGGCTTCCGATTGTTGCTATCGTCATATTTTACGCTGATACCGATGGCTTTCAGTTGTGCTATTATGGTAGCCACTTTTTCGGAGATAGCATTACGTTGTTCGTCGTTTTTGTAAATGGGGACAATTACCACTTGGAAAGGTGCTAATTTAGGAGGCAGCACCAAACCGTTGTTGTCGGAGTGTGCCATGATGAGTGCGCCTATCAGACGTGTAGATACGCCCCACGATGTTGCCCAAACGTATTGTAGTTTGTTTTCTTGGTCGATAAATTGTACATCGAACGCTTTGGCAAAATTCTGTCCCAAGAAGTGCGAAGTACCTGCTTGCAAGGATTTTCCGTCTTGCATCAAAGCTTCTATGCAGAAAGTTTCTACTGCACCAGCAAAACGTTCATTAGCCGATTTTATGCCTTTAATGACGGGAACAGCCATATATTTTTCGGCAAAATCGGCATAAACATCAAGCATTTTGCGCGCTTCTTCCAAAGCTTCTTCTTCGGTGGCGTGGGCAGTATGTCCTTCTTGCCACAAAAATTCGGCAGTACGCAGGAATAGGCGTGTGCGCATCTCCCAACGCACAACGTTAGCCCATTGGTTGCACAAAATAGGCAGGTCGCGGTACGACTGAATCCAGTTTTTATAAGTGCTCCAAATTATGGTTTCCGAAGTTGGGCGTACAATCAGTTCTTCTTCCAATTTTGCTTCAGGGTCGACTACCACACCGGTGCCGTCGGGGTTCGTTTTAAGGCGATAGTGTGTTACTACGGCACATTCTTTGGCAAAACCTTCCACATGGTCGGCTTCTCTGCTCAAAAACGATTTCGGAATAAATAGAGGAAAATAGGCGTTGATATGTCCCGTTTCTTTAAACATATCGTCCAATTGTCGTTGCATTTTTTCCCAAATTGCATATCCGTACGGTTTAATGACCATGCATCCGCGTACAGCCGAATTTTCAGCCAAATCCGCTTTTATGACTAAGTCGTTGTACCATTGTGCGTAGTTCTCTTCTCGCGATGTCAGTTCTTTCAATTCTTTTGCCATATTCTTTGTTTTTTCAATGTTTGTTGTTCTGTTATTTATCAACGTTTAGTTTAAAACTTATAATTCCGTTATTTTTATGTCGGGCGTAATGATTAAATCATTTAAATTTACGTGTTCCCACAGTAGTAATTTGCCTTTGTAACCTATTTGCATAAATTCGTCGATTAAATCAGGTATGTAACTTCCAATGGTTTGTGTTGATTTTTTTATGTCGGTGGTTATCAATCCATTATAAAATTTAGTACCTGCGCTTTCTGTTTGGCAGTCGTCCAGCGAAAACAGGTCAATAATTTGATGTTTTTCATCAAGTGTTACCACGCCGTTGTTTACAATCAAACCTTTCTTTATCAACACTTTATTGGCAGCAATCCGTTGCATTATCGTGGCATTTTGTCGGGCAGTGCCATTAGTTCGTTGGCTTTGCCGAGTTTTGTTTCCATAACTTTTTGCGGTAACGGTAAATTGTATGTGCGTTTTTGCAAAGTATCCAAATGTGTTCGCCAAGCCGTGTCCAACGGATGGCTTTTTTTATTGAAAATACGCGTCATCCAAACAGTATCGATAGTTACATTTTTGTCATCAGTTTGTTCCGATGCGCAAAAAATGCCCCATAGTTTTATCGGTTGCGAACGCATTGTGTGTGTTACGGTAATTTGCCTTTTAAGTGTATCGCCGTGCATGCGATGTCTGATAGAATCGATTGTGCCGTCGGTATATTTTACGCCGAATTCCATAGTCGGTGCCGGTAGTGTGTCCGATTTTGATAGTTTTAACACATACGACCATATTAATTTATCGCCTTTGGTCAAAAAATTGCTGTCATGCCATTCAAAACGCAGTGAATCTGTCGCTTTCAGAGCATAGTGAAACCGTGTGGGGCGCATCCAAATGTTGATGGTATCTATCGTGTCATTAGCGGGGTTTAATTCGGGGTGATAAACGTAATTGTCCACGTCCGTTTCCATTTGAGTGAGTTGTAGTTCTACCGCATCGTATATGGCACTCAGTTGTTTGGAATTCTTTGTGTACCAATCCAATGAAGTTTCAAATTCTTCGCGTGTTAGTCCATGTTTTTCAAACACAGCGTTGATGTACTGTTGGCGTATGGCTTTTTGTTCAATAGGTACACGGATGTTAACGGCTGCGGTTGTTAAGTGCAAATCAACTAAAACATCCGTCATTTCTTTTTCCGATAGCACGTTGAACGGTTTTATATGGCATGCTGAGCAGATAAAAGCCACGAGCAAGCACCAAAGAATTTTATGAAATTTGGACAATGGCATCAATTCTTCTTTTTGTGTTTAGTGTATTTGTCTAATGTGAGGCTAAAGTCTTGTCTGAAAAACAGTAAAAGAATAATAATTCCTACTGTAATGGCACTATCGGCAATATTGAACACGGGGCTGAAAAAAATATCGCCGCCTATCCATGGAACCCAATCGGGTATCACAAAGAGCGGGAAGTAGAACATATCCACCACTTTGCCCATTAAAAACGGAGCATAACCTCCTGCTTCGGGAAACAATTCAGCGACTTGAAACGGTGTGCTTTCGCTGAATATGAGACCGTAAAACAGTGAATCGATGACGTTTCCAATCGCACCGGCTACTATCAATGCCACACACACAATGTACGAAGTTTTGTATTTATCGCGTATTAAAAGATACAGATAATAGATGGCAAAGGCAATGACGACAATGCGGAATAGCGTGAGAAACAGTTTGCTACCCAAAGTGATACCGAAAGCCATGCCCGGGTTTTCCACAAATACGATTTGAAACCAGTCGAATACATGAACGCTTTCGCCCAGTGTAAACGATGTTTTGATGAAAATCTTTAAAACTTGATCGGCAATGAGAATTATTCCCATTACCAGATAGACCCATCTCTTTTTGCTCATAAATGATTTTTTTTCAAAAAAAGCCCTTTCCTGAAACGTGGAAAAGGCTTTTTGGGCACTATTGCTTGTTGTTATACTTTGCCTTCTTTCGCTTCAATGGTCAAGGTGGCGTGTGGCACGGCGCGCAAACGCTCTTTAGGTATCAGTTTGCCCGTAATGCGGCAAATACCGTAAGTTTTGTTTTCAATACGTACCAAAGCAGCTTGCAAATGTTGAATGAACTGCATTTGACGTTGTGCTAAATGTCCTGCCGATTCTTTTGACAAGGTAGATGCACCTTCTTCCAATGTTTTGAATGTTGGTGAAGTGTCTTTTACGTCGTTACCATCGGAGTTGCTTACATAGGAGCGCAACTCATCGTATTCTTCTTGTGCTTTCTTCAATTTGTACAAAATGATGGCTTTAAATTCGGCTAATTCTTCGTCGGTGTACCTCTTTTTCTCGCTCATAATTGTAAATATTTAGAGTTTATTGTTTTGTGTTATTTGATTGTGCGAATATACATTATTTTGTAGAAACTGCCAAAAATAGTTATTAACAAGCCTAAAGGCTAGAATTCCGTTCTTGTGGTGCCGTTGGTATAAATGTAGCCTTTATAACCGTTCTGCATGGTAGATGTAGTATATACGTTTTGTATACCGCTTCCGGGTATGGTGTGTGTGGCTACTACTTGCCAATTAGTAAGCGTTGCGGGGTTGCCGTTAGGCGCGGTTACTGTCCAATAGTGCATTTTTTGCGACATCCATGATGTATTGGTAATGCTTCGTCCACATTTGTTGATGAAGAACGAGTAAGTATTCCAGTCGCGTTGCGATACGGTGACTTGCGTCATGGGATATGTGGCACCGTTATAAATTAAATCGACTTTCCAATTGTCAGCATCGCCGTAAAACACATCAGCTATCACTTTGCCTTTTAGATTGTTACTTGTAAATGAATTACCGTCTTGTGTCCACGATGTGGTACCCCAATCCCAAGTGAAGTCGCTGTAGGTTTCGTTACCGTTATAAACGCGGATTTGGCTATCAGCGATACTCTTTCCTGTCGCTTTGGAGTAGTAGTTTTTAATGGTATTACCCGTTACTTCGTAGATGGCGTAGCCGTTTGGCGTACCGTCGGTGCAAAGATTTGACCACCACCATCCGCCGCAAATAGCAGCGTGTACATGCTCGAAAATAGGTTGTCCGTTGCGTGTCTTATAGCCGTTATGAGCGTAGAATTGCGGGTAGTGCGTGTGTCCAATCATAATGTGTGCTTCGTTAAAGTCAGTCATTAAGTTTAGCACATCGCTGTAATGGCGCGTTTTGTTCACATTACCACCGCTGTCCGTACCACCGTTGCGAAAGGGAATGTGCCCTACGAAAATCAATAACATTTCCTCTTTATTGGGAACGCAAGCAAGGTCTTCTTTGAGCCATGCCAATTGTTCTTCGTTGTAACCGGCGTAGTAGTTACAGGCGTTGTTGCCGAGTGAGTGCACTACCACGTTGTCCATTACTACAATGTGCGCCTTACCGCGGTTAAACGAATAGTCGGTTGGACCGAAATAATTGACGTAAGTTATCGTAGATGCGTAGTCCGAAACATTGGCATAATTGTAATTGTGGTCGTGGTTACCTATACAGTTGAAAATGGGGAAATAGCCATAATCTTTATTGATGGTAATATTGCCTAACAGCGATTGCATGGTACCCCACAGTGAGTTGTTGTCGTATAAAATATCGCCTAGCGTCATGCCGTAAATGTTTTCCCACGAGCCATTATTAAAAGTACTCTGGAAATCGGGTATGGATTCGTCACGGAAACGGTCGGCATGCCATGTGTATTTACATTGTGGGTCGGAAATGGCTACAAAGGTAAAATTCGTTTCATCTTTGTCCAATTTTTCAAGTGTGAAATCGATGCGGTTTTGCTTGGTAAAGTCAAGTTGTGTCGTACTGAAAAAAGCCGGCATTTTTTTGGTATTTACTTCTATTTTGTAGTCGGCAGGTGTAGAGTAGTAAATGTTGCGCGCCCTGCTGTCAGCTACAAATTGGTAACAGCCGTTTTTGTCGGTTTTTGTGTAGTGATAGCCGTCTGTAACGGGAACATTGGGAACTCCTTTACCGGTTGTTTTATCGGTAATATAGCCGTACACGTTGTTTTTCGGGTCAATTACTGTTGGTTGTACGTCAGTGTAAGTATTGCCTTCGGCAGCATCGGCGGTGGCTTCAACGTTGGGATTCACTGCTTCGGGAAGCGGTGGCAAGTTTTCTTCACAAGAGTTTAATGTTAGACATAAAACTGTTGCGGATGCTAAAAATAAAAATTTGTACGTATTCATAATACAAGTGTATTTTTATGGTTTTAATTATACGATATGATTGAAATTTGAATGTTGTCAAGGTAAATGCGGTGTTGTGCGCTACCTGCTGCCTCACCGTCGGGGCGATAGGTGCCGATAGCTATCCGCGAAGTGGGTTCTACATTATTGATGATGAAACTGTAGTCTTTCCATTCGTTGGTATTATGAGCTGTCCCTTTTTTTACCACGGTACGCGTACCTCCCGATATGTAATTGTAGTTTATGCCTTTGTCGCCGGTGTCGGCAAAGGTGCCACCGTCAATTACTTCAACAATGTAAATCGGTGTATCCCAAGTGCTTATTCCACTAAAGTAGGGTGCTAAGCTGATTGTAAGTTTAATAGTGGCAGTGCCGGTGAGTGCCGAAAGTGGTGGCGTAACAATTTCGCCGGTCATGCTCGATGCGCCGCATTTAACGTATCCAGGGCCAACTAAAAGAGAATTTGCCGTTGTGTTTTCAATTATTTGTCCCCATGTTTTCAGACGCGAATTGCTGCCGACTATTGCTTTGCCAATAGTGCTAAATAGTCCCATATTAACATCGGAAGTAACTAAATAGATACTGGCATCTGAACTGTAAGGGTCTGTTCCTGAGGCTTTTGGTAAAGAGGTGAGTGAACTGCGTTGAGTAGATGAGTAACCGGCTAAACCGATGACGGCTTCTCCGCCCCAAATCATTTCGCCAAAATCTTCGTATAAAATAGTGTCTCCGACAGCGGCTGTAGCGGGCATTGTTACCACTTTCGATGCGGCTGTGGTTACTTTTTTGATACCGTAATCACCATTTCCTGCTGTTACTTTCACGTAGTAAGTGGTGGACGGTTCTAATCCTGAGAAGAAGAAACCTGCCCATTTCTGAATTTTAAACGATGTACTTGTCGGGTCCCAAAGCAAAACGGGGTTAGAAGCATTTCCACCTTTCGTGCCATTTCCTCCTTTGGCTAAAAAGTCCCAAGCCACGACGCAATTTTTGCAAGTTGCATCGGTGTAAAGAGCGGCATTGTAAGTTTGTGCTGCATCGAGTTCGAGGCTTTGGAAGTTGGTAATTGACCATTCTACACCAAAACCGTTGGCAGTAATTGGATTGACTGTCCCGCCCGATTTATTGGCTTCTCTCAAGCGTATTTGTACGCCACGACTGATTTCTCCTTCCTGAAATCTTACTTTACCCATGTCAACAGGAATTTCGCTCACTTTACCTTTATCGAACGACAGGGCTTTGTCGTAGTGCGAACTTAGGATTGTGGCACTGTACGAATTGTCCGCTGTTACGATATTGATGTTGATGCTGTCAATGCCTGAAACAGGCAAACAGCCAAACCAAATGGGTTTTGAAATGTCCGGTTGGTTCAATGTGATGCTTTTTGATGCTGTTGTAGCGTTGCCGGCGATGTTTTTATCGGCTGTAATGACAATTCTCTCAACGGTGGTCAAACCAAGAGGTATGTCGATTAATGTCAATTTGCCATAAGCAGTTTGGTGGACAAAGTTGAGCGTGGCTTCGTTTGGAAATTCGCCATAAGTTTCGCTTACAGCTGTCAGTACCATAGCGTTTTTTGCGGGAGCGTCGGTGCGTGCCGTTTGTGTAATGGGAACAGTGATATTAGTGCCTGTCAGGTCGTTGTCCGCAGGATAAACGGCTTTAAAGATGTATGAACCGCTGTTGTCGTCGTTAAGCGTAGCTCGCAGAATTCCCGTCCATTGATTTTCACTCAATTCGCTTACGGTGCCTACAAAACTTCCTTGTGGGTCTGTTGCTCCGTTGAGACTTATCCTTATTTGGTCGCCTTCTTCCCAAACAACAGGATAGAGACCATCGATGTTTTCACCAAAGCCGGCTTTGGTTTGGATACCGTTTTTCTGTTGTGGCGCGGAAATATTGAACGTGACGGTTTTTCCGATGTTTTGTTGTTCTTCTTCTTCACACGCAGTAAAGCATCCGATAATCATAGGTAAACCTATAGTCATTAATACTATTTTTTTTGCTAATGTTTTGTTTTTCATTTTGTTAATGTTTTATTTTGCAAATATTGTGTTTTTACATTTTATTTTCGGATAATTATTTTTAAGGTCTGTTGGTTGATAGTACACAGGTAAATTCCTGATTCTATTTCGCTTATATTGAGCGTATTGTCGTTGATTGTGCAGTAACGAATACAGCGTCCGGCTAAATCGTACAATTGCACTTTAGTAGTTCCTGATGGAATACCATAGAAACGCAGAACTGAACCTTCTTGCAGTGCAAAAATATTGTTTCCCACGGTATATTCGGTGGTTGTGGGTGTTTTTTTCCAAAGTGCCGTCAGTTGCACGTTACCATATTGGTTTTGACCTACATTCTGACCGGCTGTGTAGCTGTTTCCCCACTTCCAAGTGCCCTCATCGGCTGAAGTTACCAGCCACGTTTCAAACGTGTAGTTGCCTCTGATGGGTGCAGCGGCGAGGGATAGGTTGTTATTGGCGTAGTAAGTAGTCGTTTGCGGAGAGGTGCCGTCGTTGTAATCGTAAGTAATGGTGTAGGGGAGTGCTGTCCATTGGGCGTAGAGTGTAGCTGTTGCACCGTTTACAGCTAAGTTGGTGAAAGATTGACCAACAGCATAAGCCATACCGGTACCGTTTGCTGTTGTGTTCCATCCTGCAAATTTATAACCTTCGCGAACAAATTGGTTAGCTGTGGTTACGTAGGTTTGACCGGTAGTGCAAGGCTGATTGTTCATTAAACCGGTTCCGCCGTTGGCGTTGTAAACTACGGTGTAGCCGGTTTGCCACATGGCTGCCAATGTGAGCGTGCTTCCCGGATAGAAATAGTAAGCAGTATTGGGATTTTGATATTGTAAGCGTACTTCTTCGGGTGTCATGGCATAGTTCATTATACCCACATTTTTCATTTTTCCTTTGAAGTAAGTGTTGTCCTCTATCGTACCGGTGGAATTGGGGTCACCGCCAATAGCCATAATGGTGGCATCGTAGTTTGGTGCAATATTGCCCGAAACAGCTACCGTGTCGCAGTATTGGTTGCCATCAAGGTAAGCGGTTAGTTTTGTCCCTGTGTACACAAGGGTAAGCATATGCCAACCGGATTCTAAACTTGCCCATGTGCGCGCACCGACACTCGCTTTGTTGATGGTAGCAACTGATGCCGCTGTTTTTGTTGATACTTGGAAACCGATGTAAGCTCCACCGTTGGAGGCGTAAATTTTCCATCCTCCGCTTTGCATACAGCTTATTAGTGAGCTGTTGGTGTTGTTTATGGATGTGGTAAATGTAGACCAATCTTCGTTGAACACCCATACGTTAGCGGTGAATTTTTGGTAGTTGTAGTTGGCAATGTAAGGTTTAAGCGATACAGCCGTTGCACCGTCAAAGTTGACTTCATCGTCTGCCGAAGTTTTGAAACTTTGATGGTTACTCAGATATTTTTCACCTGTCCCATTCCATCCATAGAATGCGCTGCCGCTTTTTGTCGGGTGGAAAACTTCTTGCGGTATAGCAGTAATGGTTTCCGTGATTGTACCTGTTGCACCTTTGTACGTACCGCCATTGGTATTGATAGAGACGGCTCGGCGTGTTGTCCAGTTGGCCGTCAATGTTTCTTCTTTGTCGCGGAAGAAATAGTAAGTTGTGTTGGGATTTTTATATTGGCGGTCTACTTCTTCAGGCGTCATAGCATAGTTCATTATGCTCACGTTTTTCATTTTTCCTTTGAAGTAGCTATTATTTTCTATTGTGCCGGTAGAATTGGGGTCACCGCCAATAGCCATAATGGTAGCTTCGTAGTTTGGTGCAATGTTGCCCGAAATAGCTATAGGAGTGCAATATTGCTGACCGTCTAAGTATCCGGTCATGTTAGTACCGTCAAATACTAAAGTAAGCATGTGCCAACCAGCTTCCAAATCTTTCCACATTTTTGCACCTTCATTGGAATTGTTTATCAACGCTGTTTGTTCACCGGCTTTGGTGGTACATTGGAAACCGATATAAGCACCGCCGTTAGAGGCGTAAATTTTCCATCCTCCGCTTTGCATACAACTTATTAGTGAACTGTTGGTGTTGTTTATGGATGTGGTAAATGTAGACCAATCTTCGTTGAACACCCACACGTTGGCAGTAAATTTATCGTAATTGTAGTTGGCAATGTAAGGTTTTAGCGATATAGCCGTCGATCCGTCGAAAGTAACTTCTTCAAATGACGATGAAGTGAAATTTTGACAGTTGCTAATGAAAGGTTCTGCTGTTCCGCTCCATCCTAAAAATGATTTGGAGTCGTGTGTGGGTTGCTCTATGATTAGCGTTGGCGAGTCAATCAATTCATGGTGAATGTCTGAAGATCCTTTGTATAACCCTCCGTTTGGATTGATTGTCAATGCTTTGGAAGAAACTTGCCATTGTGCGTAGAGTGTAATAGTGTTGCCGGGATCCACCAAATTGGTAATGGCTTGTTTGTCGGTGTACGCATCGCCGCTGTCATCGTATTGGGTGTTCCATCCCGTAAATGTGTGGTGTCGGCGAGTGAAAGCATTAACGCTCAAGGTGTAAGTCTGGTCGGGCTGGCACGATACACTGCTCATTGTTCCGGCTCCACCGTTGGCGTTATAAATAATGGTATAACCCTCTTCCCATTCTGCTTTCAAATTGGCATCAATATCGGCGCAGAAGTAATAAGCGGTGTTTGGATAATTGTATTGGTTGATGATTTCACTGGGCGTCATGGCGTGATGAAGAATGCTCACATTTTTTAATTTTCCATTGAAAGGTGTTCCGTGAACGGACGCCGTTGTTGAAGTTACCGAACGTGTACTGTTAAACACTTCGATTGCATCAATGTAGCCACGCAGTACAGCACCGTCGTAAGTAAGAGTAAATTGGTGCCAACCATCGGTCAGAGTATTACTCTCCTTGTTAGTAGTAAAAATGCGTTTTTCGTTACCGTAATATTCGAAGCGGAGGTTAGTGGTTTGAGCATTCAGCACAATATCAAAGCCGTTATTCAATGCATCAACATTTATGCGCAGACGTGTTGCTTTATCTGTCCATTTTTCTATATAAGCCCATGCGTTCACCGTAAATTTGTCGTTGAATCGATAATCGCTACCATTGACAATTGTGTAGCTTTCTGTGCCATTAAAAGTGGTTTCGTTGCTTGACGAGCAAGGAATGTTTTGGTAGTTACTAAGATATTTTTCGCCACTACCGCTCCAGCATTTGAAAATTTTTGTCAAATGTTTTGGAAAATTGATAGGCATTGGCAACGAAACAACATCTATGTTCTGTAAATCGGATTTAGTGTCGTAAGTTCCGCCGTTTGGGTTGATAGAGAGCAAATAAGAACGCCATTGTGCATATAGTGTTGAATTGTTGCCCAATACACTTGCATCTACCGATAGAGTTGCAGGGTAAGCGGTGCCGCTACCGTCGGCTTTGGTATTCCAACCATTGAGCGCAAAGCCTTCACGGGTAAATGTTGGCAGTTTACGTCCATTAAAAGTTTCGTATGCGTCATACACAAAGAGACCGCCTTGAGGTACGGAAATTTTATCTAATCCGTTGGTAGATGCGTTGTTGCCTAAATAAATGGTATGTCCCATATGGGTTTCGCGGTACATTTTTCCGCCTATCGTTCCATTAACACTTTTACTGTCGAATACGGTGTGCCAATTGATACCGTCAGCCGATACTTCGGTTTTTGTACCATAGTAGGCGCGTGGTAGTGCATTGTTCCAAAAGTGGAAAATTTTGAGGTAAGCTACTTGTTGAGGACTGCCCAAATCCACTACTACATAGGAGTTGTTGTAGGTGCCGGCATCGGCGTAGGCAGTGTTGGTGGTGTCGCCGTCAACTATTTTGTCAATGTTGGCTATGGTAATTTCAGTACCTTCGGCTGTGTAGGCTTTTACCGTTTTGTTAAATGCTACATTTTCGCCATTGCTGTTGTAAGCTTTTATTTCTATCCAATGATTAATGTCGTTGATGGTATTGCCATTGGCGTAGTCGCGTATGTAGCGTATAGCTTCTGTTCCTTCCGTTGCATTGGGATTGAGCGTCAACGTACAAGCAGCCGGTGTCCAATCGGCGTAGTAGATATTTTGTGTTGGTATTGCCTTTGTTCCGGCGGCTATACGTGTACCGCTACCGTCGGGTTTGGTGTTCCATCCGTTAAAGACGTAACCTTCGCGATGAAAGTTGGCGAAAGTGTAAGTGTTGCCATCCACAGTAACCTGTTCTGTAATTTTTGGAAATGTAATGCGGTCATTGGAGTTGAGCACGGTAATATTGTCGTTGCGCGAAATTTTGTCAGCTATGTAAATGGTGCGTCCACTTGACGATTCTCGATACATATTTGTGGTAATATTGCCGTATGAACTTTGACTGTCGAACACGGTTATCCATGTAATTCCGTCTGCTGATACTTGAGTTTTTGTGCCGTAGTAAGCACGCGAGTTAATCACATTGTTGTCATAATAGTGAAAAATTTTGAGATAAGCAATTAGGTGTAATTCGCCCAAATCAACCACAACATAGGCGTTGTAATCTGTCCCTTTTGTGGTAGGGTAGAGGTCGTTGCCCGTTTTTCCGTCCGTTACCAAATCATTGCCTCCGGCTTGAGTGACATTGTTAGTAAGTGTAAACTCTTCGTTAGTAGCTGTGCGATAGGCTTTTACCGTCTTATTAAGAGCAACATTCGTTCCCGATGTTGTGTAAGCCTGTATTTCTATCCAATGCGAATAGTCGTTTACAATGTTGGCATCTACATAGTCGCGTATATAGCGTATTTTCAGTGTGTTGTAACTGCTACCGATAGGTCTGAATGTTACAACTGCGCTTCCTGAAGTTACAATTGTAATCAGCAACAACATCAATACTCCTTTAAAAGAATTCATGTTTTTTTTCATAGGTTAAATAATTGATATCTAGTTATTTTTAGTTTTTTGTTGTGTTTTGCGTATTTTTTTGTAGAGATTTGAAGCAAAAACAAAGTCTTCCAATGCTTCATTGTTAGCTGTAAATATTTCCTCTTTCGAGCCTTCCCATGCTTTGGTACCTTTTTCGATGAAAATGATGTGTGCTCCAATTTCCATTATCGAGTTCATATCGTGGGTGTTGATAATTGTCGTAATGTTGTATTCTTGGGTAATTTCCTCTATCAGTCGGTCAATGACTAATGCAGTAACAGGGTCGAGACCGGAATTGGGTTCATCGCAGAACAGGTATTTGGGGTTAAGTGCGATAGCACGCGCAATGGCGACACGTTTTTGCATGCCTCCGCTTATTTCCGAAGGAAACAGTGGCGATACCGTATCCGGTTGTAGATTTACTCTTTCAAGGCAGAAACGGGCGCGCTCAATCATCTCTTGCTTTGATTTTTTGGAAAACATTTCCAACGGGAACATTACGTTTTCGATTACTGTCATCGAATCGAACAATGCCGCTCCTTGGAAAAGCATACCAACTTCTTGATGCAACAGCTTTAGTTCGTTGCGGTTCATATTCGGCAAGTTGCGCTCTTGATAAAGAATTTGCCCGCTATCAATGGGAAACAAGCCGATAATGCTTTTCATCAACACAGTTTTTCCCGAGCCGCTTTTCCCGATAATTTGGTTAATAATTCCGCTTTCAAATGTGGCGGAAATGTCTTTTAACACCATCTCTCCATCAAACGATTTATATAAATTCTTGACTTCTATCATGTTAGCAGTATTCTAGTGAGAATAATATTCATCAGTAATATGGCAATGGAACTGTTGACAACGGCGTTAGTGCTGGCACGACCCACATCTAAAGCTCCACCGTAAGCGTAGTAACCGTAAAACGATGAAACCGATGCGATGATAAACCCGAAAAATAGCGATTTGATAATAGAGTAGGTAAAGTAGTAAGGAATAAAGGCATATTGAATGCCGTATATGAAATCTGCCATCGGAATCATGTCTGTGAGCACAGCAATACCCAAACCGCCTAATAGACCGCAAAATACGCTAAGGGTTACCAAAACGGGCATGCACAAAATTAAACCGATTACTTTCGGCAATATCAAGTAATTAGCTGAATTGACACCCATTATCTCTAAGGCGTCTATTTGTTCGGTAATGCGCATGGTGCCTATTTCCGATGCGATGTTTGAACCAACTTTTCCCGCCAAAAGCAAACTCATAATGGAAGAAGCAAACTCCAACAGCATGGTGTCGCGCAAAATTAAACCGTTGCTGTAGCGTGGAATGAATGGGCTTTCGGTATTCAAAATGGTTTGCATCAGCATAATGGCTCCCATAAATATGGATATGATAATGATGATGCCGATGGAATCGACGCCCAATTTTACCATTTCTCTCGGTAGTTGACGCCCAAACATACGCCAATTGTCGGGTTTGGTAAAAGTTCGTTTCATCAGCACTACATACCGTCCAAGTGTATCTAATCCTAACATGATAAATGTTTTGCTGTTTTTAGTATCAATCTACAAAAGTAATCAAACTATTTGAAAAACCGACAAAAAGCATTCGGAAAATCCAAATTAAAGCAGAATAGTTATAAAACGGGTGATTATTCGTTTTGTGGTTTTACGTAAAAAAATAGGGATAAGCATCGCTTATCCCTATTTTTAGTTGCTATTTGGTTGGATTTTCCAATCAATAATAAACGTTGGTACGTTTCAGTGCGGCGTAGTTTATTTTCAGCGCATAGGCTCTACGCAAGGCTTGTTTAACGTCTGTTATGACGCCCATTTTGGTGTCCTTGTCCGCTTTGATGCAAATGGTCAACAAGTTTTGTTCTTCCTCTTTCATAGCACTGCGTTCGCGTACTACATAGTCTTCCAATTGGCTGACGTCTGCAAAGGCATCATCAAGTTGGATGCGAGTGCTGGTGCCGAAACGTTTTTGAAATTCCGGTTTCGGGGCACCAATGTAAACGTAGCGAACCAGCGATTTTTTTTCCAATTTCTGAAGTTCAGTAGCCTCCGGCATTCTCATGGTTACCATATAGGTAACTTCCTTCATAGAGGTGGCAGCCATAAAGAAAAACAACAGCATGAAGACAACGTCCGGAAGTGAAGCCGTGCTGATGGCTGGTACCTTTTTTTTTCCGCCTTTTCTAATTTGTGCCATTATTTATTTCCTCCGTATTTTTTAGGTTCTGCTTCCGAAATCTTTTGTGGATAAATATCCTGAACAGCTTTTTTGTTTTCTTCGCTGAGTGCTGCATAGGTTGAACCAAATCGATTTGTTGAATATTCGTTACGTATTTCGTTGTAAGCGGCAACTAATTCGTTTTGCACTTCAATGTATTTTTGATATTGTGTGCCTACGTCATTTTGCAACGAAATAATGTGGTTTTTAGTAGTCATTACCGTTTCCGTTATTCCACCTTCAAAAGTTACTTCCACGGGAAGAATTTCCGGTAAGTTGACACTATTCGCTTCGTTTTTAATAAACTCTTTGGCTTTGGTTTTTAATTGCTTAATGTCCAACAATTCTCCTTGAACCAACAACTGATTTTGACTATTGATGAGAACTACAAAAATGTTACGTTCTTTAACTTCAACATTCGGTTTTTCCATATCAGGCGGCAGCGGTGGCGGTAATTGCCGCGACAGACCGCTGTCTACCGACATGGTTGTGGTAACAAGGAAGAAGATGAGCAGCAAAAAGGCAATGTCGGCCATCGAACTTGCATTAATTTCTTGTACTTCCCTTTTTCCCATTTCTTTTTTAAATTAAAATTAGCTAATGCTAATTATTGAATAAATTATTTCCTATCTTTTACCTTAACGTATATGTACGATCCTATCATTGCTAAAACAACAGCACCCATAAACATATATATTAAATAGAGGCACATATCACTGTATTGAGCCCAAAAGCCCACGTTGTCTGTTCCTTCATATCCAATGATATCCAGTTTCGTTTCACCATCGCCTAAGAACCATGCAATGGCAAACAGACCGATGATACCGATAATGCTGATTAAAGAATTAAGAGCTTTTTTAAAATCGTTCTTAAAATTCAAGATAAGTCGCATTAATTGGATACCTAATGTGATAACAACAGTCAATATACATAAAGTGTATGCCCAATAGATTAATGCATCGGTGAATTTGGGGCTGTTCCACATGTTGCCGGCAATATCAATTTGCGTACTACCACCAACAAAGAACAACACACCTATCACCATGGATATTGCGAACAATACCCACAACGATATTTTTGATATTTTGTTAATGAATTGAAGCATGGAATTTAATTATTTTTTGTTAGTTTTTGAATGTTCTACTACAATGTCAAGTAAAGAGATGGAGGAGTCTTCCATATCGTTTACCATGCTTTCAATCAAGGAAAGAATGTAGTTGTAGAAAATTTGCAGGATAATGGCAACTATCAAACCGAATACGGTGGTCAATAAAGCAACTTTAATACCGCCCGCAACGATAGTAGCTGAAATATCACCGGCTTGTTGAATTTTGTCAAAGGCTTGAATCATACCAACTACGGTACCCATAAATCCGAACATTGGTGCCAAGGCGATGAACAACGAAATCCAAGAAAGGTTTTTTTCTAACAAACCAAGTTGTACTGAACCGTAAGATGCAACTGATTTTTCAACTACGTCAATGCCTTCTTCATAACGCGAAAGTCCTTGGTAGAAAATAGAAGCAACCGGACCGCGGGTGTTGCGGCAAATTTCGAGTGCAGCGTCAACGCCACCTTCTTGCATTGCTTTGTTGATGTCGGACAATAGTTTTTTAGAGTTTATAGAATTTAAGTTCAAATAGAGGATACGTTCGATAGCAAATGCTAAACCGAAAATCAAACAGAAAGCCACAGTGGACATGTATGCGGCATCACCTTCAATAAATTTTGTTTTCAATGCTTTGTGAAAACTCTCTTCAACTACCGCTTCTTTCTCTACGACTACAGCTTCTTCTGCTACATCGGCTACGGTTTCCTCTTGTTGTGCTACTTGAGCGGCTTCAGCTTCTTGTGCAACCGCATTCATGCTCATTCCGAAAATGAGAGCAGCCACGATGGTCAAACTTGCAAATAATTTTTTCATTTTGTTTGTTTTTTAATTAATAAAAATTTTGTTTTTAAAAGATTTAATATAAAAAGTTAATAAATTAAGCGGAGAAAGCGGGATTCGAACCCGCGATACGCTTTAGGCGTATACACGCTTTCCAGGCGTGCCTCTTCAACCACTCGAGCATCTCTCCTTTGGGGCAAATTTAAGCCTGTTAAAAACGGGTGCAAATTACAAAAAAAAAATGACATAAAAGAGTCTTAACGAAAGTTTTTTTTTAACAATTATTTTTATCTTACAAAAGTCTAATTATCAGTTTTTTAATATTTGATTTTCAGTTTCCGAAAAAGAGCTTTTTGGCGTTTTTAGTGGTTACTTCGTCAATTTTTTCAATCGGAACTTTGTAAATTTCGGCTAATTTTTCGGCAATCTGCTCTAAAAATTGCGGTTCGTTACGTTTACCGCGATAGGGTACAGGTGCTAAATAAGGGGCATCAGTTTCCAATAAAATACGTTCTAAACTTATCTGTTTTAACAGCGTTGGCAGGGTACTGTTTTTATAGGTAACTACGCCACCTATTCCTAATGAAAAATCGCCTATTGAAAAAGCTTTTTTAGCTTCTTCAATACCTCCACTGAAACAATGAAACACTCCGCGTAGTGGTTTGTTGCGAAACTTTGCAAAACTGGCGAAGATTTCCGCAAAAGCTTTGCGTGTGTGAATAATAAGCGGCAAATCAAACTCAATAGCCCAGTCAATTTGTATTTCAAAAGCGCGTGTCTGTTCTGCTATGTAGGTTTTATCCCAATATAAGTCGATACCTACTTCGCCAATGGCACAGTAACTTCCGGTTTCCAATTCTGTCCGTATTTGCTCAAGTTCGGTTGTCATGTTGTTGGCGGTAATACTGGTGGGGTGCAAGCCCATTGCCATAGCAAAAAAATCGGGAATTTCTTGTGCCGTTTGTTTCATGGGTGCAATGGTACTGCTATCGACATTTGCCAAAATTGTTTGAGAGACGTTTTTACGACGAGCGTTTTCAACAACTTCTTGTCGGTCTAAATCGTACTCTTTTTCGTAGATGTGTGAATGGGTATCTATCACAAATTAGAAGTTTTAAGTTAATGATAATTGTCGCTATTTCCTATTTCACCAAAGGAAATTTGACGATGAATTTTGTACCTTCGCCTTCTTGCGTAGTAAATGAAATTTCGCCATGCGAGGTGGTTACAATGCTTTTTACAATGCTTAATCCAAGTCCCATACCGCTGCTTTTAGTGGTGAAATTAGGTGTAAACAGTTTGGCTTGTACGGCAGGCGGAATACCGGTGCCGTTGTCGCTTACGGAGATAACCACCTGATTTTGTGTGATATCAAGCTCAATGCGTATTTTTCCGTCTCTATCAGGCGGTATGGATTGTATGGCGTTTTTCAGTAGGTTATTGAAAAGTTGTGTCATTTGTTCTTTATCGGCTTTTATGAAGGCTTTTTCAATGGTGCTCAAATAAACAATGTCAGTCTCTTCGTAGTTGTTTTTAAAAAGATTTACCACTGTGATAAGTTTGTCCACAATGTTAATTCGCACCAATTTGGCAGCCGGCATACGTGCAAAGTTAGAAAATTCGCTGGCAATGCTCGATAAGTTGTCAATTTGCTCTATCAGTACGCCCGCTGTTTTTTCAAAATAATTGTCAAACGTCTCTTTGTCCATGTTCTTGGCGCGTTGCAGTTGTTGTATAGTGAGTTTCATTGGCGTAAGCGGATTTTTAATTTCGTGCGCTATCTGTTGCGCCATTTCGCGCCAAGCCAATTCACGTTCCGATTGCGCCAAAAGCTCTGCACTCTCAGCCAGTTGGTCGACCATTTGATTGTATTGTACTATCAGCATACCGATTTCGTCATCGGGTGCTGCCTGATAATCGATTTTTTCATTCTGTTTGCCCAATTTTACTGCACGCAACTTTTCTTCGATAGTTTTGATGGGACGCGAAAGACGTTTACTCAGAAAGACGCCGATAATTGACGATAATACGATAAAAACAAAGTAGATGATCAAGAAAATGGCTAAGAGATTGAATAAGTTACTAGCTAATTTTTTGTAGCTTAAAAACGACGGCAAGCAGACATAAGCTACTATGCGACCGTCTGTGTCTATTACCGGTAAGTATGAAGCTAAATATTTAAAACTGCCTATATATTCGGTCTGTATCAATTCGTGGTTGTTGGTGCCGAAATAGGGATTAGGATTGATAAGTTTGCTGGCAAATCCTTTGGCAAAAATGTACGGTACAGAGGTGGATATTAATTCTCCGGAAGCGTTGTACAGATGAATGTCTGTTTCGTAGAGCTTCGAGAGGTCGTGAAGGAAAAAGTTAATAGCGGTTTTACTTGGCAAAGAATCATTATCGACTATGAAACGTTCCAATTCAAATTTTATGTATTTGGTAATGGTCATTTGGTGTTTGCGCTGCGAAGAAAAATTTTGTTCGTTGATGTAAAGAATGGAGATACAGAAAACCACGGCAAGCGAAGCTACGATGTACCAAATGAATTGAATTCTTATTTTTGTGAATAGACTATTGATTGTCTGTATCTTTTGGATGCGCATGAATACGAATTTGCCGACAAATACAATGGCTAAATAGATGGAAAAGATGTAAGTCCAAAACAGTATGTATGCCACAAAATCGTTGGGACGCTCTTCGCTGATAACAATGTGTGTGTCGTTAGGAAAAGAAAAGAAGTAATGTTTGTGTTTGTCCACGCACACCGAAGCAATACCGTTTTTCATGGTTTTCGGAAAAGAGTAGAGGTTGGGATATTCAAACTTTCCCCATTGCCATTGTAACACTTCTTTTTCGTATTTTGCCGAAGAAATATTCAATCTTGCTCTTTCGCTTTTGTCTAAAACAGCGTCGGAATAGCCGTAATTTATTCTCTCTTTGGCGTAAAGTTCTACATATAGCATAGTGGTGTCGGTCGGGTTCGGATAACTGAATACACCCAAATAGTCGAACGGATTATCTTTCTGATTACTGCAATAGAAATAGTTTGTGTTATAGAGTTTTACGCTTCCGTTGGATATTAGTTTGTTATAGCGGTTGTTGTTTTGGTCTGTTATTGGTAATACTTGTACATTAATATTATAAGCGTCCCAATAATTTTTGAAATAATATTTGGTCAGGTAGTGCACAATTTGTTCGTTTGCTATTTTTTTGTTGCCGTAGGCGAGGTAGCGTCTCAAATTGCCGTCGTTCTTTATTTCATCTTCCACATCTTTTAAAATACTTTCGGAAACAATATCGAAGGAGCCGTTGCCTTTTATCACCATATTTTCGGCAACTATTTGGTATTTGTCAATGCGTTTTTGATCTTGTCGCGAATAGATGAACCACGACACAAAAAGGCTGACTACAAATACCGTCAGAGCCAGCGTTTGGTACGACAGAGGTTTTTCTTTGCTAAAACGGAACGAGTCAATAACGCAGCAAAGCACGCCGTACCAAATAAAAGTGAAAGCAAAAAAAGTGCTGTTAAACCATACCATCAGCAAAGCCATCGCCGCCGCTATTGCAATGTTTTGTATTACCAATTGTCCGTAAGTTGTACGAACTTTTATCAAAGCGATACATTTGTCTCGAAGTAGTACAAATGCTGTTATCCAACAGAGCACCAGTAAATAAGCAATAACCGAATAGGGTGAAAGATGGTCAACTGAATAGAGGCTTAATTCCACGCTGGAATTGTCGTTAAGGTCGGCAAAAAGCCAAACAAGCACCCAAAAAATGCAGATGGAGAAAATCTGTACAAAAGCGATATAAAGAATGGAGCGATAATCTTTTTTTTGGACGATTTTCAGCGGTATATGAAAATAAAAAATGACGATAGTAGTACAAAATAGCACGGTAACTATTAACAAATGTCCCAGCGACGACAATAGTGTGCCAGAACCGTAGTAGATAGGCGAAAATATAGTTGTTCCAAATAAAATATGGGGAACGTTGATGTGTAGCAATACCGATACAATAGCTGTGTAAATTGCCAAAATGAACAGAAAGGTTCGGAATGGGCGCTTGCTTCGTTTGCTCGCCCAAACACTCAAACTGTAGAACGACAGAAAAAAGAAACCGACACAAAGCCACCAACAAGTGAGACTTAGGTAGGCATAAATGTCGTCGGACACAATATCGTCTTTATAGACCAGAGAAAAGAGGTAGTTACCGTCGTTACTGGTGAGGGCATAAGGACTATCGGGTGTAGAGGCGTTAAGCCCGATATTACTGTCTAAACGAAATCCTTTGGCAAAATTGTTTTTTATGTATGAATTAGTTGATTTATAGTTGTTTTTGATTTTTATTACACCCAAAACGGTGTAGTCGCCCACAGTCCGCGATTTAGTTACGCAATAGGCGTTGCTTAAGGCGCAAAAATGGTTGTTTTTCAAATCCGTCAGTGTGAGAATGCCCAGTTGGTTATTGCTCCAATAGACGAGATTATCGTTTTTAAAAATGTAGTAACCGATGTCGTGGTTTTTGAAATCGAACTCTGTTACTGCTTCCAAACGGTTGTCGGCAATAAGTTCCGAAAGTTTATCTAACGTTTTCTCCGTCTCTTCTTCTTTGTTTTTCCATTCATTTTTGAAAATTTCAAAAGGAATCAGCCGATTTCCTGAATGGTAGTAAACGTGTTCGAAGAGATAGCCCAAAGCTCCCGTCAGGAAAAACGCCATGCAGATAAGGCTTAATTTTAGTCGGTACGATTTCATGGCATTATTTCATTTTATTATAAGTGCTTTGCCACAAAGTAGCTTCGTGGTGATACGGTTCGCCTTTAATGATGGTCATTGCTCTGTAGAGTTGTTCTACAAACATCGGGCGAATCATTTGGTGCGAAAATGTGAGGCGCGATAGCGATAGTAAACCGTCGGCGCGATGATACACCTCTTCAGAAAAACCAAATGCTCCACCGGTAACAAACACGATGCGTTTTACCGCTTGTGTGCGTTTTGTTTCCAACCATTTGGCAAAATCCATTGACGAAAATTCCACGCCATTGTTGTCCAATAGTATTACCGTGTCGTTGTTTTCTATCTGTTTCAGTATAGCGTCGCCTTCCATTTTTTTTAGTATTTGTTCCGACAGTGCTTTTGCATTTTTCACATCGGGAACGAATTCTATTTTAAACGAACAGTAGTGGCTCAGGCGTTTCGCATACATATTTGTCGCCTCCTCAAAATAGGAAACGTTAGTTTTCCCGACGCACAGAAACAGTATCTTCATAGTTAAAATGGAAGTTTGATATTTTTGAGAAACAAAGATATTATTTTTTTTCGGATTGCCCGCCGTTTTTTCGGTTTCTGTTCAAAAAAACAGGTCAAAAAGACACAAAAAGACACAAAAAGACACAAA